>VAPH01077387.1_pt1 | contig 10673 bp, 9 predicted proteins | sample 3393861 | NCBI WGS metagenome assembly VAPH01 (sample SAMN08290439, study PRJNA428436) | hydrothermal vent metagenome | isolation source: Deep-sea hydrothermal vent chimney | place: Atlantic Ocean: South-mid Altantic Ridge | reverse complement strand
GGCCAGCTCAGCATTCACTCGACTGTCTCTGGCCACGTTCCCCGACATCTTGTGGTCCCAGAACTCGCCGCTCTGGCCAGCCTTGTATTTCGACGGGTGACCGTGCCAAAAGGCCCCGTCGACGAAGACGGCGAGCTTGGCCGGACCGAATGCGATATCAGGCTTCCAAGCGGTCCGGCCCTCCCTACTCCACGGTGGGTAGGTGTTCGAGGGCGGCTGCGACCTTCTCCTCCGGGTATTCAAAGTCGACAAGATTGCCCGATAGATATTTGTCGTAGGAAGCCATATCGAAGTGCCCGTGGCCGCACACCGCGGTGAGAATGACCTTCTCCTCGCCGCTCTCCCTGCACGCCAACGCTTCGCGGATTGTTGCCGCAATCGCGTGGGTCGGCTCCGGTGCCGGCACAATGCCTTCGTTACGGGCGAACTGGATCGCCGCCTCGAAACACTCGGTCTGCCCGATTGCCTCAGCCTCGATCAGACCCAACTCGTAGATGTGCGACAGCAGCGGCGACATACCGTGATACCGCAACCCGCCGGCATGGATCGGATCGGGCACGAAATCGTGTCCGAGGGTGTGCATCTTCCCCAGCGGGGTCATCCCCGCGGTGTCGCCGGAGTCGTAGGCGTACACACCCTTGGTGAACGACGGGCACGCCGTCGGTTCAACCGCTCGGATCGTCGGGTTGATTTTGCCCGCCAACTTTTCTCGCAAGAATGGGAATGTGAGGCCAGCAAAGTTCGAGCCACCCCCCGTGCAACCGATCAGAATATCGGGTGTGTCGCCCGCCATCTGCATCTGCAGAAGTGCCTCTTCGCCGATGATTGTCTGATGAAGCAACACATGGTTGAGCACGCTACCGAGAGCGTATCGTGTCTCGGGGTCCCGGGCTGCCATCTCAACAGCTTCCGAGATCGCAATCCCGAGCGAACCGGGGCTGTCGGGGTCCTGCGCGAGGATCGCGCGACCGGACTCGGTGAGCGGCGAAGGACTCGAATGCACGGTGGCGCCCCAGGTCTCCATCATCGATTTGCGATACGGCTTTTGCTCGAACGAGGCGGCAACCTGCCAGACCTCGCAGTTGAGGCCGAATAATCCGCAGGCGAAAGCAAGAGCACTCCCCCACTGGCCTGCACCGGTTTCAGTCGTGAGGTTCTTCACACCCTCCTGGGCGTTGTAGTACGCCTGAGGTACCGCGGTATTCGGCTTGTGCGACCCGGCCGGGCTCACGCCTTCGTACTTGTAGTAGATCTTTGCGGGTGTATCGAGTGCCTTCTCCAACCGACGGGCCCGGTAGAGAGGTGAGGGGCGCCACAGCCGGTAGATATCGAGGACCTCGCCGGGAATGTCGATGTAACTGTCGGTGCTGACCTCTTGCATGATCAGCGCCATTGGGAACAGCGGAGCCAGATCGTCAGGTCCGATGGGTTCGTGGGTTCCGGGGTGAAGCGGAGGAGGTGGAGGCGCCGGCAGGTCCGGGATGATGTTGTACCACTGCGTGGGCATTTCGGACTCGTCCAACAGATATTTGACAGTATCACCCACGGGAGTTCCTCAGTTAGCGTGGAGCGATCCTACAGGAATCGTCCTCTCGATGAGATTCCCGCTCAGGTCAGCCGCGACGGGAGTCACTCATGCTGCGTGGGCAAGACGGCCGGTGTCGCACATCGGGCAGATGCCGGTGCAGCGATCAACGACCTCGAACGAAAAGGCCTCCGACAGGAATGCCTCTGCTCGGTCGAGCACACGGTCGGCGTAGCCCTCACCCGAGTCATCTGTGGTTGTTGCTGAGACGGTGTTCGTATCCATGCCCGTACCGTATCTCGTGGGTGTGACAAGAAACGCGGCGTCTTTCCTTGAGGAAACTCGACGGGGTCGGCACAGAACTATTCTGGGTCACGAACAGCGACGCAAGGATGAAAACATGAGTCACGGAATCGACCATATCGATGTCAACGGGTGGCTGCCGACGGCAACGGTGCACAACGGCATCGCCTACCTGTCCGGCGTGGTTCCCGCCGAAGGCGTTGCTGTTGCGGACCAGACCAGGTCAGTGCTCGACCAGATCGACGAACGGTTAGCCCGTTGCGGCACCTCGAAGGACAACCTTCTCGAGGTCTCAATCTGGCTGTCAGATATTGCTGCATTCGGTGAGATGAACCCGGTGTACATCGCCTGGCTCGATGGCATCCCACCCCCCGCTCGCGCCTGCGTCGAAGCCAAACTCGCCAGGCCGGAGTGGACTGTCGAGATCCGCGTCAGCGCCGTGATCCCGAAGTAGACGTGATGCGTGTTGCAGTACTCGGTGGCGGAGTCGTGGGGATCACGACCGCGTACACGCTTGTCAACGCCGGTGTCGACGTCACCCTATTCGAAGCGGGTCCGACGGTCGCCGGCCAGGCGTCGGCCGCCAACGCAAGCCTGGTCACTCCCGGGCACGCTGTGGTGTGGAACGCACCGCTGGCGCCGCTTCGTTACGCCTCCACGCTCTTTAACTCGAAAGCCCCCGTCGGGTTCAACCCATCTGTGTTCGTGCGCTCAGTCCCCTGGGTGACCAGCTTCCTTCGCAACAGCACACCCCGACGGGCGTCAGCCGCAACGACCGCGATCACTCGTCTAGCCCTTTCTAGCGCCCACCAGCTCAAGGAGCTGCTCGACGACACCGGCTTCGATATCGATGCGGCGGACCGCGGGGTTCTCTACTGGCACAACTCAGAAAAGGACTTGGCCAACGAGCGACACCATTGTGATTTCCTCGTCTCCGAAGGGATCGATGCCGAGATCATCGACCAAGACGCACTGCTCGTCCTCGAACCGGCGTTCGGGAGATCCGAGAGACCTCCGGTGGGGGCACTCTACGTCCGTGACGACTTCACCGGTGACTGCCGGCTCCTCACCGAGAACCTCGCCGAATCGATCAAGGCGGCGGACAATGGCCACATCGCCCTCGACACGGCCGTCTCGAAGGTCGCCATCGTCGACGATGGCGTCGCGGTGACCACCCCCTTCGGGATCGAATCGTTCGCCAACGTCGTCGTGTGTCTCGGCGCGGCGACCGGGACATTTCTCAAACATCACAACATCAGGCTCCCGATTGCTCCCGTCAAGGGATATTCGATTACCGCCGCGGTGACAGATCCGACGCTGCTCCCGAAGATCGGCGGCGTCGACTTCGCCGAATTCTGTGCGATTACACCGCTCGGTAACCGGCTTCGGGTGACGGCGATCGCTCGCTTCGAGGGACCCGACTCATCGTTTGCACCGTCCAACTTCGCCACTCACCGCCGCGTCGCCGACAGTGTCTTCCCCGGTCTTGTCGACTGGGAAAGCCCTCTCAATGAGTGGGCCGGGCTCCGCCCCATGTCATCGGACGGTAAGCCCACCATCGACGCGGTCCCCGGAACACCCGGCCTCTGGGTGAACGCCGGCCACGGCTATCTCGGGTTGACGCTTTCGATGGCCTCAGCCGACATCATCACAAGGAAGATGCTCGGCAAGGATCTCCCCAAGGAAATAGAAGCCTTCGCCTACCGCTGGTAGCTCACTTTCGGCAATAACCCGACTTCCCGTTCCCGGTTCTCGCGGCGCGGGAAAAAGAATCCCTTGACATTACAGCCGAGTGGAGGGTCTACATTGGCGCTTATGCGAGGGAACGCCCTCGAAACGCACGGCCTGACTCTGTCGTAGTCGTGTGTCAATTAAGGAACGGAATGTCAATGCGTGACCCAGTATGTGAAATGGAGGTGGGCGCCGAATCGCTCACCACGGACGGCTACCCCGATGTCGGGTTCTGCTCGGAGCACTGCCGCAGTGCCTTCGTTGCGAATCCACAGCAGTATTCGGTGGATGGCCACGAGGGTCGACTCCAGGTCGACGCTATCGATGTAGTAAAAGAGCCGGCTCTCGTCGGAGCTCCGGCAGCAGCCTCAGGCGGCTCCGGGACGGTTCATCTTGCAATCGCAGGCATGACCTGCTCTTCATGTGTTGCAACCATCGAAAAGGTGTTGACGGCGACTCCCGGCGTTATCGATGCCCGGGTCAACTTTGCATCCGAAGAAGCGACAATCGAGGTCAACGACGTTGCGATCGACACGTTGACCGCGGCCGTCGCCGGTGCCGGGTACACGGCAAGGGTGGTTGACGACGATGTCGACGACGGTGACGCCGAGGCTGAAGCCAGGGAAAAGCTCTATCGAACACTGCTCCGCAAGTTCTGGTTCGCAGCGATCGTCTCGCTGCCGGTCGCATACTTCTCCTACCCCGAGCTGTTCCCCGGCATCCCTGCAAAGGGTTCGACCGCCCTCAATCTGATTTGGGGGGCGATGGCTCTGCTGACCCTGCCGGTGATGTTGTGGTCCGGTGGCCAGTTCTACACGGGTGCATGGTCGGCGTTCAAACACCGGTCGGCGAACATGTACACCCTGATAGCGACGGGGATCACCGCTGCGTGGCTCTACTCGACCACCGCGTTGCTGTTCCCTGGATTGTTCCCTGAGGAGCGATTGCGTGATGTCTTCTTTGACGTGACGGCGGTCGTGACAGCCCTCGTAGTGTTGGGGATGGCGCTTGAGATTCGCGCCCGCGCAAAGACCTCTGAGGCCCTCAAGAAGCTGATCGGCATGCAGGCCAAGACGGCACGAGTTGTCCGAGACGGCGAGGAAGTCGACATTCCGATCGAAGCCGTCGTTGTCGGTGACATTATTGTTGTTCGTCCCGGGGAGAAGATCCCGGTCGACGGTGTGGTCGTAAGCGGTGCGTCCGCTGTCGACGAGTCCATGGTGACAGGCGAGCCGATCCCTACGGAAAAAACCGAGGGCGATTCGGTGATCGGTTCGACCATTAACAAGAGCGGTAGTTTCCGTTTCGAAGCTACCCGGGTCGGTAAAGATACGATGCTGTCGCAGATCATCCAGATGGTTCGCGATGCTCAGGGTTCCAAGGCTCCCATTCAGCGCACGGTTGATAAAGTTGCGGGTTACTTTGTCCCGGCTGTGATGATCGTTGGAGTTCTGACGTTTATGACCTGGTACACCTTTGGTCCGAATCCGGCGCTGTTGTATGCCGTCATCACCACCGTAACCGTGCTAGTTATCGCGTGCCCATGTGCGTTGGGTCTAGCAACGCCGACATCGCTGATGGTCGGTATCGGTAAGGGCGCCGAAAACGGCATTCTGATCAAGTCCGGCGATGCGCTTGAGACCGCACACCGAATCACGACCGTCGTACTCGACAAAACTGGGACGGTCACGATGGGCAAACCATCTCTGACCGATGTGATCGCGCTTGGGAGCGTCGACGAGGACTCCCTCTTAGCCCTGGCTGCATCAGCCGAAAAGGTGTCCGAGCACCCACTGGGCGAGGCAATCGTCATCGGCGCAAAGGATCGCGGACTCACGTTGAGCGAACCTGAGACCTTTCTGGCAACTCCGGGACATGGCATCGAAGGCACCGTTGACGGCCGCCTCGTCGTACTTGGCAATCTCAAGTACATGAGCGACAAAGGCGTGGCTGCGGGTGCAGCCGAATCTGTCATCGAACGACTCGCCGACGAGGGGAAGACCGCTATGGTCATCGGTGTCGACGGCGAACTAGGTGGGATTATCGCTGTCGCTGACACGATCAAGGAAGATTCGCTGGCTGCGATTCGTCGCATGCACGAGCTCGGTCTCGAGGTAGCGATGCTCACCGGCGACAACGTCCGTACCGCACAGGCAATCGGCTCCAAGGTCGGTATCGACCGTATCCTCGCCGAGGTCCTCCCCGAGGACAAGGCGAACGAGGTTAAGAAGCTGCAGGCTGAAGGCAAGGTAGTCGCCATGGTCGGTGACGGCATCAATGATGCGCCGGCGTTGGCCCAGGCCGACGTCGGTCTGGCCATGGGTACCGGCACCGACGTTGCCATGGAATCCGGAGACATCACCCTGGTCAAAGGAAGTTTGACAGGTGTTGTGACCGCCATCGAGCTTTCTCAAGCAACAATGCGTAATATCTACCAGAACCTGTTTGGGGCGTTTGCGTACAACACGCTCGGGATTCCCATCGCAGCCGGTGTGTTTTTCCCGTTCTTCGGCCTGCTACTGAGTCCGCTTCTCGCTGGAGCAGCGATGGCGTTCTCCTCAGTCACGGTGGTTACGAACGCAAACCGGTTGCGCCGTTGGCAGCCGACGCTCATGAAGGAGACCGTACGATGAATGTAGCTCTCGTAAACGTTGGTGGGCTTGCGCTCATCGCACTGATTGTCTGGTACTTCTGGCTCTCGTCAGGTTCCACAACAGCCGCGGCGGTCACCGTCGGCGGTGTACAAGAGACCCGAATCGTCGTCAAGGGGGGTTACTCCCCCGACACGATTCAAGTCGAAGCCGGACGCCCGGTGCGCCTCATCTTCGACCGGCAAGAAGTAAGCCCCTGTTCGGAGCGCGTCGTGTTTGACGCCTTCGGTGTGTCGGCCGAACTCCCTACGGGGAACGAAGTTCCGGTCGAGTTCACACCCACCGAGCCTGGGGAATATGAGTTCGCATGCCAAATGGGCATGCTCCGAGGAAAGGTAATCGTGTCATGATCCAGAGAAGGCCGCAGACCAGACCGACCCCCGGAAGCGTTCACTCCATAGGACGCGAGGGTGGGTTCGGTACCCCCTTGAGTGGTGGCACCGATTCATTGGAAGACCGACCATGACCAAGCCAGGCTACGTCCGGAGCGCCATTGCACCTTCCCTCGCGGGCGCTCCGGGCGGGCCGACCCAACCAGCCACCGTTCTCCAAGCAGAGGGTATCACCAAGGCGTACCGCAACCGGCTCCGCAGAACTGAGAACCTGGTGCTCATAGGCGCCGACCTCGCCATTCGAGCCGGAGAGATCGTCGGGCTCGTCGGCGAGAACGGTTCCGGAAAATCCACGTTGATGAAGATCCTTGTCGGATCCCTTGAGGGCGACGCGGGGCGAGTCGATATGCGCGGTACGTTCGGATACTGTCCTCAGGACCCACTTCTCTACGAGCGGCTCACACCCGACGAACACTTCGAGCTCTTCGGAGAGGCGTACGGCCTGGACCGGTCAACAATCTACGAACACCGCAACAATCTGTACGACGTGTTCAACTTTGAGAGGTACCGCGACATGAGAGTGGAAGAACTCTCCGGTGGTACGCGAGCAAAGCTGAACCTCGGCCTCGCGTTGCTCCACGACCCGGACATAATTCTCCTCGACGAGCCATATGCCGGATTCGACTGGGACACCTACCTGCGTTTCTGGAACCTTGCGGTGGAACGCCGCGATGCCGGACGGGCGGTGCTCATCATCAGTCACTTCGTAGTAGATGAGGAGCGCTTCGACCGGGTCATACATCTCCGTGACGGAAAGACCGTCGGATGAGAGCCATGACCCGACTCACCGCAGGTTACCTTTCGGAATATGCGCGCAGGCCTGTGAATGTGGCCCTCCTCGTTCTGGTTCCGCTGGTCTTCGTCATACTTGCATCCGGGTCGATCACTGATTTCGCATCCATCGTCGGAGGCATAGAGGATCCCGGTCAGCTAGCCGCTCCCACCGCCGGTTGGGCCGCCGCCTTCCTCGCAGGCGTGGCCGGGTTCTTCCACGTACTCGGTTCACGCGACACAGATCGGCGCCTCGCTAACGCGGGGATGGGTGCGTGGAGAGTGACCTTCGCACGTCTGGTGTCGGGACTCGGACTGGCGCTCCTGGCGTCGGCCGCAGCCATCATTGCGCTTGCGTTGAGGACCGGCCTCGACGACCCCGTCCGCACAATCGTCGGCACGGTCATGACTGCGGTTATCTATCTCGGCATCGGGATCGCCATCGGCGCCGTGGTCAAGAACGAGATAAACGGTTCTTTGATCGTGATTTTCATCTGGATGTTGGACGTATTCCTAGGTCCCGCAATGGCGGGGGGTACCGTCGCCCTAAATCGTGTGTTCCCATCGCATTTCGTCACCTTGTACATTCTCAATACCCCATCGTCCTACGCAGGCCCCCTTGGTGATCTCGGATGGGCCCTCGTGTGGACGGTCGGCGCCGTGACGCTTGCCGCGCTGATCTTCGGCGCAGCCACCGCAACTCGTCGCAAAGTGACAAAAGCACCAACACCGCGCCGGGCCGCTCGGGGACGTCTCAAAGTAGGACTCCGCTACGGGTTGCGTGACAATCGGCGAAACGTTGCCCTGTGGGTGTTGCTCGTGGTTCTACCGGTCTTCTTCATTTCGCTGAGCTTCTACATCACCCCCGACGATCCGGCACCGGTCGAGCTGATCATTCGGGGAATCACGCAGATCAAAGTGTTGTCGATGATCAACGTCCACGGCGCAATCATGGTGCCGATAACCATTGCATTCCTCGCCGGTCTCACTGGAATGTTCGTCGTCCAAGGTTCTCTTGAGGCGGACGCCCGATTGGCTTTGGCCGGGTTCCGACCGCGTGAGATTCTGGCCTCGCGCCTCGGTGTCATAGCGCTTGCAGGCGTCTTGACCACGGTTGTCTCTCTCGCTGTTACTGCTATCGACTTCGTCCCGCAAAGTTGGCTGTGGTTCGCAGTCGGAAACGGTCTGGTCGCCGCAACCTATGGGATGGTCGGCGTCGTCATCGGTGCACTCTTCGGGCGGGTCGGAGGCCTCTATCTCATGTTCCTCATTCCCTTCGTTGATGTCGGCATCGCGCAGAACATCATGTTCTCCGCGGCGCCCCCCGGATGGGGCTCGGTTCTACCTGCCCGCGGTGCAGTGCAAGTATTGATTGACGGTGCGTTTACCCCCACTTTCGACCGAATGGGCGCTCTGTTGCTTGCGCTCGGATGGCTCGTTGTTCTCACTGCTGTCGGAGCCGAGATCGTGCGACGTATCGCTGAACCCAAGAGGGCATGAGTCATGGAAACTCGACCAGCAGCACAACACAATCGCCGGTCGAGTTCCGCTTCGCACCTATCAAATAGCAGAAGGAGGACCTGATGTCGGCCGGTACCACGGTGATCGGTGCAGGGCCGTCGGGTCTCGTCGCTGCGCTAACCCTGGCCCGCCAGGGTCACCAGGTGCGTCTCTTCGAAAAGGCTGAGACCGTTGGTCACCGCTTTGCCGGAGATTTCCAGGGCCTGGAGAACTGGTCCTCATCCATCGGAGTCATCGAACGGTTGCGTCGGCTCGGAGTGGAACCAACCTTCGAACAACATCCGTTTCACGAGGTGACGTTCTACGACCGCAAACTGCGTCCCACTGTTGCATATACGGAGGAACCTTTGTTTCACCTCGTGCGACGCGGACCCGACTCGGGGTCCCTTGACCGTGCCCTTCTGGACCAAGCGCGAGCCGCCGGGGTCGATGTTGTGTTGGGCGAGGCAGCACCCCGCGCCCGTCGGGGCGATATTGTTGCCATCGGACCGCGTTTTGCTGACGGAATCGTCACGGGGTACGTGTTCAGCACTTCTCTGGAAGACCAGGCGCATTGCATTATCTCGAACGACTTCGCGCCCGCCGGGTATGCCTACCTCTTGATCTGCAACGGTCGTGCCACCCTGGCCACATGCCTGTTTCGCGGTCAACAATCCTGGAGCGATGCTCGGCTGCGGGCATCGGAGGCGTTCAGTCGCCTGGTTCCCGGTCTGGACCTTACCGACGCTCGACCGTTCTCGGGATACGGATCCGTCTTCGGATCTGCACGATTCACCGACGAGGGGGGACGCCTTTTTGTCGGCGAAGCAGCCGGCCTACAGGACCCGGAGTGGGGATTTGGCATGTGGTTTGCAATGGAGTCCGGTCAGCTGGCTGCACAATCGCTGCTTGAGGGCTTCGACTATCCACAGGCCGCACAAGCGAAATTCGAACCTATGCGCAAGGCTACGTTTGCGAACAGGTTCATCTACGAACGGATTCCAGCGAAGGCTGTGCCGCTGTTGCTGCGACGCGTCGCCTCTTCCTCCGACCTGGTAGGACGTCTCAGACGCCACTGGACTCCCACACTCTTCAAGACAGCACTCACGCGAATCGTGTTGCCATCGTTTAGCCGCACGCGACTGCGGCACCGAGATCGTGCATGCCACTCCACGAGTTGCGACTGTGTGTGGTGCTCCCATGGGCCGACGATGCACAGTATTGACTGATGTCCGGGACACCGTGGTCCGCTGCTGCTCGGACCAAGGGGTGGAACCGCACGGTTGGGCCACGGTGCTCACGAGCGCCGCGGCCCAACCGTTGCGTGGCCTTGTCCTTCACCGCCTGAAGGTTGTGGTGCACCTCTAGAGCGTGCCTCTTTCAGACAGCATCGCAGTAATCCGGCTCTCGTATCCATCCAGAATGCCGCCAAGTACCGCCGGCCGCCCCATCGCGGCGACCGCCGCTCTCCCGATCGGGCCGAGCTTTGTTGCTCCGGCAAAGCGCATCGTCATCCGTGTTTCTTGCGCCACTTCCTCAACAGACCGTGTTCCGACCACACTCACGAAGATGGCACGGAACGCACCCGGACAGCTCGCGACATCAACGGGCATCAGACTCCATCGGCGGCTTCTTTGCACGCCGCACATCCGTCTACCGCATCGCATTCGGGGAACAGGTGGCGAGCCTCTTCGCGTTCGTGGGCCTCGGTCGCGCTTCAAGTGACGCGGGACGAACCCGGTCCGTCTCCCCCGTAGAGCGGCGGTGAGAGTCGAGTGGTGTCCCATTGCACTCTCACCG
>VAPH01073500.1_pt1 | contig 10674 bp, 9 predicted proteins | sample 3393861 | NCBI WGS metagenome assembly VAPH01 (sample SAMN08290439, study PRJNA428436) | hydrothermal vent metagenome | isolation source: Deep-sea hydrothermal vent chimney | place: Atlantic Ocean: South-mid Altantic Ridge | reverse complement strand
GAGAGAGCTCATGGCTCTCGGGCGACGGGAATCGCACGAGTTCGGTCTCACATCCGGTGGACTTCAGTGCCGTGAAGAACTGCTCACCCTGTTCGATCGGGCAGCGAAAATCCGCCTCCGAGTGTAGAACCAGAGTGGGGGTCGTCACCAGATGGGCCATCGACAGCGGACCCGCATCCCACATCTTCTGGATGTCTGTCGCGTTGGACAATCCTGTGAACATGCGTGGGAACCAGGGTCCGATGTCGGACGTGCCATAGAACGAAATCCAGTTGTAGAGACCACGTTCTGCCACTGCGGATTTGAAACGCTGATCGTGAGCAACAATGAATGCGGTCGCCCAGCCACCGTAGGAACCACCCATGACACCCATCCGGTTCGTGTCGAGTCGTGGGAACGAGGCCGCAGCGGTGTCAACCGCGGCAAGGATGTCGAGAAGGTCAGGCGGCATCTCTTCGTGCCACCGGCCGATGGCCGCACGGACATGATCCTTGCCATACCCGCTAGATCCTCGTGGGTTGGTCGCAACAACGCCATAGCCGGCACCCACGTACACCTGGAACTCATCAAAAAAGCCATACCCGTATTGGGTAGCCGGGCCGCCGTGGATGTTGTAGAGCAGCGGGACCGCGTCATCGCCCTCAGGCAGATACACCCACCCTGCAATGTTCACGCCATCGTGCTCGATGGTGAATTCCTGCGGAGCAACGAGGTTCGCCGCCGCCTTGAATTCAGCGTTGAGATCCGTGAGGCGGGTTTCAACGCCGTCCTTCAAAAAGAACACGTCACCGGGGTCCGTGGGGTTTGTGGCTACGAACGCGATCGCGGAACCGTCTGGGCGCGGCGAGAACCCACCGACCCATCGGTCTCCGCCGATGACGGTCGTCCAACCGTCGCCTTCCAGCGACACGACGTGGACACGACCCTCGTACTCCAACGTACTCAGGATGCGGCCATCCTCCAGGAAGAAGGGTCCCTGCGGCTGACCCGGCGGGTTCGCAGTGAGGTTGTAGTCGATCGAAGTGAGCGGTTCCGCCCCATCACTGGTCACGCGATTGAGGGGGTATACCGTCGGGTGGCCCCAGAGGTCATCATCACCGACGACGTACAACGATCCGTCCGGGCCGTACGCGGGGTTCCCCCATGACCCGACCTCGGTAACCGCGGTTGCATCCCCGCCTGCAACGGAGACCGTGAACACCTGAGACCCGGGCAGCACACCTGCGGGATCATGACGCTTCGACAGAAAGACGACGGTCGACCCATCCGGCGAAACATCGATACTCCACTCGTTGAAGTCGCCAGAGGTGAGACACACCGGATCGGAGCCATCAAGCAAGAGGACCCAGATATGCGTCCTCTTGTCGTAGGTGTATCCCTGGTCGTCACCGCGGAAGTTCGCAGTCGAAACCCGCCGGGGCTGCCTGGCCCGCTCGTCTTTGTCGAGATCTTTGACGTCTTCGATCCACTCGGCTGCGACAACGACCAGACCCGACCCGTCGGGGAGCCAAGCAATCTGGCGTGCACCGAGCTCGAACTCGGAGACCACTGCTGCCTCTCCACCTGACGCGGGCATAACCGCTAGCTGAGCTTTGGCATCTTCGTCGTCAGGCTTGCGAATGAATGCAAGACGATCACCCGACGGCGACCATCGTGGGGACGTGTCGGTTCTCCCTGACGTGAACTGTGTCGCCTCGGCACCGTCCCACTGCCAGACCTGGCGAACGTACCGATCCTCTGCCAGATCCATCTGAGAGACCACGAAGGCGATCCTGTCGTCAGCGGGATGCATCTGCGGGTCGGATGGCGTCCTGAAATCACCAAGCTGGTCGGGTCTCACGGTGGTACTGCTCCTTTGTTTTCTCGAAGCAACGATAACCATTGATTCATCGGCCGCAGCCAGTGCTGTAGCCTCGCTCCATGCATAGATTTATTGCATCCGGGTTCGGCGTCGGTCTTATCCCCCAAAAGCTCTGGGGCTCAGACAAGGGCGCAGGCACCTTTGGTGCCGCACTCGCCGCGATTGTCGCGTGGTTCGTCTGGCCGCTGGGTGTTGCAGCACAGTTTGCCGTGCTCACGACCGCGATCGTTTTCTCACTGTGGGCACCGCGACCGTTTGCCGCTAACCATGCCGATCCGGGGTGGGTCGTCATCGATGAGGTTGCAGGCACGCTGATCGCCCTCGTCGGTTTGTCAGCCGGGGGTTTCCCATGGTTCGTTGCCCTAGCCGTCGCACGCCTCGCCGATATCTTCAAAGTCCTGCCCGGGATCCGAAGGGCGGAAGCGCTCCCGGGCGCAATCGGCATCACGATGGATGACCTCGCGGCCGGTCTCTACGGCTTGGCGACCGGGTGGGCTCTGGTGACGTTCCTCTAGAACGCGTCAGTCGAATTCGAAATAGTGCACCGCAAGAATGCCGTCGAGCTGCTCGATGCCGGCGAGCTGCTCTTCGGTGATACGACTGTCGACACGGACACCCATCATTGCCGCCTCGTCACCGCTGCGGCCGACCACCATGTCCGAAATGTTGATGTCGTTCTCCCCGAGGTATCCACCCAACCGACCGATGACTCCCGGCGTGTCATCGTTGCGCACGATGAGTGTGTTTCCACCCAGTCGCACTTCGATGAAGTACCCGTCGACCTCTGTAAGCACCGGACCCTTGTGGGCGGTTGCGGTACCCGCAACGACACGGTCGACGCCGTTCACGGTCCCGGTGATACGAACGGTCGATTGATACGCGTCAGTTGAGCCACGCGCCATTTCGCGAACTGTGATGCCGCGCTGGGCCGCGATCGATTGCGCATTCACATAGGTAACCGGTCGATCAGTCACGGACGAAAGGGCACCTTTCAACGCTGCCAGGGCGAGCGGCTTCACAGAGAATTCACTGATCGCTCCCTCCGCAACAACGGTGAAATCCCGCGGGACGCCGTTTGCCAGACCGACGAACACTCGGCCAAGCTGAACTGCGACTGGAAGGAACTCCGACAACTCCGGCGGCACATTAGGTCCGAGATCAAGGTTCACACCGGTGAGAACCAGCTCACCACGCAAGGTTGCGGCAATCGATTCCGCCACCGCGATCCCTGCCTTGTCCTGTGCCTCGACCGTCGATGCCCCAAGATGCGGCGTCATGACAATCGAGGGAGCATCGAACAGCGGCGAAGACGTCATCGGCTCGGTTGCATACACATCGATCGCCGCACCCCCGATCTCACCCGAGCGCAACGCTGCCGCGAGATCCTCCTCGATGACAATCCCACCGCGGGCAACGTTGATAACGCGCGCTGACGACTTCATCTTCTTGAAAGCCTCGGCGTCGAGCATTCCTTCAGTGTGACGATTGCGGGGAAGGTGAATTGTTAAGAAGTCGGCAGTTGCGAGCACTTCTTCCAGGTCTGCAAGATCGACTCCCATGCGACGGGCACGGTCATCTGACACGAAGGGGTCGTATGCCACGACCTTCATACCGAACGCCTTGGCGCGTTCAGACACGACTGTGCCGATCTTGCCGAGACCGAGGACTCCGAGCACCTTGCCGTGGAGCTCCACTCCCCCCAGTTGGGCACGATTCCACTCGCCGCTGCGCAACGACGAGTCTGCCTCAGGGATCCGACGAGCCTGGGCAAGAATCAGGGCCATCGTGTGTTCAGCGGCGCTGATCACATTTGCGTGGGGTGCGTTCACGACGAGCACTCCCGCCGCCGTTGCGGCGTCAAGATCAATGTTGTCCACACCGATCCCGGCACGACCGATGACATCGAGGTTCGGAGCAGCTGCGATCATCTCAGCATCAACCTGGGTCGCGGAGCGCACGAGGAGTCCCCGAGCATTCGAGAGTCGTCGCAGAAGATCAGACCGGTCGACGCCGACCGCAAGATCAACCTCGCAATACTCCAGCAGAGCTTGAATACCGGCATCTGCAATTTCCTCGGCGACAACGACTTTGGGCTTCACGCTTCCATCCTGGTCTCGCAAGGCGCCATCATGGCACTACCTGACGACGCACCGAAATCGGGGACCGAAAACGCACCAACAGGGTAGATATACCCTTGCATCTCCCGTCCAAATCCGTACTCTGGGGGCGTAGACAGCAATAGGAGACGCCATGACAAAGACCCACTGGCCACCACAGCACATCCTCGTTGGCATCGACGGCTCCGACCAGGCGACGCGCGCCGCCGCAACAGCGGCCGATATGGCCCGCACAAACGGCGCCAGACTGACGATCATGACTGTCGTCCGCCCACCCGAAGGGTGGTGGGGAATCGTCGGAACTCCGCCAACCGCGACAGCCATGGCACGGATGCTCGAGTCGGCGCAACGCGACGTTCTCGACGCGGTCGAAGCTGACGTCGATCTGACTGACGTGACCTACGAGTTGGTGGAAGAGATCGGTGACCCGGCAGCCGTCTTGAGCAACTACACCCTGAACAATGACGTCGACCTCGTCATCCTCGGTCGTCAGGGAGCAGGCCTACTCGAACGAATTATGATCGGGTCGGTCGCTAACCGTGTCTCGCACAAGGCTCCGAGCCCCGTCATGCTGGTTCCCTAGGGTCGGACCTGTGTGACAAGCCGACGACCGAAGAGCGCGTCGTTCATTGCTGCAATAACGTTGTCGCCTTCGGGTGAACGAATCCATCCGATGAGACCACTGATGTCGGTACCGGAGTCGAACCAGACCCCCGTGTAGATGTTCGGATAGGAATCAGCGTCAGCAAGCTCCACAGTTTGGACCCGGTTTGACAGCGGGGAGCCGACCAACGTGCCCTCCTCAACCCAGATGAAAGCTTCACGGTCAACTGCGACCTGGAGCGTGAAACCCATGCCCTGGCCGGTAGTTGTCAGCCACGGAGCTCCCGTCGGGTCAACACCCGAAGCGTCCCACACTTTCGACTCCGATTCGTACGTACCGGATCCATCCGCTCGAGTGACAAACGCATCGCCACGGAAGGCAATTTTGGCGAACGCCTCCGGCGCCGACATACCGTTGTACTCCGCGACTCTGTCCGGCGGTCCCACCAGGATGAACCTTGACTGAAAGAGCACCGCTGATTGTGCCTGCGGGTTCTGTCGTAGGAACCCGGAAAGTCGATCGGGTGCATGAACGATTGCCAGATCCGCCGCCCCTTGTTCGAGGAGAGTCAACGCCTCTGCCGACGTTGCCGCAAGCACATCCATCGATTCGGCAAACGGCGATTCCGCGACGAGGTACTCGACAACGCCGTTGTCTACGATCGTGGTTCCCGCCGCAATGACGGAGCTCTCGGCGTCTCCGGCTCCGCCACATGCCGCGAGAACGAGTGTGAGAGCGACCAGGACGCCGTGACGTCTCACGCCCGCTCCACTGCCCGAACCGCTGTTGCTTTGACGCTCACGAACACGTCCGTTCCTTGTTCGACCTCGAGTGCGTCTTGCGCTGCCGGGGTAATCACTGCGATCACGGGGACACCGACATCGACCGTCAACTGAACGAGAGAACCCATCCGGACAATAGATTCAACACTTCCACCCCAATGGTTTTGCGCCGATGACACTGCATCATCCCGCGAAACTAGCACCGTCTCGGCTCCAAACAGCACCGCGACACGGTCACCGATGTCGAGGGAGTCGGACCGTCTCGCAGAGATCGAAACCGGGCCGCACGCAACCGCACACATGGCGTCGCTGACATCGCTGATGGCGCCCACGAGAACGTTTTCTACACCGATGACCCTTGCAACGTCTTCTGACGCCGGTGCGTGCATGACATCGGCAACGGGACCCTGCTGTTCGATAACCCCGTCAACGAGGACCGCAACCTCAGTCGCGAGCATCGCAACAACGTCTCTGTCGTGTGCGACCACAACTGCAACACGATCTTCCGCGGCTTCGGCGATGCTGTGTATCACCAGACTGCGATCCCTCCTGTCGATCGGGGCGAGCGGCTCATCAAGAAGCAGGATCTTGGAGCTTGATGCAAGGACCCGGGCAAGGTTCACCCGTTTCTGCTCACCCCCTGACAGGCTCCGGCCCCTCGTTCCCAGGGTGTCAGCAACCCCGAGACGTTTCGCCCAGTCCTCCGCACGAGCTTTCTCAGAACCCCGTAGCCCCATGGTGAGAGTTCGACGGGCGGGACCGCGCAACATCCAGGTGTGCTGAGGCAGGTACGCAACGTCGTTACGCGACGCAAACTCGTGACGTAACAAAGTCGACTTACCGGCGCCGTTCGGCCCGAACACGACAAGCCGCCCGATCGGGGGGATCGGAAGATCAGCCGGGACTGGGAGGGTTCGCCGTCTAGCCATGCTGCTCCCCCTTTACCTGGAGCCACGTGAGTGTTGCATTCGTCACCAACGCAACGATTAACAACACTCCGCCGAGAGCAAGAGCCGCCCCGAAACGAGCCTGCCGGGTTTCCTGCACAATGGCGGTGGTGAGCACCCGGGTCTCTCCGGCTATGTTGCCACCGACCAGGAGCACGGCTCCGACTTCCGCGATCACACGCCCAAACCCTGTAGCGACCGCGGCGAGAAGCTGCGGCCACACCTCGGTGACATACACCCGAAACCGTGTCACGACACCAACCTGCAGCGACGCCACGAACTCAACCGCGGGCGCCGGCAGTGCACCAACGGCCGCAGCAGTAAGACCAATGACAATGGGAGTTGCGAGCAGAACCTGGGCGATCACCATCACGATCGGCGTGAACAGGATGTCGAGGTTGCCGAACGGACCTGTCGGCCACACGAGTACCAGCAATACCAGCCCGACCAACACGGGTGGAAGTGCCATAGCTGTGTTCACCAGCGTCATGACGAGGGTGCGGCCACGGAACCGTGTTCGCCCCAACCCAACACCAAGAGGAACTCCGATGATGACCGCTCCGACCGTTGCAGCGAGTGCAATCCAGATCGTCCTGATCAGTATGGCAACGAGTTCGGCGCCGGAACCGCCCACATAGTCGAGAGCGTCCCGAAGGATCTCGGCGAGGAAGTCCACGACCTACTGGTTCTGGAAGAAGAAGTACCAGGCTCCGAAGGCGATGATCCCGGAAAACACGGCAATCTTGATCGTCGATTTCACGATTGAAAACACCAGGCCGGCAACGGCGAGCACACCGATCACGGCAAGGATCATGGCAAACTTCGGGTTCGATTCGACCAGGCCGGCGGGTACAAGATCCTGAACACTCCCCGGGAGGAGATCGAAGGCATCCTCGGGGATCTTGTCGATTACTCCGTCCCTGAGTTGCTGAATGACGTCATCGGATAAGTTGTCGACAACCTCCGGCGGGAGATCTTCGATGTTGACTTGGAACAGTAGATTTTCCATCCGCACATCGTAACCGCAAGTGCGAAAGATGCAGCGTCACCGCCGCATCCGCGATGCTCCAGGACCGCTATCGTCTCCGCAATGAATCCGACGCCGTTCGCCGATCCGCCCTCCCTCATGGGGAAACTCGCAAGAGGAATACGCAAGAAGTGCTCACGCTGCGGCGGTGGCAAACTCTTCAAGAACTGGTTCACCCAGCTTGAGGACTGTCCAACATGTGGCCTGCATTTCGAGCGTGAAGCCGGCTACTTCCTTGGTGCAATGATGGTCGATTTTGCTGTTACCGAACTGGTGTTTGTCATCGTGTTGATCGCTTCCCTAGCTGCCACCTGGCCAGACCTTCCCGTCGCTCGCCTGACGATCCTGCTCGTCGTCACGAACCTCGCGGTTCCGTTGCTGTTCTGGCCGTTCTCTCGAACCCTGTGGATAGCAATGGAGCGCCATTTCTACCTCAAGAGCCATCAGGATCCGTGATTGGATACACGGGCTACGCTCCTTGGTCATGGAAGCGAAAGACATTGACCGGGATGTATCCCTGCGCAGGGACATTCGATTGCTCGGCGATCTGCTCGGCGAGACACTGGTTCGCCAGGAAGGACCTGACCTGCTCGCCCTCGTGGAGACGGTGCGGGACTTCACAAAGCAGATTCGGGGGACCGAAGGTCTACCGGCGAATCCGGAGGCAGCGGCAGACCTCACAGCTCTTCTTGCGGCCCTCGACATCGAGACGACCATGTCTCTCGTGCGAGCATTCACGGTGTTTTTCTATCTCGCCAATGTCGCGGAGCAAAGTCATCGGCTTGACGAGGAGACCCAGCGCGGGGCAAGCGGAGTGGGCGAGCTTGAACGGGTTGTGACAGCGATCGTCGACTCCGACCGGTTGACCGTCCCTGAGCTGCAGCGGACGCTTGAGAACCTCGACATGCGACCCGTGTTCACCGCGCATCCGACCGAGGCTGCGCGACGATCCATCCTTTCCAAGACGACCGCGATTGCGGACCTGCTCAGCGAACGGTCCGACCCTCGCCTGTCGGCGGCCGACGATGCTCGAATCGTTCGGCGGATAGCGGAGTTGATCGATCTCATCTGGCAAACCAACGAGCTGCGAGAAACACGTCCAACCCCCGTTGACGAGGCCCGTTCGGCGATCTACTACTTCGACGAGATATTCAGCGAGGTCGCGGGTGACTTGTTTGACGAATTCTCCCACCAGGTGACTCGACTAGGTGTTTCCTACCCACCGACATCGGCGCCCGTGAGTTTCGGAACCTGGGTGGGTGGCGACCGCGACGGTAACCCCAACGTCACGCCCGACGTAACGTTCGAAGTTCTGGAACTACAGCACGACCGTGCGCTGCGAGAACTCACCGAGGCTGTGGAAACCCTTGCTGCTGTGTTGAGTTCCTCGGAGTTCATCACCCGGGTCAGCACTGAGCTACGGCAATCGCTAACAACAGACGCTGGTGCGCTCCCCGAAACGGCACGGGTTTTTCGCAAGCTATCAGCCGGTGAGCCGTACCGCCAGAAATGCGGTTTCATCCACCAACGCCTTCGCAACACTCGTGCCCGTATCGCCGCAGACGGCGTCCACGAGCCCGGCGTTGACTACCAGAACGTCGGCGAGCTTATTGCCGACCTCCAGCTCATCTATGACAGTCTCGCGTCGAACCACGGCGAGCTCGTTGCCGACGGAGCCGTCGCTCGGCTCATGCGCAGAGCATCTGCGTTCGGTTTCCACCTCGCCACGATGGACATTCGCGAACATGCTGACCGCCACCGCTCGCTGATCACCCACCTCCTCGGACGCATCGGTGTCACCGATTTCGAGGACATGACGGCCGACGAACGGGTTCGTTTCCTCACAGACGAGCTCGCTGGTGGGCGCCCGCTCAGCACACTAGCCACGGCGTTACCGGACGATCTCGCACGCACCCTCGACACGTTCCATACGGTCCGGCGAGCACTCAAACGCTTCGGACCGGACACGATCGAGTCCTACATCATCTCGGAGACCGCGGGTGCCGACGACGTCCTCATCGCAGCGATTCTCGCCCGCGATGCCGGCCTTATCGACCTTACTGCCGACGTTGCTTCGGTCGGGTTCGTGCCACTCTTTGAAACGATTGATGAGGTTCGTGCAGCACACCTGACCATGGACCAATTGCTGTCATCGGAACCGTATCGTCGGCTCGTCCACCTGCGCGGTGATCGCCAGGAGGTAATGCTGGGTTACTCGGACTCAAACAAACATGGCGGCATCACGACATCGCAGTGGGAGTTGTACCGCTGTTCTAGGGCACTGCGTGACGTCGCCATGCAACACGGCATCGAACTCGTCCTCTTCCACGGCCGCGGTGGAACGGTTGGGCGCGGTGGGGGTCCGACTGGGGAAGCAATCATGGCTCAACCCTGGGGCACGATCCATGGACGGATCAAGATCACCGAACAGGGCGAGGTCATTGCAGACAAGTACGGCTTGCCCCGGCTCGCCGCCGACAACATGGAGCTTGCCCTGGCTGCCACCCTGGAGGCAACCGTGTTCCACCAGAGTTCGCGCAAAACCGCAACGGTTCTCGACCGCTGGGACACCGCAATGTCAGAGATCAGCGATGCCGCCTACACAACGTATCGGTCACTGGTCGATGACCCCCGGCTCGTGGACTATTTCCTGACCTCGACACCCGTCGATGAGCTCGGTTCGATGAAGATTGGATCCCGGCCCTCGCGGCGTCCCGGTGGAGGGAAGGACAATGTCGGGTTGGGTGGGCTGCGAGCGATTCCGTGGGTGTTCGGATGGACCCAAACCCGACAGATCATTCCCGGATGGTTCGGTGTCGGTACCGGTCTGCAGGGCGCCCGTGATGCCGGCCACGGTGACCTCATTGCAGAGATGTACGAGGACTGGGCGTTTTTCCGAGCGTTCATATCGAACGTCGAGATGACTCTCGCCAAGACCGACCTTACGGTGGCGTCGCGTTACGTCGACACACTCGTGGAACCCGAAACCGCAAGCCTGTTCAAGGTGATCGAAGCCGAACATGATCGGTCCCTGGAACAGATTCTGGCGATCACCGGTGGGAATGCCCTCGTCGATCGTTACCCGACGTTGCGCCACACGCTCACCGTTCGGGATCGCTACCTCGATCCGATCAGCTACCTCCAGGTGGCGCTCCTCGAACGGGCACGAACCTCAGGCGAAGTCGACCCGGACCTTGAACGTGCGCTGCTACTCACCGTCAACGGCTTAGCAGCAGGCCTGAGAAACACCGGCTAACGCCCACAATCTCCCCGTTTTGGCGTCCATTTGGGCGATATATCGCCCAAATGGACGCCAGAACGCAGAAGGCGAGCCGT
>VAPH01053934.1_pt1 | contig 10674 bp, 9 predicted proteins | sample 3393861 | NCBI WGS metagenome assembly VAPH01 (sample SAMN08290439, study PRJNA428436) | hydrothermal vent metagenome | isolation source: Deep-sea hydrothermal vent chimney | place: Atlantic Ocean: South-mid Altantic Ridge | reverse complement strand
GCCATCGCGTCCGCCGCCATCGCGTCCGCCGCCATCGCGTCCGCCGCCATCGCGTCCGCCGCCATCGCGTCCGCCGCCATCGCGTCCGCCGTTGTACCGGTCACCACCGCGGTCCCGGTCACTACGATCACGTCCACCGCGGTCCCGGTCACTGCGACCTCGTCCACCGCGGTCATCACGATCGCGTCCGCCACGGTCATCACGATCGCGTCCGCCACGGTCCCGGTCACTGCGACCTCGTCCGCCACGGTCATCACGATCGCGTCCCCCGCGGTCGCTACGCTCGGTCGGAGCAGACGCACCAGGCTTGAGTTCAAGCTCGATACCATCCGCCAACTCGAGGCTGACTTTGCCGCGGTCGTCAATCTCACGGATTACAACCTTGACCGCGTCGCCGAGCGCCAGCACATCCTCGACCTGGGCGATTCGACGACCGCCTCCCATCTTGGAGATATGTAGCAATCCGTCGCGACCCGGCATGATGTTCACGAATGCACCGAACTTGGTGACGTTCACGACTTCACCGTCGTAGTCTTTGTTCAGCTCCGGCTCCGGGGGGAACCCAATAGCCAGGATGCGTTCCTTGGCCATCTGCATCGACGCGGTACTCGAAGCACCAACGCGGATGGTTCCATCGTCTTCGATCTCGATGGTGGCACCGGTATCTTCTTCAAGCTGACGGATGTTCTTGCCCTTTGGCCCGATGACCTCGCCGATCCGGTCCTTGGGGATCTGGATGGCCTCGATCTTCGGAGCGTTCTCCGCAAGTTCCTCGCGTGGCTCAGGCAGCACTTCGGCCATCTTGCCGAGAATAAACAAACGAGCATCGCGCGCCTGCGTCATCGCACGGGCGAGAACCTCCGACGGCAACGATTCGATCTTCGTATCAAGTTGCAGTGCCGTGATCATGTCCTCGGTACCGGCAACCTTAAAGTCCATGTCACCGAGATGGTCCTCGGCTCCAAGGATGTCAGTGAGCGTGACAAATTCGCCGTCCTGCTCGATAAGACCCATCGCAATACCGGCGACCGGAGCGTGAATCGGAACACCGGCGTCCATGAGGGAGAGTGATGAACCACAGACAGATGCCATCGAGCTGGACCCGTTGGACATCAGAACCTCGGACACCAACCGGTAGGCATACGGAAACTCTTCGATATCCGGAATGACCGGGAACAAAGCCTTTTCGGCGAGTGCCCCATGGCCGATTTCCCGACGCTTCGGGCCACGCATGAAACCGGTCTCACCTGTCGAGAAGGGTGGGAAGTTGTAGTGGTGCATGTACCGTTTGGTCTCGTACGGATCGATGGTGTCGAGCATCTGCTCCATCTTCAACATGCCGAGCGTCGTCGTATTCAAGACCTGCGTTTCTCCACGGGTGAACAGGGCCGACCCGTGTGACTCTTTCAGCAAGTCAACCTCGACCGTGATCTTACGAACATCGGTCAGAGCGCGGCCGTCCATGCGGATGCCATCGGCAACAACGCGCGAACGCATAACATTCTTCTGCACCTTGCTGAAGGCGTTCTTTGCCTCACGAATCTCGTCTTCCTCAAGTTCAAGGCTTTCGAGAACTTCGTCACGGATCGTGGACTCCTGGCCCTGGCGCTCGTGTTTATCAGCAACAACGCCCATAGCTTCAAGCTTTGACTTAGCCGCAGCTTCAACCTTGGCAAACATTTCCGGCGAGTACTCGACAAAAACCGGCCACTCGATCTCTTCGGTTGCCGGCATCTGAGCCTTCAGTTCGAGCTGGAGGTCGATCAGCTCACCGATGACCTTCTTGGCGACTTCGAGCCCTTCGGTGATCGTCTCCTCGTTGGATGGCGCCTGGCCGGCCTTGAAGTGGCGATAGCCGTGCTCGGTTGCGCCGGCTTCGACCATGGCAATGTCGACATCGCCTGAGGCGTTGCGCTTACCAGCGACAACGAGATCGAAAACTGACTCTTCAAGATCGTTGTATGTCGGGAACGCCGACCATTCGCCATCACGCAGGGCAAGGCGAACACCGCCGATAGGTCCGAGGAACGGAATCGGGCTGGTTGTCAACGCTGCAGAAGCAGCGTTGAGTGCTGCAACGTCATAGGGGTTCTCGAGGTCCGCCGACATCACTGTTGTGACGATATGGGTCTCGTTGCGGAACCCATCAATGAACGATGGACGCAGGGGACGGTCGAGCAGGCGGCACGTGAGAGTCGCCCGTTCTGTGGCGCGACCTTCGCGGCGGAAGAACGAACCGGGGATCCGCCCGACGGCATACATACGTTCTTCAACGTCAACCGTAAGGGGGAAGAAATCTGCACCGTCACGCATCGTGCGTTTTGCGGTGGCTGTCGTGAGCACCTGGGTATCACCAATGGTGACCACGACGGCCCCATCGGCGAGTTGGGCAAGTTTGCCCGCAGACATGGTGATTTTTACACCTTGGATCTGCTTACTGACGCTGAACTCTGTCACGCGTCTCTCCTTTATATGTTAGGAGAAGACCCAATTGGCAGTGGACCGTGTTCGAACGGTGTGTGGGACAGTGTCCAACCACCGACCACTGACAACTGAACTTCTCCGCTTCTTGTGTCACCTAGCGCAGAAAGCAACCGGAGCCGCTTCCTGAGTCTGTGATCTAACGTCGCAGACCAAGCTTGGCGATCAGCGAGCGATAACGCTCGACGTCTTGACTCCGCAGGTAGGTAAGCAACCGACGTCGCTTACCTACCATCATCAAAAGACCACGACGACTGTGGTGGTCCTTCTTGTTGGTCCTGAGATGATCGGTGAGATGCATAATACGCTCGGTTAACAAAGCAGCCTGCACCTCCGGCGAACCGGTGTCGGTGGCATGGGTGCCAAACTCTTCGATTATCGTCTTCGTGTCTTTCACGCAGGACTTTCCTTTGCGGGAATCAAGATGTGCGCGGACGAATGCCCGGCACCGAGAAGTGTACCAGGAATATCAGGCATGCAAAGTCAGGCCCACGCTCACCTCTTCTCGTTTTGGTGACGTTCCATCAGGATTATTTCCGTCGAGCGTCACCAAAACAGGGAGGATGGCGCGCCGCGAACGACCTCCCCGGACATCTCGGTTACGGGTCGATCAATGCCTCGACCTCAAGCTCTACCTTCCAGGCAGGGTCGATGAGCGCCGCCACAACAACCATGGTCGCTACCGGGTTGGCTTCGCCGAACAACACGCCGTGCGCTTGACCCACTGCATCAGCGTCGGCGGCGTCGGTGATGAACATCCGGGTGCGCACCACGTCGTGAACAGAACCACCAAGTTCGGTGAGTGCCTCGGCGGCGATCGTGCCGCAGCGCAACATCTGTGCATACGCACCGTCAGCCACCGGCTCACCCGGAGGGGGCACCGGTGCGGTACCTGCTACGTCGATTCGGTTGCCTGTCCTCACCGCACGGCAAAAGCCGTACACGGCTTCGTAGGGCGACCCTGACTGCACTCTGCGCTTCATGCTCTTCACTCTAGAGACCTCACGATCTCCACGGCGCGCCAGCAGATATCAACGCGAGCAATCAACTTCTCAGACAATCCACACGCTGCCTTCTAGACCCGGGGAGAGGTGTAACCTCCTCGCCATGAAGAAGACCAGAAACCTCACTCCCGCCGAAGCTAACACTCTCATCAAGGACTCCGACGCCCTCCTCATTGACGTTCGCGAGCAAGACGAGTGGGACAAGGTTCGTATCCCCGGAGCACTTCACAAACCGATGTCTCGATTCGCCGAGTGGCACACGTCCCTCCCGAAGGACCGCACGGTTATTGTGCAATGCCGATCGGGCACCCGATCAGCAAAGGTAGCCAAGGCGCTGCGCAAACACTCCAAACATCCGGATGTCGCCAATCTCTCCGGTGGCATTATCGACTGGGCGCAGGGCAGTTTCCCCATCGACGCCGGTCCGACCCGATAGGTTCGGCCGGCAACGCGGACACCGGTCCGGCCCACCACTTCGACGAACCCGGCGCAACAATCTCCTGACGCGTAACCACCGCAACCTGCGGGTCATCGACGATCGCACTGTGAGCCACAGCAACGCGCCGGCCGCCGGCAACCACCCGGGAAGCGAGATCGAGGCCCGGTATCGCCAAGGACCACCAGGGGACGTCGGCCGACACGGCTGCATCTAACGGAGTTCCGGCGCCATCGTCGCGAAGGTCGTACATCACGACACCCGGGCTCGGCCCCGCATTCGTGACCGTCGCGTCGGGGTTGCGAATAATGCGAACAACGACGCCGCCGGCGCGACCGATGTCGTTCAGCTTGTCCGTGCCGTCGTACCATTTCCGCTTGAAACCACCATCGTTCGGCAGGGATCCGAAGAGTCCGTTTCCGATCGATTGCGCCTGCCCGAGCAGTCCCCCGGCTAGTGGTGGATCAAGCAACATCGCGGTGCGAACGCGCTCGTCGTAGTCGCACACACGATCCTGAGCTGCGAGGAACTCGGCGATCAGGACCGCACCTTTGGAGTGGCCGATGAACGATATTTCGACGTCAGGAGCCAACGTGGAGAGCCACATCCGAAGCGTCAGCAGGCCCTGATCGACGCTCGCGCGTCGCGACGCCTCAGAGGATGAGGCGAAACGGCCGTCCCAGTTCCAGTCAAAGTTCGCGACCTGCTCTCCCGGGACGCCCATCGAGGCCAGTAGGGAGTCGAACGTATTCCCAGGCGATGAGCCGAACCCACCGATCGTGACAACAAGGATGTTCGGTGGAAAAGGCGCACGAGTGTCGTACCGTTCAAGAACGGCATCGGATCCTGTGGACGACGAAACCGCAGAGGCCGGAGATGCGGTCCGACCTGCGGAGCCGCCCGCCTTGGTTGCCCGGAGCTGCTCGGGTGTCCCACCTACGCTGCTTCGACGTTTGCGGTCAGAGGTGACGGGACGAACGACGATGCCAAGAAGCGCAATCCACAGCCCGCCAGGTCCGAACCCCGGGTTCCCAGAATCCCTACCCGGTTTCGTGATGGGTATCGCCGAGACGGCGACCGGCTCCCTGGACGAACCCAGGCGCGACGAAGGTCCCCTTGTCAGGCCGAGCCCGGATGCGGGGACAAGAGTCGTGGATGACCCAACGGGTTCCACCGGCGTGATCGAGTCACTCGCCGCGGAGACAGGGGCGGATAGAACAAAAACAACGGCCATGACGGCGATAGGAAACTTCAACATTTCACACTCCGACTGCGGGAAGTGCGGTGCTGCCACCGTGGCGCATTTGCCGGTCTATTGCAAGGGGTTCGCCACGCCTGTCCACGATGTATCTTGTGTGCCGTCCGAAAACACAGAGCGGACACGGACCGTCATGATGCAAGCTCCTCGCGAGCAGCCTCACAGTCGATTCGAATCTGAGCGACCAGATCGTCGATACCGGCGAACTTCATCTCGTTGCGCAGATGGGTCCGAAACCACATACGCACCGAACGGCCATAGAGATCTCGATCCGTGTCGAACAGATGTACTTCGACCGTCTCCTCGTCACCCCCAAACGTCGGTCGCACACCAACATTGGCGACACCGTGAAAGTGGGTGCCGTCGACCGATGCCGTGACTGCGTACACACCGCGACCGGGGACCATTGTCTCGATTCCACCCAGATTCGCCGTCGGAAAGCCGATCGTTCGTCCGCGACCATCACCGGCTACGACTGTTCCGGAAACCATGTGGCGTCGACCCAGGAGGTGAGCAGCTCCTGCAACGTCGCCGCTCCCGAGAAGTGCACGGATTCGCGTCGATCGGATCGGCACGCCGGCATCAACGATGTCGTCGACCACAAGGACTTCAAAATCGAAAACGTCTCCCAGCTCCCGGAGTGTCTGCGAAGACCCCGCCGCGCGAGCGCCGAAGCGGAAGTCGGAACCAATGACCACGACGATCGGATGAAATATTTCTACAACCACACGCTCCACAAAATCGTCAGGCCGTATTGCCGCGGTCGCACGGTCGAACGGCATCGGCGCGACGATGTCGGCGCCGTGTAACTCGAGATAGCGAACCCGATCGTCAAGGGTTAACAGGGCGGGCGGGACATGGTCCGGAGAAACCACGGACGCCGGATGTTCCGCGAATGTCAGCACCGCTGTCGGCACTTCAAATTGTCCGGCTCGTTCAAGGATCGCCTGGTGACCTCGATGCACGCCGTCATAAACCCCGATCGTCAGCGCGGTCCTTCCTTCAATCCGCCACGAGTCCCAACCACCCTGCAACCTCATGACGGCATCACCGTGACCGGAACCAGAGCGGCCCCCTTCGCCTCGTACACGGCCAGGAGGGTTCCATCGTTCACCATACGGACGTGGGTGCCCTCATCAAGCTCAAACTCGGATGCATCAATCCTGGCCCCGTTTCGCACGCGCGACGCAAGTTCATCGGGGAGATCAATGCGTGCCAAATCTGGAAGCCCGTCTGCCGCCGGCAGGAGAATCTCCTTGATGCGCTCTTCGTCCGCCGCGCTCTGCAATGCATCGATCGTGTGTGCTTCGGCAACGCGCAGAGATCCGTTTGCGGTTCGCCGGAGCGCAGTGAGGTAGCCCCGGGATCCAACTGCTCTGGCCATGTCGTCCGCCAGAGTTCTCACGTATGTCCCCTTTGAGCAGGTGACGGTGAACGTGATACTCGCTGTATCCAACGCCATTTCGACATCGGTGACGGCGAGGTCATAGATCGTCACCGGGCGTGCAGGGCGTTCGATCTCCTTGCCCTCTCTGGCAAGCTCATACAACCTGCGACCGTCGATCTTGATAGCCGACATCATTGGTGGCACCTGCTCAATGTCGCCGACCATTGACCGAGCCGCGGTACGGATCTGCTCCTCGGATGCTCGCAAGGGACTCTCTTCGACAACAGTTCCATCGGCGTCGAGTGTGTCCGTCGCCACGCCGAACAGCGCCGACGCCTCGTATCGCTTGCGGCCCTCCTGAACAAAACGCAGGAGCTTTGTACATGCCCCTACGCCCAGCACCAACAGACCGGTCGCCATTGGATCAAGCGTGCCGGCATGACCGACCTTCTTGGTCCGAAGGAGTCCGCGTATCTTCGCTACGACGTCGTGCGACGTCCACCCTCCGGGTTTGTCAACAAGCAAGAATCCCTGCACGGCTAACCAAGCAACTCCGTGATCTCGGCGATCACTTCGTCGGGACTCTTACGGGCGAAAAAACCAGCAGCGTTATGGTGGCCACCTCCACCGAACACTTGAGCAATCGCGGCAACATCAGTCATACCCCGCGAACGCAAGCTCCCCTTAGTTTCTTTCTCACTAATTTCCTTCAGGAGACAGGCCACATCGGCGCCGACCGTGACCCTGATGAGGTCAATCAGGCCGTCAGCGTCCTGACGTTCCATCGACGCCGCTTCGAGATCGGATCGCAGCAAAACGGACCATACGAACTTGCGTTCCTCGTCGAAGACGGCACGCGACATCACCGCTCCGGCAACCTTCAAGTACGCAAACGGGGACTGCTCGTAGACCTCCTGGCCGACCTTATCCGGCTCTACACCATGTTCGAGCAACTCAGCAGCGATTCGATGCACCTGAGGCGTTGTCATCGAGTACTGAAACCGGCCGGTATCGGTGAGGACACCTGTGTAGAGCGCCGTCGCCGCGACCACGTCGAGTGACCAACCCAGCCGTCGAATGATATGGAATGCCATCTGCGCGGTACTGGCAGCAGTCGGATCAATAAGGTTGACGTCACCGAATCCCTCGTTAGACCGATGGTGGTCAATGACAATCAAATTCGGAGCCTTGCGTGCGTATGGCAGCAGGTCCGAGAGTCGGTCCGGGGCGGCGACATCACAACTCACTACCAGATCGATGTCGTCCGGTAGTTCGCCCGGCGCCACCAGGAGATCGTTGTCCAGGAACGCAAGAGTGCGCGGTAGAACGAACGGCATCGGAAAGGACGCTACCGCTGCTTTGCCCGCTTTGCGGGCAGCCTGGGCCAGGCCGACAATGGTGCCAAGAGCATCGCCGTCCGGTCCGACATGACCAAGGAATACGATCGATGCCGCACCGTCAATGAGCTCAACCGCCTCGGCCATCGCCTCTTCAAGAGATGTCATTGGTTCACCCCCTCGTCACTTCGCTCAGATTCGATCTCACCAAGGAGACGGGTAATCCGTATTCCATTTTCGACCGCGGTGTCGACGGCGAACTCGATTACAGGCGTGAATTTCATTCGTACCTGGCTTGCCACGTCGGCCTGCACACGTTTTGTTGCACGCTCCAATGCGGCACCGGAGGCCTTACGTTCCTCAGCTGTTCCAAGCGGCGAAAAGTACACCACGGCTTTACGCAGGTCCGGTGAACAATCGACTCCGGTAATCGTCACAAACCCGAGTTCAGGATCGGTGAGCTCGATGACAGCCTCGGCGACGATTTCCTTGATAAGACCGTTGACCTTGCGGATGCGGGGGGTGGGTGACTTGCTCATTGATCATCGTCAAGATAGAGAATCTCGAGCGAGAGAAGGTCGAGATCGCGCCGCGAATGCAGGAGTGCATCGACGTCGTTCACCAGCTGCTCGAGGCGCCGGGGATGGGATGCAACAGCGGCAACGCCGAGTGTTGATCTCTGCCAGAGATTCTGGTGATCGATCTCGGAAACACCGATCCCGTCTCGGGAAGCGAGTGCTGAAATAACTGATTTCACCACGTGACGTTTCTCCTTTAGCGACTGAGCGCCGGTGATGCGGAGTTCCGCCCGGATGCCGGCCACCAGCAGTCTCATTCCTACGTCCTAGCAACCTCATTGACTTCGTATGACTCGATCGTGTCACCCTCTTTGATGTCACGGAACTTCTCAAGGCCGATCCCGCATTCAAACCCGGTCGCCACTGTCTGGACGTCGTCCTTGAACCGACGCAACGAAGCAATCTTGCCGTCGTATATGACAACACCCTCGCGCACAAGACGGGCGCGCGCGTTGCGGCTGATCTCACCCTCGGTGACGTAACTACCCGCCACCATGCCGAGGCGCGGCGCCCGAAACACGGCCCGAACTTCGGCAACACCGAGGAACGACTCCACCTCGTCGGCAGAGAGCTGACCAAGAAGCATCAACTCAGCATCATCGAGCAGCTCGTAGATGATCGAGAACGTTCGGATGTCGATTCCGGAATCCTTCGCCGCCCGACGTGCGTTGGTATCCGGTCGTGCGTTGAACCCGTAGATGACCGCGTTCGAAGCCTCCGCGAGCATGACATCGTTTTCCGTGATTCCACCAACGGCACCGTGGATGATCGTGATCCGTGCATCTTCACGCGTGATCTTCGCGATCGAATCGCGGATGGCTTCGAGTGAACCGTGGGCGTCTGCTTTGACGATGACCCGAAGCTCGGCATGATCCGACGTGCGAAGATGCTCCAGCAGCTGGCCCAACCTCTCCGTTGCGGTAGGAACCCGCAGCTCGGATGCACGGACATCAGTGGTACGGACGTCGGCGAGCTTGCGAGCTGTCCGTTCGTTCTTCGCCACCTGGAACATGTCACCCGCAACCGGCACGTCGTTCCAACCCGTCACAAGTACGGGCGTGGACGGTCCGGCAGTTTGAACCTGTTCACCCTTGTCGTTGAACATCGCCCTCACTCGCCCGGATGACTCGCCGGCAACGATTGCATCGCCCCGTTTGAGCGTGCCACGCTGAACAATGACAGTTGCCACCGGTCCACGACCAACTTCAAGCTGGGCCTCAATCACCGTGCCGATCGCTGGAGCGGACGGATTCGCCTTGAACTCCTCGACCTCGGCAATAAGACCGATCATCTCAAGCAGGGTCTCAACACCGTCGCCCTTCAACGCGGACATCTCGACGGCGACGACGTCACCACCAAGCTCTTCGACAACAACGTTGTGCTGGGTGAGTGCCGCCCTAACCGCAAACGGGTCGGCCGCCGGGAGGTCCATCTTGTTGATCGCAATGATGATCGGAACATCGGCGGCTTGCGCATGGCTGATGGCCTCGGCGGTTTGTGGCATCACAGAGTCGTCGGCAGCGACCACGATCACGGCGATATCTGTGACATTTGTGCCGCGCGAACGCAACGCCGTAAACGCCTCGTGACCGGGGGTGTCCAAGAACGTGATCGTGGTGTCTTCAACGGCTACTTGGTACGCCCCGATATGTTGAGTGATTCCACCGGCTTCCCCGGCAATAACGTTCGCCTGGCGAATGGTGTCAAGAAGCTGGGTTTTGCCGTGGTCAACGTGTCCCATGACGGTGACAACCGCAGGTCGCAGCTTCAGCGATGCAGGGTCGTCGGTGTATTCGATCTTGTGCGAAACGGGTCCGGTAGGTTCCTCCACCTCGTCCGCTTCCTCAACAAGAACCTCGTATCCGAATGCAGCACCTAGCTTCTCCAGGGCGTGCTCCGGGATTGCCCCGCCACCGGGAATCATCTCCCCCATGCCCATCAACTCTTTGACAACGTCACCGGTGCGCTTGTCGATCAGTCGAGAGAAGTCACCGACCGTGATACCCGGAGCCACGAGCAGCATGTTCTCGCCAAGTTCCCTCTTCTTGCTCAACGGCTCCAACGCTTCGAGCACCGGCGGGAGGATCGCTTCCGCGATCGGATCGAAGATCTCCTCGGGCCGATTGGTCGACTCAACTTCAGGCTCAGGCGCGGCTTCAGGCTCAGGCGCGGCTTCAGGCTCAGGCGCGGCTT
>VAPH01001372.1_pt1 | contig 10674 bp, 7 predicted proteins | sample 3393861 | NCBI WGS metagenome assembly VAPH01 (sample SAMN08290439, study PRJNA428436) | hydrothermal vent metagenome | isolation source: Deep-sea hydrothermal vent chimney | place: Atlantic Ocean: South-mid Altantic Ridge | reverse complement strand
CTGGATGAGCTGGGTGAAATACCGCTAGTCCCCGCTGAACTTTTTTCCGGTAAATTCAGCGACGATGACAAGGGGGTCGAATGGGTTGTTGCCTGGTTACCAGAAGCAGGCGAACTTATTACCGAAAGTTATGTGAATCTCATTCCTACCACGCTGGGAGGGACTCACAGTAATGGTCTGCGTAGTGGTCTGGTAGATGCTGTACGTGAGTTCTGCGAATTTCGTAATTTGTTGCCGCGCGGGATAAAACTGTCTCCCGATGATGTATGGATGCGCTGTTCTTATGTCCTGTCTCTGCACATGACAGAGCCGCAATTTTCCGGCCAGACCAAGGAGCGTTTGTCTTCACGGGCTGCCTCAGGTTTTGTTTCCCAGGCTATCAAGGATGCTTTCAGCCTCTGGTTGAACCACAATACGGCTGAAGCTGAAGTTATTGTCCAGCTGGCTATCAGTAATGCCATTGTCAGGCAGCGTGCAGGGAAAAAGGTACAGCGAAAAAAACTCACTTCCGGGCCAGCTTTGCCAGGCAAACTGGCTGATTGTGTCGCACAGGATCTGGAAATCACCGAGCTGTTTCTGGTCGAGGGTGATTCAGCCGGGGGGTCGGCCAAACAGGCCCGTAACCGTAACACCCAGGCCATATTGCCTCTGCGTGGAAAAATTCTGAATACCTGGGAAGTGGATTCCACCGTGGTGCTGGGTTCACAGGAAGTGCATGATATTGCTGTTGCCCTGGGACTGGATCCAGGGTCCGATAAGTTGGGTAACCTGCGCTATGGCAAGGTATGTATCCTGGCAGATGCGGATTCGGATGGTGCGCATATCGCGACGCTCCTGTGCGCCCTGTTTCTACGACATTTTCAGGCACTGGTGGAAGCTGGCAGGATCTATGTCGCCATGCCGCCCTTATACCGTATAGATGTGGGTAAAACGGTACGCTATGCCCTGGATAATGAGGAAAAAGAATTTGTACTGCAGCAGATAAAGGATGATGGTCTGCGTGGCAAGGTCAATGTGCAGCGTTTCAAAGGGCTGGGTGAAATGAACCCACCACAGCTGCGTGAAACGACGATGGATCCGGATACACGTCGTCTGGTACGTCTCGAGTTTACGCCCGGTGACATGACATTCAATGTCATGGACAGGCTACTCGCCAAGCGCCGTGCAGCTGATCGCAAGGTCTGGTTGAGTAAGAAAGGTGACGAGGCAGTCATATAGCGAATCAAAGCAGATAGACTTATGAGCAAAAGAAAATCATCAAAACACAGTTCGTCCCCTAAGCAGTATGTACAGGCGCAGCTTGCGTTGGAGAATGAAAATATCGAGAACATGGCGATGGCGAGTTTTGCCGAGAAGGCCTACCTTGACTATTCTATGTACGTCATTCTGGACAGGGCTCTGCCATCTGTAGCCGATGGTTTGAAGCCTGTACAACGCCGTATCGTGTACGCGATGTCGGAACTTGGTTTGAATGCCGCAGCAAAATTCAAGAAGTCGGCACGTACGGTGGGTGACGTACTGGGTAAATATCACCCACACGGTGACAGTGCCTGTTATGAGGCGATGGTACTGATGGCGCAGCCATTCAGTTACCGCTATCCACTGATTGATGGTCAGGGGAACTGGGGGGCGATCGACGACCCAAAATCATTTGCCGCCATGCGCTACACGGAAGCACGTTTGACGCGCTACACTGAACTGTTATTGAGTGAGCTGGGACAAGGCACGGTAGACTGGGGGCCGAACTTCGACGGCACACTTGAAGAGCCATTATTGATGCCTGCACGTTTGCCTTCGTTGCTGTTAAATGGTACTTCGGGTATTGCGGTAGGTCTGGCAACAGATATTCCTCCACACAACCTGCCCGAAGTTGCCGCCGCCTGCATACGCCTGCTGGAACAACCAAAGGCAAGCATCGCTGAACTCTGCGAACATATCCAGGGGCCAGATTATCCAACGGCTGCAGAGATCATCACGCCTGTAGCCGATATCCATAGTATCTATGAAAGGGGAACGGGCAGTTTGCGCATGCGCGCTACCTGGGAGAGAGAAGACGGCAATATTGTTATCAACAATCTGCCACACCAGGTTTCCGGCTCCCGTCTGCTGGAGCAAATTGCGCAGCAGATGATCGCTAAAAAATTACCCATGGTAGATGATCTACGCGATGAATCAGACCATGAAAATCCCGTCAGACTCGTCATCGTGCCGCGTTCCAATCGGATTGATGTCGATCAGCTAATGGCTCATTTGTGTGCCACCACGGACCTTGAGCGATCCTACCGTGTTAACATGAATGCCATCAGTACATCCGGCCGGCCAAAGCTGTATAACCTGCGCGAACTGCTGGTGGAATGGTTGCAGTTCCGCACTCAGACGGTTACCCGTCGCCTGCGATATCGGCTCGAAAAAATTGAAACACGGTTGCATATTCTTGAAGGCCTGCTGATTGCATTTCTCAATTTAGATGAAGTCATTGCCATTATTCGCAATGAGGACAAGCCCAAACCTGTATTGATTGAGAGATTCAGCCTGACGGATAAGCAGGCAGAGTCTATACTCGATCTAAAACTGCGACACCTGGCCAGGCTGGAAGAATTCAGACTGCGTGCTGAACATGATGAATTAGCGAAGGAAGGGGTCGAGCTGGTTAAAATTATTGGTTCAAAAGCCAGGATGAAAACGCTGGTACGCAAGGAGATATTGCGTGATGCAGAAGCGTTCGGTGACCCGCGCCGTTCGCCTCTGGTAGAAAGAGATGCCGCCCAGGCCATAGACCCGGCCTCCATGGTGCCGTCTGAAAGTATGACTGTGATACTTTCTCAACGTGGCTGGGTACGTGCGGCCAAGGGCCTGGAGGTGGACGCTGAAAACCTCGGTTATAAGCCAGGCGACGAATTGCTACAGGCATCCAGTGGGCGGAGTAACGAACTGCTTATATTTCTTGATTCGACTGGTCGTGCCTATACCGTTACGGCCCATAAACTGCCTTCTGCAAGAGGACATGGGGAGCCTTTAAGTTCCCAGCTCAGTCCAGCGGATGGTTCGCATTTTTGCGGGATGATGTTCGGCAAGCCTGATGATTATTTCCTGCTTTCAACGAGTGCAGGTTATGGTTTCGTCACGCGTCTCGGTGATCTGAAGAGTAAAAACCGTAAGGGTAAGGTGGTGCTTAAACTGACCAGGAATGCCGATATATTGCAGCCGGTGGCAGTTGACGATATCGTGAACGACTGGCTGGCTCTGGCGGGTTCAAGGGGGCATTTTCTGGTATACAGCATCGAAGACTTACCGGTTATGGCGCGCGGAAAAGGGGTTAAGCTGATTAATATCCCGACAAAGAAATTTGTAGCCGGCGAAGAAAAATTGGTGGCCACGATGGTATTCAAGGACGGGCAGAAATTGCTGGTCTATGCCGGCAAGCGATACCGTCGTCTGAAATCTTCTGAAATGGATGACTATTGGGGCGCTCGTGCACAGCGTGGGCGATTGCTGCCAAAAGGATACCGTCTGGTAAATAAAATTATTATTGAAAAGAAATGACAGCGGCGCCGAGCCTAATCTACATGGTGGCCGATATTGTGGGCTCTTCGTTGATCATGCAGGAAGATCAGCGTAAAGGGATTGAGCTTTACGAAGCCTTCCAGTCCATACTGGTTCCTGTCATCGAGAAAGCGCCTGGTTTTGGGATTGAATTTACCGGTGATGCGATCTCGGCAAGCTTCAGAACCTGCAACGCTGCAGTAAAGACAGGTTTTGCGATACAGGAAGCTCTGGAGGCATGGAATCTTTTATCTAAAGAGCCAGGGATAACTGTCCGAATTGGTATTCACGCCTGTAAACAGGGAGAAGAAAAATCCCATCAACAGCTTTCGTTGGCAGCCGCTACCTGTCTTCAATCTTTAGGCCGTGCAGATGCCTTATGTGTCAGCAGAAACATCATTGATGAAGTTACCCCGGACTTTCCAGTATATGCCTATTCACTGGGAAGGCGTGACCTGGGTTTTTTACCCGATACGGTACCGGTATTTTATCTCTATGAAGAAAAACAGCCTTTCCTCAGGCGCCAGGGATTTTTTCTCGAGTATCTGAAGGCCGAATATCTGGACAGTATAAAGGCCGTTATCGTTTCTCCCGCTGTTGAAATCCCATTGTTGGTGATGGGTACAATACTGTTTTTAATGTTCGCAAGTACTAAGCCTGAAATTGAGACTCGGTATATTGAAGTGACTGAGATCAGGGATTTTTCCAATGGTGGATTTGACAAAGAACTCAGAGACATGACCAGACGAATACAAACGAGCATCAATTCGATAGCTGGTGTACATTCTCTTCACGCCAGGGGCGTATCAAATCCCGACCTGAATGCAGACAAAAAGTATGACAGTAATTCCGTCTTCAGGCTTGTTTTCAGTTTCCAGAAAAATGCAGACCGTGTAAGACTAACCTGGGGTATTTTTCGGCAAAACGGGGAAGTGCAGGCCTCCGGTGGCGTGGTTACAGGCGGTATAATTAGCCTTGCAGAGTTAGAAGGACAGATTATTGAAAATATTCTTGCGGTACTGGATTCCTGAGTATGCCGCTATAAACCCTTTATCTCAAAGCATTCATTAGCCGTGCCATGCGCGTCTTGATTCAGTAATTACCCGGTTGTAATTAAGGGTTCATTCGGACGTATTGTATTTGATTATTCTTTATAATCTATTTGGGTAATTTGTGATTCTGATGTAGTTTATCGGTGTTAGCGACCGGCTAACTGTCTTACAGAGGATAAGGAAATCCCATGCACGAAACACATTGCCGTCTGGTAACCATTATGTTTGTCCAGCTTACCGAGACGGCTGAGAATAAAAGAGAGATACCCGTAGTCTCCTGTCGATTAGAAGAGCACCAGAAGTTTCTGCGTAATCATTTGAAGCGTTTTCATGGTGAGTTGCTGGAGATCAGGACAGGTGAATTATATGCCTATTTCCCCGGTGCCACGCTGGCGTTCAATGCGGCGGCTTCTTTGCAGAAAATTATGTCTCAGTTTGATCTAAGAATCGGTTTGCATGTCGGAGAAGTGCTATTTCGACAGGGCAGGTTACAGGGCGCTGATGTGAACCTTGCCTCACGCCTGCCATATCGCGCACGGGCAGGAGGAATATGCCTGTCTCAAACGGTCTATCAGTATCTCAAGGGCCGTGAAAGGCAGAGCTTAGTCCCTTTGGGCTCTCATGATCTAAAGAATTTCGATATTCGAATACCCTTGTATGCCTACTTACCAGATGGCCAGGTCGGTCGTAGCAGGGGGCGGGAAACAAGGTGCCAATTCTTTGCCAGATTGAATAAATACTGGCAGAAAAGAAGTGTGAGGTACATTTTCCTGTTAGGCCTGACGGGGTTGATCGCTACTTTTTTCTGGGCGCAAAACATGATTTCTTCTACACCGACTCGGGATGTTATCAATCTATATGTTCCCGCGTTTGTAGACCAGGCCCAGGACAATGAAAGTGTTATTCATCTTGAGGGCATAGAAATGTCAGTCAGATCTCGACTCTCTGGTTCCCACGATGTATTTGATCTTGTTTTGATGAGTGATCGTTCCTCTGCCACAGTTGAACTACGGGTAAAACTGCGTCAGGTATCAGGAAATGTAAATACGGAATATATCCTCAGCAGTTTACCCGTCGGGCTCATTCTGGCATCCGGCAGGGTCGAACAGGATGGTTCCAGCATTTTTCGTCTACAGGACAGGCTGTCTGATCATATTTTGCAGGATTTGGATAAACTACAATTGATAAATTCTTCACTTACATCAGAGACTACAGGGACCCTACCTGGTGAAATTTTACTTGATCGGTGAATCATGCTGCTCGAGAAAGGGGATGGAACAAATCTGAAATACTCGGCCAATACAAGGAGGTCGTTTTTATTGACCTGAATATCCCACTGAATCTTCTATGGGTATCTGTCAAACACAAACCAGGACTGGTGCTGGAATTAAGTACTTATGTTAAGTCGAGAATTCCAGAGGCCAAATTGATCGGGGTGCCGCCGGAGACGATGGTGAAATGATGATATTTTTCGGATTACGTAAAACCTAAACCGTAAACGATAAACCGTCATTCCCCACGTTTCTTCCTGTGCACATCTTTCATGAAATCCATTGCCAACTGGCGGTAGATGGGTTTTGGGTTGATGAGCTTTGAGACGCCTTCGGCAATCAATGCGGTGGCCATCAGGGGCAGCAACAGGCTTTGATCTGCTGTCATTTCCATGATGATGATGACAGCGGTGATAGGTGTCTGCACGACACCCGTGAAGTAGGCCACCATACCAAGAAGAATAATCGCGGCTGAGGGCACGCCAGGGAACCAGTCTGCGATGCCTGATCCCAGTCCGGCACCAACAGACAGGGAGGGGGCAAATATGCCACCGGGGATACCGCTCCAGTAGGATATGATGGTAGCCGAGAGTTTCATCAGGGCATAAGAGAAACCGTTAGTTTCTCCTCCGCTTATCAGGTGCTGGGCTTCTTCATAACCCGTGCCATAGGTCAGGCCGCCGGATGCCAGGCCAAGTCCGGCTAATGATAGGCCGCATATCAGGGCCAGAACATAAGGGCGGGTATTGCGGAAGTTTGTCAGTTTGCGTGTGCCCGATAATAACAGGGCACCGAAAAGACCGCCTGCCAGGCCACCGATAATGCCGGTGGTAATGACTACAGCAATGGCCTGTGAGAGTTCAAGTTTGGCGGTCACTGTACCAAAATACTGATAGTTTCCCTGTATGGTCAATGCCGTCATTCCCGCAATGATGACGGCGGTAAGTATGGTGCCGCTGGTATTTTTCTCATAGCTGCGGCGAATTTCTTCGATAACGAAAACAATACCGGCCAGAGGTGTATTGAAAGCGGCTGCCAGACCGGCGGCAGCACCGGCTATAATAAGACCTCTACCGAGATCATGCAGTGGAAAACGTGCAATGCGTGACATGGCATAGGTAATAGCGGCAGCGATATGAACCGTTGGCCCCTCACGGCCGATGGATGCACCGGAAAAAATTCCGAGTATGACGAGTAAGCCTTTGCTCAATGCCATGCGCAGTGACAAGATTTTTCTTCTATCTGAGTTGTGTTTCATCTGCAGGGCGGCAATCACCTGTGGAATGCCGCTGCCCTTGGCAGATGGGACAAAGCTGCGGGTTAACCATGTGATTAGCACCAACCCTAAGGGGGTCAGGACGAATGGGATGTAGGGGCTAATTTCAAGAATGCGAGTGAAGACCCGTCCGGTATAATCGCTGCTGACGGCAAGTGCCGTTGCAGCCATGCCTACCAGTACAGCTCCCGACCAGAAAACCAGGCGTGTCCTCCACACCCGGCGAGAAGTTAGCTGACGCCGTGTTTTACGAAAATGGGCTTTTGGCATATCAACTACTGGGATTTAGTCGTGTCTTCAGAAGGGAAGATCAAGGCCGGGCCGTGTGTCATTGATCAAATTTCTGAATCGCAGCATGATGGCTTCAAGCTGTGTTTCATTACTGGCTTCGAAGCGGAATACCAGTTTTGGTGTAGTGTTGGAGGCTCTTACCAGTCCGAAACCATTATCAAAATCGACTCTCAGGCCGTCAATTTTACTGACTTTTGCATCAGGAAACTCAGCGTTGGCAACCAGTTCGTCCATCAGCTTGTGATGCTCGCCTTCTACCATGGCCAGACCAAGTTCAGGTGTATTTACCGTATCGGGAAGATCTGCAAAGACTTCTGACGCACAGCGTGTATCGTTTGCCAGTATGTGTAACAGACGCACTGCGGCATAGAGCCCATCGTCGAAGCCGTACCAGTGGTCGTTGAAAAATATATGACCACTCATTTCCCCTGCCAGCTCTGCGCCGGTTTCGCGCAAGCGTGCCTTGATGAAAGAGTGACCGGTTTTCCACATTTCAGCTTTACCACCGGCTTTTTTGATCTCGGTTTCAACGGTTTGTGAGCACTTGACATCGTAGATGATGTGGGCGCCAGGGTTTTTCTTTAAAATGTCTTTGGCGAACAGGATCAACTGGCGATCCGGCCAGATGATTTTCCCATCCGGCGTTACGACGCCCAGGCGGTCCCCGTCACCATCGAAGGCAAGGCCGATATCTGCACCCGTCTCATTCATGGTTCTGATTAAGTCGGTAAGTGTGTCAGGCAGGCTGGGGTCAGGATGGTGGTTGGGAAAGTTTCCATCTGTTTCGCAGAACAGTGGTGTAATTTTACACCCCAATTCAGTGAGTAATTCAGGGGCGATTTCACTGGCAACACCATTACCGCAATCCACCACTGCATGTAATTTACGTGACAGGTGGCCCTCTGACAGGATACGCTGGCTGTAGGCTGATTTGATATCTTCTTCACTATACCGGCCACGGCCGTTAGAAAAATTGCCGTCGAGTATGTGTTGCTTTAATTCCTGGATACGATCACTGGCCAGGGTCTCACCGGCCATGACCATTTTCAGGCCATTATACTCGGGGGGATTGTGGCTGCCGGTGATCATGATGCCGGTACCGGTATTGAGATGATAGGTGGCAAAATACAGCAGAGGGGTCGGTACCATGCCGATATCAATAACATTACAGCCACTTGCCAGCAGGCCTTCAGAAAGCGCAGCCTTGAGCATAGGCCCGGATAGCCTGCCGTCGCGGGCAATAACGACGGTGTCTACGTTCCTGGATAGTGCTTCGGAGCCAAATGCCTGACCGATCCTTCGGGTGATGTCGGTAGTCAGTGTTTTGTCAACTATGCCGCGGATATCGTAGGCTTTGAAGATTTCATACGAGAACTTGTCGTTCGGAGTATTCGTTTGGGTCATGATTTTCAGTGTTCAGTTTTCAATATTCTGTTTTCGGATGTTTTGGGCTGGGCAGGTGACTGAGTTTTTCTCTAGTGTGTGCCGGTGTGGCCGAAGCCGCCATTACCGCGAGTAGATTCGTTAAATTCGTCTACGATTTCATATGTTGCTTGAACAATGGGAACGATAAGCATCTGGCATATACGTTCGCCGGGGGTTACTGTAAATTCAGTATCGCCACGGTTCCAGCAGGAGACTTTCAGCTCACCCTGATAGTCGGAGTCGATCAGGCCAACAAGATTACCGAGGACAATACCGTGCTTGTGGCCGAGGCCTGAGCGCGGCAACAGTATGGCGGCAAAGCCGGGTTCTGCAATATGGATAGCAATCCCCGTCCCGATAAGGTGGGTCTCGCCGGGTTTTACCGTCAACGGCTGATCCAGGCAGGCACGCAGGTCGACAGCAGCAGACCCCCCTGTAGCATGTTCCGGCAGAGGAATTTCATTGCCAATTTTTGAGTCAAGAATCTTTAGCTGGATGTGTTTCATGGTAGCGGTGTGCAATTTCCTTAGTCAGTTTTTGGGCCAGCAGGTTTTTGCTGCAGCGGCTGAGATGGCTGATGCCATTGCGATCAATCAGGGTCAGTTCATTCGACTCTGAATCAAACGCACTATTGTCGCCGCTGACAGGGTTTGCTGCAATCAAATCTATTCTTTTTGTGGTTAATTTTTGGGTGGCGTACTCGATAATATTTTCAGTTTCGACAGCGAAGCCAACGGTAAACGGTGCATTCTCCAGCGCGGCGACCATGGCAAGAATGTCGGGGTTTCGTACCAGTTCCAGACTGAGCGTTTCCGCATTCTTCTTTATTTTCTGTTTTACGCAATTTGCTGGCCGGTAATCCGCAACAGCGGCAACAGCGACAAAAATATCACAGATGGATACGTTGGCCATCACGGTGTCAGCCATTTCCTGTGCGCTGGTAATATTGATGCAGTCCACACCATGTGGAGACCGTAAGTGGACAGGCCCTGAAATCAGTCTGACGCTAGCACCGGCGTCATAGATCGCGCCCGCAAGCGCGTATCCCATTTTCCCGGAGCTGCGATTGCTTAATCCTCTGACCGGGTCTATGGCTTCCCATGTGGGCCCTGCGGTAATGAGGATGTTCTTCCCGGCAAGCAATCCTGGCTGCAGTTGCAGCTGAAGATGTTCAATGATTTCTAGTGGTTCCAACATACGGCCGAGGCCATCTTCACCACAGGCCTGGTCTCCGCTGGCCGGGCCGAGCATTGTTACACCACGAGAAAGTAGCAGGTCTACATTTCCCTGCATGGCTGCATCCTCCCACATGACATTATTCATCGCCGGTGCAATCAGCAGTGGCGCATCACTGGCCAACACGATTGTAGTCAACAGGTTATCAGCCTCGCCCTGTGCAAGCTTGGCGATGGTTTGCGCACTGGCAGGTGCGATAAGAAGCCTGTCAGCCCAACGAGCCAGCTCGATATGATCCATGCCATGCCCCGCCTCCGCGGCAAACAGCTCACTGTGGACAGGATGACCACTTAATGCCTGCAGCGTAAGCGGTGTGATAAAATGCGTCGCCGCTTCAGTCATGACGACCCGAACCTCGGCCCCCCGCCGCATCAGATCACGGCACAGTACGGCACTTTTATAGGCCGCAACACCGCCGGTGATGCCGAGGAGTATGTTTTTGCCTGCAAGCTCTTTCATGACGCCATTTTAGCGCAGAAAGGGCTGAGATATTGTAGAAGTTTCAAGTTTCAAGTTTCAAGATCTAAGACGAAAGACGAAGTTATCTTTCTTTGCGTCCTTCGCGTCTTTGCGGTTAAAT
>VAPH01078672.1_pt1 | contig 10696 bp, 10 predicted proteins | sample 3393861 | NCBI WGS metagenome assembly VAPH01 (sample SAMN08290439, study PRJNA428436) | hydrothermal vent metagenome | isolation source: Deep-sea hydrothermal vent chimney | place: Atlantic Ocean: South-mid Altantic Ridge | reverse complement strand
GCACGAGTACGAACACCGGGCTTTATGCCGGACCTTCAACGCTGAGCCAGCTCTTGTGCAGTCCACGCAACCAATCCGAGCCGTTCATTGCACGTTTCCCCGGTGGTTGGACTGTGACGAGTTCGATGGAGCCGTCGACACACCCGAGAACGGCCCGACCCTCGGCATCCACGGCGACCTGGCTGATCTCGACGCTCGCGGAAGCGACAGCAACCTCGTGCACCTTGATGCGTTGGCCCCCAACGACCATCCACGCACCTGGTCGCGGGTTGTAGGCACGTACAGACCGATTGAACGCATCGACCGTCAGCGCGGAGTGCACCTGCGCCTCGGCCTTCTCCAGGCGAGCGGCATGCGTGGCCGCCGACGCGATCTGGGGTGCGCCTTTCAACTCGCCGCGGAGGAACGCCGGGAACACCTCGTCGACCATTGCGGCTCCCAGATGCGCCAATCGCGCCGTCAGCGAACCCCCGGTCTCGTGCGGCCCGATCGGCGTTTCGACTCGGGCCAGGACAGGGCCCGTATCCATCCCCTCGTCTATCAACATGAGCGACACACCGGTCGACTCGTCACCGGCAAGGATTGCTCGTTCGACCGGAGCTGCGCCGCGCCACCGCGGAAGGAGCGAGAAATGCACGTTCACAAACCCTCGATAAGAGATGGCCAGGACGTTGCGCTCCAACAACCGTCCGTAGGCGACCACCAATCCGACGGTCGGTTGCAGGTCAGAGAGCACATCAGTGAGCTCTCTCGCCGTAGAAGGTTGGGCAACGGTGAACCCCCACTCCACAGCCGCAACCTTGACAGGAGGCGGAGTCAACCGCTGTGAGCGACCCTGGGGAGCGTCGGGCTGAGTGATGACAAGAGAGACGTCGATTACGTCCGAGAGTGCAGCAAGCGAACTCACCGCGGCAGCGGGCGTACCTAGAAATGCTGCGTGCATTAGGTAAGTGGCTTTACGCCAAGAGCTTCTTCACGAAGCTCGCGAAGTGCCGTCTTCTTCAGCCTTGAGGAGAGGTGATCCAGCAGGAGACCACCCTTGAGGTGATCAATCTCGTGCTGGAGCAAGCGCCCCATCAACTCGTCGCCGCAGTACTCCACCTCGACGCCCGACACGTCAAGGCCTATCGCTCTGGCAAACCCGAACCTCTTGATCGGCCAGAAACGATCCGGCACCGACAGGCAACCCTCATCAAACTCCCACTCGCCGCTTGTTTCAACGAGGACAGGGTTAATCATGACAAACGGACCCTCCCCTACATCCCCGACAAAGATCCGGCGCGACACACCGATCTGCGGGGCGGCGAGGCCGACGCCGGGTGCGTCGTACATCGTTTCGAACAGATCATCAACCAAACGTTCCACAGCACTTGTGATCTCGTCAACCGGCAACGCTTCGGCGCGCAGCACCGGATCGCCGAATGTTCGGATTGGGAAGATGGCCATGGACCCATTGTAAAGCGCTCCGAGCGTGCTTACAGGTCGACGGGGTCAACATCGATGCGAACCTTCACTCCGCTGTCCCGCCATCCACCGACAACGCCGCGCAACGCCAACGTGAACCGGTGTAGATCGGGTCCCTGGATCAGCCACCTGTGTCCATCATGGACGGGTACCGGACCCAACACCGTGGCATCTGACCGCTCGCCGAGGACCAGCAGTTCACTCTCGATCGCGGTGGAAGTCGACGACATCTTGATGATGACCACTGCACCGGACGGCGGAAATCCTGAGTCCCGACGCTCGTCAAGAATCTCCCGTAACAGCGGAACCGGGCGACCCGAGCGTAGGGCGACAATGACACGGTCTCCCGGTTGATTGGTCTGCAGAACCGTCCGATTGCCGGTCCCTCGTCTCACGCCGGCTGCCGCACGCCCCAGAATCCGAATAGCCTCCTCGTCTGCCCTGAAATGCGGGGCCAACAACATCCCATCGGCATCAATGATGAGCACCAGGTCCACCGAGCCGAGCGGGGGAATGTCCCTTTCCGTTCCGACGATGATCGGTGCATCACTGCCGGCTACACCGACAGCATCCCCGACGGATCGCCGCAAGATCTCGATTGTCCTGCCGATGCCGGCTCCCACCGGCTCGAACGTTCGGCCACCACACGACGAGCAACCTCCGAGCGAAGCATCACAGCGCGGACACAGGTCTCCCTTCTCGGCACCGGCCCCGCAATCCTGGCAGCGGCGCAACTCCCTGCAGGTCAGACAACGGAACACCGGTGCGTACGCACGACGGTTGACAAACACAAACACCGTCCCATCGCGCTTCAGCACATTGCGAACGGCTCGAACGGATGCTGCGAGTATCGGCCCCGTTCCGGGCGGTTCGTCGAACCGATTCACTACCTCCACCAGGGGCCACGCTCTCTTGTCAGCGCCAATGAGGCTCTGGATCGATGCAAGTGCGTGGACCGTTGGTACCGGCCCGAGGAACCAGGTCCGAAACTTCTCGATCTTGCCTCGGTGCAGAACAACGTCACGAACTGTCCACGTGGGCGTCTGCGGACTTGTCATTCCGCGTCGCCCCTCCTCGACAACGATGACAGCGCCCAGTGGGCCCAAGGGCCAGAGCGCAGCCTCTCGTGTGCCGACGATCACGTTCCCACCTGTGGTCGCCGCAACAGTCCACGCTTTGGTCACGGTGCGGGCTGCGATCGCCGATCCCACACGGAACACCGGCTGGTCCAGCAGCGCCTCTAGACCCGTGGCGTACAGTTGGACTTCCTCAGCCGTCGCGCAGACCACAAGCACGTTGGCTCCTTCGGCAACGACGGGTCGTGCAAGTCCGGACAAGGACTCACGGTACGGCTCCCCTGTCACAATGAATGTCGACGTGTCGTCATCTGTCACGTGTGCAGCCACCGGGTTGATGTCCGCTTTTAGGCGAGCGATGTTCGGCGGACCGGATCGCGCCAGCATCGTTGACATTGGCGCCACGTGGCGAAGCGCGGTCCATCGAAGTGTCTCCAGCAGGGCCTCATCGAAATGTGGCAGGTCGCCGGATACCGCAAGTATGGACTTCAGTGTGCGCTTCGGATCACCCGACCGTATCGAGGTCACCCATCCCTTGACTTTGCGTCCGCCAAGGGGCACCGTCACGTGCGAACCGACAACGACGTTTGGGAGCTCGTCCGGGATCGCGTAAGCGAAACCGTCATCGACAGCGAAGGTCGGAACGTTTGGAACGACCTGTGCGATCCTCGTCAGGATGCACCTTCGGCAAGCTGACCGAGAATGACGTCCCAAAGCCGTCGGGCGACATCGGTCTTCGTCATGAGGTCCCATGATTCGGTTGAGCGATCGGGAAGCACCAACGTCACTTCGTTTGTATCAGTGCCAAACCCGGAACCCTCTTTCGCCACATCGTTCGCGACCAAAAGGTCGACGCCCTTGTCCCTGGCCTTGTCGACCGCGGCGTCGACCGAACCGACCTCAGCGGCGAAACCGACGACAAACGGCCCATCGGACATTTCCACGACACCTCGGAGGACATCGGGTGTCGGCTCGAAGGTCACTGTCGGCAGACCCTGCGCCCGCCGAATCTTATCCTCAGAGACGTCAGCGGGACGAAAGTCTGCAACGGCTGCAGCAAACACCGCCACCCCTGCTTCGGTGGCCGCGTCCCAGGTGGCATCCGCCATCTCCTGGGCGGTCTCCACCGGGCGAACGGAGATATTCGGGTGATGAGGAGCCGGAGCCGTCGTAACAAGGGTGACGGCTGCACCGCGTCGCGCAGCCTCAAGTGCAATGGCGTTCCCCATCTTTCCAGACGATCGGTTGCCCACGTATCGGACAGGGTCGATCGGCTCGCGAGTGCCACCGGCCGTCACGACAACGTTGACCCCGTCAAGGTCCCGCGCTCCGACCACTTGAACAACCGCCGAAACGATCTCATCGGGCTCGATCATTCGGCCCGGCCCGCTGTCCCCACCGGCGAGAGCGCCTTCGGTTGGTCCAACAATGATCACACCGTCGGCGGCAAGTTGCGCCATGTTGCGTTGTGTTGCCGGGTACTCCCACATCTCTGTGTGCATCGCCGGTGCGACGAGCACGGGACAGCTCGCAGCGATGACGGTTGCCGACACGGGATCCTCCGCGATCCCATGAGCCAGCCGTGCAATCGTCGCGGTTGTCGCCGGCGCTACGACGATGACATCGGCCCAACTCGCGAGATCCGTGTGCGGACTCACGCTCTCGTCATCGAACAACGACGTGACCGGGAAATGCCCCGAGAGCGCGGCAAGAGTTTGAGGTCCGATGAACTCCGTTGCGGCTCTGGTCATCACCGTTCGCACCTCGGCGCCATGCTCGATAAGGCGCCTCACCAAGTAGGCGGCCTTGAACGCGGCAACGCCGCCCGTCACGGCTACGACGATGCGGCGTTGTTGCAACATTGTGTTATTCGCTAGGGGCGATCGTGACCTTGTCGGCGTCGATCTCTTCAAGCGCTATCGACAGCGGCTTGCGCGATAGCGAATGCACCTGCGGCGGAACGTACGAGCCGAGGCCTCCACCAAGTTCGTTGAAGTAGGCGTTGATCTGCCGGGCACGGCGCGCAGCCAAGACGACGAGACCAAACCGGGTCCCCGCCTTCTCGAGCAGCCGTCCGATCGGGGGTTCAATGAGTGACACGGATATGCCTCCAGGCATGACATGAGTGTTGTGGTCACGCACAACCTTGATCGTGCGCGGCCATCAGTATAGATACCATTTCCGCGGCTGCAGTTGCAATGGAGTCGTTAATGACCTGAAAGTCGTAGAGCACCGCGGCGTTGGCGATCTGCTGTGACGCGACGGCTAACCGCCGGGCAATATCGTCGTCGCTGGTATCACCGCGACGCCGCAGCCGTCGTTCCAGCTCCTCAAGCGACGGTGGCAGCACGAAGACCAGCACTGCGTCCTCGTAGGCGTCTCGGATCTGCTGGGCACCCTTGTTCTCTATGTCGAAGAGTACGTGTTCCCCACGCGACAAGGCCTCAAGTGCGGGCGCCTTGGGTGTCCCGTACAGGTTGCCTCCGTATTCGGCCCACTCGAGCAGCTCGCCGGCCTGTACGGCTTCTTCGAACGCGGCTCGATCGACAAACCAATAGTCAACACCGTCTTGCTCGTGGGGCCGACGCCGGCGGGTGGTCATCGACACGGAAAAGAAGAAGTCGACCGTTTTACGGACCTCGGCAAGGATCGACGACTTCCCAACCCCGGAAGGTCCCGATACGACAAAGAGGATGCCGGGCATCAGCGATGTCCCGTGACGCTCGTCACGCAGCATCCACCGAAGCAGCAGCGGCAACCACGTACATGGTCCGATTCAGAACGTTATCCAAACAGATCAAGAAGCTTGGCTTTTTGGCGAACACCGAGGCCTCGAAGACGTCGGTTGTCGGGGATATTTTGCTCTTCGAGGGTACGGATCGTCTTCACCTTGCCGACACCCGGCAGCGAGCTGATAACCGCAGCTACCTTGGTGCCTGCGATCACATCGTCGTTCTCGGCTCGCTCGAAGACCTCAGCAAGAGTGAGAGATCCAACCTGGAGCAGCTGTTTCATCTCAGCCCGGGTGCGGCGAGCCGCTCCGGCCTTTTCGAGCGCTGCCTTCCTTGCTTCATCCGTTTGCGGTGGTAATGCCATCAATCCTCCAGTCGTCACAGACTCTATCAACTGTTTCGCTGAAGACCCGACAATGTTGCATAGATCGCCTCGGCCGCCGCCACTGGATCGTCGGCTGCTGTAATCGCGCGGCCGACAACCAGGTACTGCGCGCCCCGCGCGATAGCCTCTGCGGGGGTCGCTGTGCGGGCCTGATCCTGCGTTGCGGCGCCGACGGGTCGAATGCCGGGTGTGAAGGGCACAAGGCCTGGTGCGACCTCGCGAACTACGCCGAGTTCGAGCGGCGAGCACACCACTCCCTCACATCCCGCGTCAGCGACGACCCTGGCAAGGCGCGAGACGAGTCTGCCGGGAGTCGCACCGAAACCGACCTTGGCAAGATCAGCGGCATCGAGTGACGTCAACACCGTCACACCGAGAATTCCGACGGTAGCGGACGGCACTGACGCTGCCCCCTCGACCGCAGCTTCGAGCATCGCTGATGAGCCGGATGCGTGGGTAGTGATCCACCGAGCCCCATGACGCGCGAGAGATCGAGCTGCCGCACGCACTTGTGACGGGATGTCATGCAATTTTGCATCGGCAAACACCGGTTTTCCTAGGTTAGCGAGAACGCCGATCGTCGCCGGTCCGGGTCCGTGGAGAAGTCCGAGCCCGACCTTGAATCCACCGACGTGAGGGGCAACTCGCTCGGCAAGGCGCACAGCTTCCTCCGCGGAACGCAGATCAAGGGCAAGGATTATCGGGTTCTCTACATCCATGGTTGCACGCTTCCCACAAGTTCTCCGATGGTCTCAACACCATGTTTCTTCATGAATCGGCTCATCCCTTTGACAAGGCTCGACGTTATGCGCGGCCGGGCGAAATGGGCTGTTCCCACCGCTACCGCAGACGCTCCGGCAAGGAGGAACTCTATGACGTCCGATGTGTTCGAGATCCCTCCGCAACCGATGATGGGAACGGTGGGGAAAGCACGAGATACCTCGTAGACGCTCCGCAGGGCGATCGGCTTGATCGGCGGACCTGAGTATCCACCCACTCCCCCGGTGATCAGCGGCCTCCTCGTCGCGATGTCGATGCCGAAGCCCCGCACGGTGTTCCCCAACACGACCCAGTCCGCACCGGCTGTCATCACGGCCTCGACAACGGCGGCAATATCCTCCGAGTCGGGTGATAGCTTGGCTCCCAGAGGCACGTCGACAGCCGAGCGAACCGCCGATGTCACACGGCTCGACGCCGCTGGATCGAGCGCGAAAATGCTGCCCTTCTCAAGATTTGGGCACGACAGATTGATCTCAACCGCAGCCACCCCGGCTTCGACCAATCCGATCGCCACCTCTGCAAACTCGGCCGGTGAACCACCGACGGCCGAGCCCCACACCGGCACATCGAGTGTCGGAATCTGTGGCCCGATCGTGGCAGCCCACGACGCAATACCCGGGTTTTGGATTCCTATCCCATTGAGCATGCCGGATCCGACCGGAGCCATGCGCGGCGCCGGGCGCCCGGCCCACGGCTCAAGACTGACTGACTTGGCGACCATTGCCCCGTAGGTGTTGAGATCGGCCACCCCGGCCATCTCAACAACCGATCCGACCGTACCGCATGCACCGATGATCGGCGTGCGCAGGCCTACCGAACCGACCGTGGTCTCAAGGGAAGGCATTCATAGGTCCTTGTGGTAGTCCTGAAGCGACCGGACGGCGTACGTCTCTTCGCGACCCCTCTTGAGACTGTTCGCGACTGCGATCCCACCCTGAACCGTCGTGACGCATGCAACTCCCTGCCGAGTTGCCGCCTTGCGAATCAGCGACCCGTCGCCCCGAGCGCGTCGACCGCGCGGGGTGTTGATGACAAGGTCGATGTCGCCGTTGGCGAGGAGGCGCACCGGGTCGTAGGGACCTTCGCCGACCTTATCAACATGCGTAGCCGGAACACCGTTTCTCGCGAGGTGTCCCGCGGTGCCGTGCGTCGAGAGTATCTTGAAACCGAGATCGCAGAACGTCTGAGCCATCGCAACAGCCCTGCTCTTGTCCGAGTCCTTCACGGAGATAAATACCGTTCCCTCCTCGGGGATGCTGTGGCCTGCACCGAGTAGCGCCTTGGCGAAAGCAACACCGGCATCCTGGGCGATGCCCATGACCTCTCCGGTTGCTCGCATCTCCGGGCCGAGCACCGTGTCTTCGTTCGGGAACCGTTTCCAGGGCAACACGGCCTCTTTCACCGCCACATAGGGAAGTACCGGAGTCGTTGCAGGTAGTAACCCGACTTCGCGTAACTCTGCGAGCGACTCTCCCATCATGACCCGGGTCGCCACTTTGGCAAGAGGGACTCCCGTGGCCTTGGATATGAACGGCACGGTTCGAGACGCCCGCGGGTTCGCCTCAAGCACAAACACTTCGTCGCCACGCACCGCGAACTGAATGTTGAGAAGGCCGCGCACTCGCAGCCCCTCGGCGAGAGAAAGGGTGATGCGCTCAATATCATCGCGCGCGACAGCGGAGAGTGTCGGAGGAGGTACCACACAAGCAGAGTCCCCTGAATGCACTCCCGCTTCCTCGACATGTTCCATGATCCCCCCGACATAGAGTTCAACGCCGTCATACAGGGCGTCCACGTCGACCTCGATCGCCGACTCCAGGAATCGGTCGATCAAGAGTGGCGCATCGGAGAGGTCTACCTCTCCCCCCGGAACCAGCCCATAGAGTTCTGTGAGGTACTCAACGAGTTCTGCCTCGGTGTAGATGATCCGCATCGCCCGACCCCCAAGGACGTACGAAGGGCGCACAAGTGCGGGAAACCCAATCCGGTCCGTAACGGCTCGCGCCTCCTTAACCGAACGTGCAGTTCCATGTGGCGGTTGGGGAATCGCACGTTTCGCACACAACTCCGAAAACCTCTCGCGGTCCTCGGCAACGTCGATCGCGTCGGGTGACGTGCCGGCAATAGTCACGCCGGCGGCCTCAAGAGAGCGCGCGAGCCCAAGCGGCGTCTGTCCCCCGAGCTGAACGATGACGGCCAGCGGCTGCTCGACCTCGACGATCGCAAGTACGTCCTCGGTCGTTAGAGGCTCAAAGTACAGGCGGTCGCTGGTGTCGTAGTCCGTGGAAACCGTTTCCGGATTGCAGTTCACCATGACCGATTCGTATCCGGCATCGGCTAATGCAAACGACGCGTGAACACAGCAATAGTCGAACTCGATTCCCTGGCCGATACGGTTCGGGCCCGACCCCAGTACGAGCACCGTCCGGTTACCCGCCAACGGTACCTCTGTCTCGTCTTCGAAGGTTGAGTAGTAATACGGTGTCTGCGCGACAAATTCCGCCGCGCAGGTGTCAACGGTCTTGAACGTGGTGATGATCTCGGCGTCCCGACGGGCCTGTGCCACTTCCGGGACGGTTGCGCCCCACAGGTACGCGAGTTGAGTATCCGAGTACCCGTGGCGTTTCGCCATCAACAACGTTTGCGGCGTCATTCCCCCGGCCTCGACAAGGTCGCGAACCTCAACCAGTTCAGAGACCTGATCAAGAAACCACGGATCAATCCTGGTCACCTCGTGGAGCACCTCCACGGACACACCACGACGCAGCGCCTCGGCAACGCCGAACAACCGATCCGGTGTTGCGTCTGCCAGGCTCGCAACGAGGGTGTCGGTCGGGACGGCGCGAACATCTCGCTCCGCCGGATCCGCATTCAGGCCGCCGCGACCCCGCTCCAATGAACGACACGCCTTTTGGAGCGACTCCTGGAAGGTCCGACCGATTGCCATGACCTCGCCGACGCTTTGCATCGATGTTCCGAGAGTCGGTGTCGCCGAGGGAAACTTGGCAAAGTCGAAACGTGGGACCTTGACAACCACGTAATCGAGCGCCGGCTCAAAGGACGCCGGTGTTTCCCCGGTGATGTCGTTCGTGATCTCGTCGAGCGTGTAACCAACGGCGAGGAGGGCGGCGATCTTCGCAATTGGGAACCCTGTGGCTTTCGACGCCAACGCCGACGATCGCGACACGCGGGGGTTCATCTCGATGATGATGCGCCTACCGGACTCCGGGTCAACCGCGAACTGCACATTCGAGCCCCCTGTTGCCACACCGACCCGCCGCAAACAGGCAAGGGCCTCATCGCGCATCGCCTGATACTCGACGTCGGATAGTGTCATCGCCGGAGCTACCGTGATCGAGTCACCCGTATGAACACCCATCGGGTCAACGTTTTCAATCGAACATACAATGACCGCGTTGTCGGCAGCGTCGCGCATCACCTCGAGCTCGAACTCCTTCCAGCCGAGAAGCGACTCTTCAACCAGAATCTCAGTGACTGGAGAGGTGTGGAGCCCATTAGCGGCGATCGCCGCAAACGTCTCCATATCGTGGGCAATCCCGGTGCCACCTCCGCCGAGGATGAACGAGGGGCGGATCATCGCGGGGAACCCGATTTCGTCTACCGCAGCTATGGCGTCATCGAGCGTGTTGCAGTATCGGGCCTGTGCCGTTTCGATACCGATGGATTCCATGGCCTCCTTGAAGAGGCCTCTGTCCTCGGCGATGTTGATCGCCTCAAGCCCTGCACCGATTAGCTCGACACCGTACCGGTTGAATACGTCGGCCTCGGCTAGCTCCATCGTCACGTTCAGCGCAGTCTGTCCCCCAAGGGTCGGAAGGACTGCATCGGGTCTCTCCTTTGCAATCACCGCCTCCACAACTTCGGCAGTGATCGGCTCGATGTACGTAGCGTCGGCGAACTCCGGGTCCGTCATAATCGTCGCCGGATTCGAATTCACGAGCACCACGCGGTACCCCTCAGCCCGCAAGACGCGAACTGCCTGGGTTCCCGAGTAATCGAATTCACAGGCCTGACCGATGATGATCGGCCCAGAACCGATCACGAGGATTGTGTCAATGTCGGTACGTTTTGGCACTACGAAGCCCCGATGCGATTGCAGAACGTGTCGAACAGATCCTGGGCATCGTTCGGACCCGGACTTGCCTCCGGGTGATACTGGACCGAGAACGCATCAGCGTCGACACACCGGATCCCCTCCAGGGTGTTGTCGTTCAGGTTGACGTGCGTCGGCACGATAT
>VAPH01034268.1_pt1 | contig 10700 bp, 12 predicted proteins | sample 3393861 | NCBI WGS metagenome assembly VAPH01 (sample SAMN08290439, study PRJNA428436) | hydrothermal vent metagenome | isolation source: Deep-sea hydrothermal vent chimney | place: Atlantic Ocean: South-mid Altantic Ridge | reverse complement strand
TAAACAACTGCTAGTATAAATAAGGCGAGAAAAAGTTTTAATGCTTTTTTCATATTTAAAGTCTATTGATAAACCAATTTGATTTGAATTAATAAAATTGACGATCGAATAAATTCTGATCTTCAAATTAATAATTAATATAAATTTATGTTATTGAAAATTAGTATTTTATATTGATATTTCAAATGTCAAAAAAACAAAAGTACTTGATTTTTTGCCAAAACAAAAATTATTTATATTTTTGTTAACCATTTGGTTAAACCTTTTAGTTAAATATATGATTAAAATAAAAGACAATTCTACAGAAGAAAAAATACTGTATGCTGCAAAACGAGTGTTTGAAAATAAAGGTATGGCAGGTGCCAGAATGCAGGAAATTGCAGACAAAGCGAAAATAAATAAAGCTTTATTACACTATTATTACAGAAGTAAACAATTACTATTTGAGGCTGTTTTCAGAATAGCGTTTAACAAGTTAGCTCCTAAAATAAATGACATTTTTAATTCAGATAAATCTCTATTTGATAAAATAACTGATTTTTCAAAAAATTACAATAGTTTTATTATTAAACATCCCTATCTACCAAATTTTGTACTACAAGAATTAAATAGGGACCCTGAATTCGTTAAAAAATTATTTGCTGATAAGATATTTCCAGATATTAACAAATTTAAAAAACAAATCACGCAAGAAGTAAAAAGTGGTCAAATCAGGCCTATTGATGCTGAACAACTTTTTATCAATATTTTGGCCTTAAATATATTTCCTTTTATTGGTGCACCACTCATCAAAGGTTTTATAAATGCTTCAGATAAGGATTACAACACTATATTGGAAAAAAGAAAATCAGACGTTGCCGACTTTATTATTAACTCCATAAAATTATAATTATGAAAAAAATAATATTAATTTTTACACTGTTAATTGGCTCCAATCTTATCGCGCAAAATCAACTAGATTTGGAGTCTTGTTATAGATTGGCAGAAATAAATTATCCCAAAGCGAAACAAAATGAATTGATTAATTCACAAAGTGCACTGAATTCAGAAATTATAAAGACCCAAAAATACCCTAAAATCGATTTAGATGCGCAGGCCACCTACCAATCGGATGTGATACATTTTCCAGCAGATAATCCCGGGTTAATTTTCGAATTACCAAACAAAGATCAATATCGAGCTACCGTTACTTTAAATCAACTTATTTACGGTGGAGGCACAATCAATGCGGTAATTGAGGAAGAAAATACAAAATCAGATGCATTAAAGCAGAAAATAAGTGTTGATTTGTACCAATTAAAACCAAAGATTAACCAACTATATTTTTCTGTTCTACTATTACAAGAAAAAAATTCTCTTTTACTACTCAAACAAAAACAAGTTGAAGAAAAGCAAAAAGAAATTAAAGCAGGAATAAAATACGGTGCAATTATTCCAACATCCGATGCCGTTTTAGGAGCCGAATTATTAAAAATCAAGCAACAATTAACAGACATTAGGAACTCCAAACAGAATTTGATTCAATCTTTAGAGAAATATATCGGGCAATCAATTTCTAATACGACAACATTAAAATATCCTTCCATTACCAATAATTTATCGGATACAATTAATCGACCAGAGTTAGAATTATTCAATTTACAAAAATCTCAAATTGATAATACCGCTTCGATAATCAACAAAAATCGATTGCCAAAAATTTATGGGTTTGCACAAGGTGGATACGGTAACCCCGGGCTTAATATGCTTGACAATAACTTTCAATCATTTTATTATGTAGGGTTAAAGTTAAACTGGAATGTTTTTGATTGGAATAAATCCAATAAACAAAACCAGGCTCTTGAAATTAACAAACAAATTATTGACAGTGAAAAAGAAGAATTTGAACTCCAAACCTCTATGCAATTAGAGCAGCAGATTCTTGAATTGAATAAATACAATGAATTTATTCAAAGTGATCAGGAAATTATTGATTTAAGAAAACAAATTCTTAATACAACTGAATCACAATTGAAGAATGGTGTAATTACCTCATCGGATTTTATTGAAAAATTAACAGACCTATATGAAGCCGAAACAAATTTAAGAACACATCGAATTCAATTATTATTGGCGCAGGCAAATTACAAAGTTATACAGGGCATTTAAAATATTTGAACACATGAAAAAAATATACAAAATCACTATTATTCCATTTTTGGTACTGTTTATTGGCAGCTGCAATTCTGGATCTGACCTAGCTGATGGTTATGGAAATTTCGAAGCAACAGAAACCATAATTTCAGCAGAAAGCAATGGAAAATTATTACAATTTAAAATTGAAGAAGGACAAAAATTAACAAAAAATACGATAATCGGATATATCGACACCATACAATTATCTTTAAAAAAAGAGCAATTAATCGCAACAAAATATGTGATTGCATCTAAATCTAAAGGTGTTGTTTCGCAAATAAAAGTACTAAAATCACAAAAACAAACTGCCGAAATTTCGAAAAAAAGAATAGAAAATTTAATTGCAGCGAATGCAGGAACGCAAAAACAACTGGATGACATTAATGGTAAAATTGATATGGTAAACCAACAAATTATTAGTGTTGAAACCCAAAATGCACCCATTATAAACGAATTAAAAAGTTTGGATGTACAAATAAAACAAGTAGAAGATCAGATTATAAAAAGTGTTATTAAAAATCCGGTTAACGGTACAGTTTTGGTTAAATATGCTGAGCCTAACGAAATAACTTCATTCGGAAAACCTCTCTTTAAAATTGCTGATCTAAGTACCATGCAATTACGGGTATATATATCTGAAAATCAATTGCCTTCCATTAATATAGGTCAAAAAGTTACTGTTAAAATTGACTCTGGAGATAATATGGAAAGCCTTGATGGCATAATAATCTGGGTAGCTTCTGAAGCAGAATTTACTCCAAAAATAATCCAAACAAAAGAAGAAAGAGTAAATCTGGTTTATGCGGTAAAAATTGATGTAAAAAACAATGGGAGTTTAAAAATTGGAATGCCTGCAGAAATGTGGTTAGAAAAATAACAATAGCTGTTAACTGTTAAAACAAAATAATTATGAGCATTCAAACACAAACAAAAAACATTTATTATTCAAAAGCTGCTGCCATACTAGCTTTTTTTATTGGTATGATGTCAATTATAGCAGGATCAATGGTATTGCTCGGTGTAGATAGTAAAACATATAATACACTCCAGTGGCTTATTATTTATAATGTTGCTTTGGGGACCATATCTGTTTTTGCTTCTTACCTTATTTGGACGGGCATAAACTACAATAAATTGATTGCCTTTTTTATTATCATTTCGCATAGTATAATTCTAGTATACCTCCGTTTTTTTAGTGATGTCGCCGCTTTAGAAAGTGTACATGCAATGATATTCAGAGTGGTTATTTGGTTAATAATAATTGTTTTATTCATGATAATACCGCAACAAATTAACAGAAGATCAAAATAAATTTATGGGTTTAAGTCTTAAAAACATATCAAAATCTTATGGCGATTTAAAAGCTGTTCAAAACATTTCTTTTGATGTAAAAGAAGGTGAATTGTTTGGCTTAATTGGCTCCGATGGTGCCGGTAAAACTACTATTTTTAGAATTTTAACTACTCTTTTAATTGCCGACAAGGGTGATGCAACTGTTGCCGGTTACGATGTGAAAAAAGAATATTTAGATATTAGAAACCATGTAGGTTATATGCCTGGCCGTTTCTCACTTTATCAGGATCTAACTGTTGAAGAAAACTTAGAATTCTTTGCCACTATCTTTGGTACAACCATTGATGAAAATTATGATCTTATCAAAGATATTTACGTGCAAATTGAACCTTTTAAAAACAGAAGAGCTGGTAAATTATCTGGCGGAATGAAACAAAAATTAGCGCTTAGTTGTGCTTTAATTCACAAACCAAAAGTGCTTTTTTTAGACGAACCTACAACCGGTGTTGACCCTGTTTCCCGCAAGGAATTTTGGGAAATGCTAAAACGTTTACAACAAAAGGGTATTACAATTTTAGTTTCAACGCCATATATGGATGAAGCTGCTTTATGCGACCGAATTGCCTTGATTCAAGATGGTAAAATATTGGAAATAGATACACCTAAAACAATAATACAGCATTATCCTAAAACGATATATGATATAAAAGCGGATAATATGTACCAACTCATTTTAAATTTAAATGCCTTTGAACATCATTATAGTGTTTACTCTTTCGGAGAATTTGTGCATTACACCGACAAAAGAGAAAATTTTAAATCAAAAGAATTAATTCATTTTTTAGAAGAAAAAGGATTGAAAAATATTACCATTCAACCTACAAAAACAACCATTGAGGATACTTTTATGGAATTGGCCAAATAAATTTAATGAAACAAAATAACATCATACAAGTTGAAAATCTCACCAAAATTTTTGGAGATTTTACCGCAGTTAATGCCATTTCTTTCGAGGTAAAAAAAGGGGAGATTTTTGGCTTTTTAGGGGCCAATGGCGCCGGAAAAACAACAGCAATGAAAATGCTAATTGGTATTTCAACACCATCCTCAGGTAAGGCCCAAGTTGCAGGGTTTGATGTATATAAAACTCCTGAAAATATCAAAAAAAGTATCGGTTATATGAGTCAAAAATTTGCTTTGTATGACGATCTTACAGTTAAAGAAAATATCACTTTTTTTGGTGGAATTTACGGTCTATCAAGACAACAAATAAACCAAAAAAGAAAACAACTTATAGCGGAACTTGGCTTACAAAAAACAAGTAATGAATTGGTTGGCTCCTTACCATTGGGATGGAAACAAAAACTAGCTTTTTCGGTCGCTTTATTGCACGAACCAAAAATTATTTTTTTAGATGAACCCACTGGTGGTGTCGACCCAATAACAAGACGTCAATTTTGGGAAATGATCTATAAAACAGCGTACAACGGAACCACTGTTTTTGTTACTACCCATTATATGGACGAGGCAGAATATTGTGATCGAGTTTCCATCATGGTTAACGGAAAAATTGAAGCTCTGAATACGCCAAAAAAATTAAAAGAGCAGTTTAAAGCAGATAGTATGAATGAGGTGTTTTTAAAATTAGCAAGAGGATAGGAAGGAATTATGAGTTATGAATTATGAGTTCTGAGTGTATGAGTCCGCCTGCCGGCGTAACAGGTTATGAGTTGGAAATTATATAAAATAGAGAATCAATGAAACGCTTTGTTGGATTTATAAAAAAAGAATTTTACCATATTTTTAGAGACAGACGCTCTTTGTTTATTCTTTTTGGCATGCCCATCGCACAAATTATGCTTTTTGGATTTGCCATTACCAACGAAATTAACAATGTTGATATTGCAATTCTTGATAAATCTAAAGATATTACAACCAAGGAGATTATAAATAAAATATCTGCTTCTAAATATTTTAGTGTCAAACAAACCATTGAAAGTGAAGCAAAAATTGAAACTGTTTTTAAAAAAGGAAAAGTAAAAGCAGTTTTGGTCTTTGAAAAATATTTTAGTAAAAAACTTACCAAAGAAAACAATGCAACCGTTCAAATAATCACAGATGCAACCGATCCCAATACCGCAAATACCATTAGCAACTTTGTAAGTTCTATTTTACAAAAATACCAATTAGAGATTAACAAAAATAATAAAATTGCCTATCAGATCATACCTGAAACTCGTATGTTTTATAATGCAGAATTAAAAAGTGTATTTATGTTTGTTCCTGGGGTAATGACCATTATATTGATGTTGGTTTCTGCCATGATGACCTCCATTTCTATTACTCGTGAAAAAGAATTAGGTACCATGGAAATATTATTAGTGTCTCCTATAAAACCATTTCAGGTAATTATCGGAAAAGTATTTCCCTACATTTTCTTATCTGTAATCAATGCCATTGTCATTGTCTTTTTGAGTATTTTTATATTTAAAATGCCAGTCGAAGGCAGTTTATTTTTATTAGGTCTCGAAAGTATTTTGTTTATCATAAATGCCTTATCTCTTGGTATATTAATCTCTACCATTTCCGAAACCCAACAAACAGCAATGATGATTTCTTTAATGGGACTAATGCTTCCTGTAATATTATTATCAGGTTTTATTTTCCCGATTAGTAGCATGCCTTATGTATTGCAACTATTAAGTCATGTTATTCCAGCAAAGTGGTTTATCATTATTTTAAAAGGCATTATGCTCAAAGGCGTAGGAATCACATTGCTATGGAAAGAAACTTTAATTATCATTGTTATGACACTGTTTTTTATGGTATTGAGTATTAAAAAATATAAAATTAGGTTGGAGTAAAAAGTATGAATAATTAAGTTATTAGAAATGGAAATAAAAAAATAAATATATTGAAAACAATCGGTTATATCATACAAAAAGAATTCAAACAGATCTTTAGAAATAAAGCCATGCTACCTATCATATTTGTATTGCCATTAATACAATTAATTATTCTTTCAAATGCCGCTACATTTGAGGTCAAAGCAATTAAATTCTCTTATATAGATCATGATAAAACTTCTTTTTCTAGAAAATTAATTAACAAATTTAACGCTTCTACCTATTTTGATGTACATGCAGAATTTCCTTCAAATGAATTGGCAAGTTCGGCCATGTTAAATGGAGAAATAGATGTTATTCTAGAAATTCCTCAATATTTTGAACGAGATTTGGTAAAGGATAAAAAAACAAAGCTTTCTGTAATCATTAATGCCATTGATGGTGCTGCTGCCGGAGTAGAAAACGTGTATATCAATCAAATTGTGCAAAATTTCAATAATAATGCTCAGGTTGTATTAATGCAGTCTTCCGATAAGGTTAACATGCCAAAAAACATCATAAGCATACCATCATTTTGGTATAATAAAACCTTAAACTATAAAACATTTATGGTGCCTGGCATCCTTGTTTTATTGGTTACCATGATTACCTTATTCTTATCTGGTATGAATATCGTTCGAGAAAAAGAAATTGGCACTTTAGAGCAAATGAATGTAACACCTATTAAAAAACACCAGTTTATCATAGGTAAATTATTCCCTTTTTGGATTATTGGCATGATGCTGCTTACCATTGGTTTGATCATTGCCAGAATACTTTTTAATGTACCCATGGTTGGTAGTTTAGGACTCATGTATTTATATACTTCCGTTTATTTATTGGTTATTTTAGGTATGGGCTTATTTATATCAAATTATACAGATACCCAACAGCAAGCTATGTTTATTGCTTGGTTTTTTGTTGTGATCTTTATTCTAATGAGCGGACTTTTTACACCTATTGAAAGTATGCCTCAATGGGCACAATTTTTAACCGAATTTAACCCAATAAAATATTATGTTGAAGTTATGCGAATGGTTATGCTTAAGGGCTCTGGCATTAATGATATTTTAGCTCAATTTACTAAAACAATAATCTATGCTCTTATTATGAATGGGTTAGCTGTTTGGAGTTATAAAAAAACAACCTGATTCTATGATGCTTTGTATTGTTATTTTTAAAAATAATCAGAACTAGTTTTGTACTTTTGCATCCAGAATCAATATAAATAAGGATCTATGTTTGATGTAGAAAAAATCCGTAACGATTTTCCAATATTAAATCGAAAGGTTAACGATAAACCTTTAGTGTATTTTGATAACGCCGCAACTTCACAAACGCCTCACATCGTTATAGATGCTATTGTTAATTATTACAGTAATTACAATGCTAATATTCATCGTGGAGTTCATACTTTAAGTCAGGAAGCAACCAATGCTTTTGAAGAATCCCGAATAAAAATCCAAAAGCATTTTAATGCATCAAAACCCTATGAAATTATTCTAACTTCAGGCACTACACATAGTATAAATTTAGTTGCAAATGGTTTCACCTCATTTTTAAAAAAAGGTGATGAGATCATTGTTTCCGCTTTGGAACATCATTCTAATATTGTTCCTTGGCAAATGCTATGTGAGAGAACAAATGCTGTTTTAAAAGTTATTCCTATTTCCCTTAAAGGGGAATTACTTATGGATGAATACGAAAAATTACTTAACGATAAAACCAAACTGGTATTTGTAAATCATGTTTCCAATACCTTGGGAACTGTTAATCCTATTGAACAAATTATTAATAAGGCGCATAATTTCGGAGCGGCAATTTTAATTGATGGAGCACAAGCAACACCTCATATAAAACCTGATGTACAAAAATTAGATTGTGATTTTTACGTGTGTTCTGCACATAAAATTTGCGGACCTACAGGAGTAGGTATGCTTTATGGAAAAGAAGAGTGGCTCAATAAATTACCACCGTACCAAGGTGGCGGTGAGATGATTAGCGAAGTTACATTTGAAAAAACCACCTATGCCGATCTACCTCATAAGTTTGAAGCCGGCACTCCCAATATTTCAGGAGGAATTGCTTTTGGAGTTGCCCTTGATTATATGAATAAAATCGGGTTTGAAAATATTGCTGCTTACGAAAAAGAACTACTTGATTATGCCACTGAAAATTTACTAAAAATTAAAGGGTTAAAAATTTATGGTACTGCTAAAAATAAAGTATCTGTTATTTCTTTTAATATCGAAGGGATTCATCCTTATGATATAGGAGTCATTATTGACAAATTAGGAATTGCCGTACGAACAGGCCATCATTGTACCCAACCCATCATGGCTTTTTATCAAATTCCTGGAACCATTCGAGCTTCCTTCTCTTTTTACAACACCAAAAAAGAAATTGATGCTTTTATTGAAGCAGTGATTCGGGCCAAGAATATGCTATTATAAAATAAAAGTTCAGGTTGGGTTTGATTCAAGCTGTGTATATCAAAACAAGGTTTCGGGTTTGTTTTCAAAACCTTCATCTATCATGAGTTCTTTTTGTTTCGAAGCCTTAACAGCTAACTTGTCACAATGTTCATTTTGAGGATGATCATTGTGACCTTTTACCCATACAAATTTTACCTTGTATTTTCTGTAAACCTTTAAAAATCTTTTCCATAGATCCGCATTTTTCTTATCTTTAAAGCCTTTTTTCACCCAATTATTAATCCAACCTTTTGTTACAGAATCAACCACATATTTAGAATCAGAAAATACGGTAACATGAACTCCTTCTTTTTTTAATTGTTCCAGAGCAACAATAACAGCGAGCAATTCCATTCTATTATTTGTAGTTTTCTTAAATCCTTGTGAGAATTCTTTTTGGTAAACTTTACCTTCCGGCATGGAGAGTTTGTCGACCCATTCCAATATTATACCATAACCCCCTTTACCAGGGTTACCCCTACAAGCACCATCTGTATAAATATGAACTTTCATATATTATTTGTTAAAATCTGTTCAATTACTTTAGGAAAATTCTCTTGTTCCAACTGATGAATTTTTGCCGCAACATCTTCAGCTGTATCCTTTTTTAAAATAGTTACTTCCTTTTGAAACAGGATTGCGCCTTCATCATAATTTTCGTTTACATAGTGAATTGTAATTCCTGATTTAGATTCATTATTTTCAACTATTGCCTGATGCACATGCATACCATACATACCTTTTCCTCCATACTTGGGTAATAAAGCAGGATGAATATTAATTATTTTATTTGAAAACATCGAAATGATTTTTTCCGGAATTTTCAATAAGAATCCGGCAAGTATCAGGTAATCAGCTTCTTTATTTAAAAATTGAAGAAAGTCATTTGAGTTCATTTCTTTTTTTGTAAATACTTTTACAGGAATCTTTAGCCGTTCTGAACGTTTAAGAACACCGGCATTCGTATTGTTCGAAATAATGAACTTTACTTTCACAGTCTTACTTTTTTTAAAGTAATTGACTATGTTTTCTGCATTTGTTCCCGAACCGGAAGCAAAAATTACAATCTGAATCATTTTTTATTCATTAAATGGATTGCAAAAAAAAGAATAATAATTAACAATATAAAAAGAATAAATCTATTTTTCAATCATTAAAAAATAAGATTCATTTAATTTTTTTGACTTTTTATAGATTTAAATCTAAAATATATTATTTTTGCAGCAATATTTAAATTTAAAAATAAAAAATTATGTCAGACATTGCATCAAGAGTAAAAGCTATTATCGTTGATAAATTAGGAGTTGACGAAAATGAAGTTACTAACGAAGCTAACTTTACCAACGATTTAGGAGCCGATTCATTAGACACAGTAGAGTTAATAATGGAGTTTGAAAAAGAATTTGATATCCAGATTCCCGATGATCAAGCAGAAAACATTGGTACTGTTGGTCAAGCTATTAGCTATATTGAAGAAGCTAAAAAGTAAATATTCCAAAATATACAGTTAAATTACGAGCTATTCCGTATAGGGAAAAGCTCGTAGTTTTGTATTTTAAAAAAAATTCAAACCATTTTATATGGAATTAAAACGAGTTGTTGTTACAGGATTAGGGGCTTTAACTCCTATAGGTAATAACGTAAATGAATATTGGAATGGATTAATTAATGGTGTTAGCGGTGCAGCTGATATTACTTATTTTGATGCAACCAAATTTAAAACTCGTTTTGCATGTGAATTGAAAAATTTTGATATTACTGATTTTTTCAATAGAAAAGATGCTCGTAAAATGGATAGGTTTACACAATATGCCATGGTAGTTGCTGAACAAGCTCTGGTAGATTCTGGATTAGACCTCGAAAAAGAAGATCG
>VAPH01012863.1_pt1 | contig 10718 bp, 6 predicted proteins | sample 3393861 | NCBI WGS metagenome assembly VAPH01 (sample SAMN08290439, study PRJNA428436) | hydrothermal vent metagenome | isolation source: Deep-sea hydrothermal vent chimney | place: Atlantic Ocean: South-mid Altantic Ridge | reverse complement strand
CGGTGTAGCTGACGGTCGTCCCATTGCAGTTCGGACTGCTTTGCTTACCAGTGAATCACAGGCTCTGGTTTTACATGGGGATCGTTTGTCCCCTGAACACTCCCGGGGTAAAGCTGTAAATTCTTTTGAAATGGCGGTTAAGGTGGCTTTGATCGGCGAAGCCTGCAGTTGAAGCCACACCACTCAGGGGCAGGTTACTGTTCAGCAACTGGCGTGCAAAGTCGACGCGCAATGCGATCTGGTATTGGTGAGGTGGCATCCCGGTCATCGTCTTGAACAGTGAGATAAGATAACGCTGATGAAGATTTACCTCGCTGGCCAGGCGGCAGAAATCTATCGGTTCCGTGAATGTGGCATTAATGATGGACTTCACCCGTTTGACGGCAGGATGACATACGGTCAATGGTTCGGCAGGGAACGCAAGGGAATGTCTGGCCTTGAATAACTTCCCCAGCACATCATTCAGGCACGTCAACTGGTCCGCCAGCGATAGGGTATTCGGGAGGCCGCCGATGAGATTCCGATACAGGATTTCGGCAAAGCTGCCGTCAACCAGTTGGACAGGCGCCATGTACTCGTGGGTGTAATTATATCCGAACAGCATCTCAAGAACGCTGCGGGGAATATGTAATGCAGCAAAACTGGAACTGGAACATTCATACAATCTGCCGGCATGAACCTCATTAGGCGTGATAATAACGGCATCCCCGCAATGCATCCTGTAGCTGTGATCCCGGCATATAAGGTTGATGCAGCCGGACAAGACCCAGAGGATTTCCATTACATCATGAACATGAGCACCGTAGGTGACGTCATGTTCGGTGGTTTCCGTAAAATTGAGGTTAGGAATGAATGCAGACTCCCAGCGCCGGAAGGCTATCTGATTATTGCGCGGCCTGTGGTCGTCCCGTGATAAATGCCGGTTATCGGTCTGCATGATAGCGTCGCTTTAGCTGACTCACCTGCTTGTTCTTTACACACCTGCATTCAGTATAGATCAAATAAGGATTTAAGCGTTAACCGGTTTCTTCAACAGCTTCTTCAGTCCGACCTGATACGCCCATAAATTCCATGGAGATTCCGGGGCGGGACTTTTTATTCTTCACGCAAAAAATTCGGTGAGGGAGAATATTTCCTGACATCTGCAGGCATCGAGTGGATTAACAGGAATTATCTTACGACAGCTGATGAAGCAGAAGATTTTCGAGCCTCGCCCATTGTCGTAAAGGAACTGTCGAACCAGCCACCCGCACTTCTGATTACGGCAGGGTACGATCCTCTACGTGATGAAGGTGCACTCTATGCCCGTCGTCTGAGCGAGGCCGGAGTACCCGTCGAATATCGATGTTATACCGGCACCATCCATGGCTTTCTGTCTTTCGCCGGTGTACTTGATGCCGGCCGGGATGCGCTCGACCTCATCGCTTATCGTTTGCGCTTAGACTTCGGACCGCAGGTTTGAGATTAGCCGGAGGTCAATAACCGGCCATATGGCACACGCAATTTCCCGGCCAAGTATACGCTGCCGGGTGTGAAAGGTTTGCTCCTCCAAAATGCACAATCTGACATTTGTTCAAGATTCCATACTTCCAATTTGAGAGAATCAATATTGTATGTATTGCAAATACAAGCGGATTTCCAAACTTATCTAAACAAGGGAAACGATAATGCAAGGTTCAGTCAGTGATGTAATCCTCGCGATACTCAAGAAACACGGTGTCCGTTATATTTGTGGGCTGCCGGCCGCCCAAATCGGCCTGATCATGCATGGCGCATCCAGCGACCCGGACCTGACTTATGTGACCACCCGCCACGAAGAAGCGGCCGGCCATATGGCGCATGCGATATCCCGGGTGACCGATACCATGGGGGTGTGCTTTGGTACAGTCGGGCCTGGCGCCACCAACCTGGTACCCGGTGTGGCTGCTGCGTACGCTGACAGCATTCCATTGCTGGTCATGACCGGACAAAACCAGGCCGCAGAAGTCGATCCCAGCAGGGAGCAGTTACAATCCGCGGACCAGCTTGCGCTATTCCGTTCTATCACAAAATGGAACGCAAGTATCCACCATGCCGAGCGCGCACCGGAATTGGTTGAACGCGCAATTCATATTGCCCGGTCCGGACGGCCCGGCCCGGTACACCTGGATATTCCATGCGATGTCGGCACCCAGTTTTGTGAGTATGATCTGGCGACCGTACCACCCTTCAAACTGATGCGTCCGGTGCCGGGTCCGGAAGAACTTCAGCAGGTGGTGGAAACCCTGTTGGGGGCCCGTAAGCCGTTGCTGATTGCCGGGGGTGGCGTGGTTCGCTCCGGTGCAACTGCAGAATTTCGTGCACTGCTTGAAGCAACCGGCTTTCCCGCCATTTCAACCGTTATGGGCCGGGGTGTGCTGCCCCCGGACAGTGCATTGAATATCGGATCGGGGGGTCTGATTGCCGGTCAGGCTGTTATCGATGCATGCCAGAGTGCAGATGTCGTCTTGGCGCTGGGTTGCAAATTTGGCACGTTCACACCGATATGTAAAACACCCGCATTCCCGAAACCTGCGGGGCAAAAGATTATTCAGATTGATATCGATGCTGAATCCATCGGCAAAGCCGCATCAATCGACATTGGACTGGTCGGTGATGCCAAGGCCACCCTGCAGGCCCTGCTCGGCCTGCTTGCAGACAGACCTGAATCAAATATTGATGCTGATTGGCTGAGCTCCCTGAAAAAGGCGCAGCAAAATCATCGTGACTCGGTTGAAGACGTCGCCAATGCCAAAGTGGTTGGGGGTGGCAGCGTCTTGAATGAAGCGATTGTTGCCAGAGCCATCAGTGAACTGATTCCGGAAGATGCCATTACCATCATCGATGGAGGTCAGGCCATGATGTGGGGCACGACTTTCATCCAGCCGGAGGATCCAAACCGTATTCTGGCAGATCCCGGTATGGGCCATTTGGGCTTTGGTTTGCCTTTTGCCAATGCTGCAAAACTGGCGCACCCGGACCGGCCTGTTATCTGTGTCACGGGTGATGGTGCACTGGGTTGCACCATACAGGAACTGGAAACGGCTGCGCGTTATGGGCTTAACATCGTGGTTGTGTTACTGAATGACAGTTACTGGGGGATGTATAAACCGTTTGGAGAGATGTTGGAGAATCCGAACTTCGGCACCAAATTGACCAGTGTTGACTTTGCAAAAGTTGCCGAAGGCTTTGGTTGCCATGGGCAAAATCTTTCTTCAATTGAAGCATTGCCCGCAGCATTTCAACGCGCCTTGACGGCAGGCAAGCCTGCTGTGATTAATGTTGAAGTAGAGTACACGCCACACCCAATGGACTTCATGTGGCCCGAAGTCATACTGCATGGTTTCCAGTTCCCGGAAGTGGAACAGGAACGGATGCAGGCAATAGGATAATCACAATTGATCTTGACTGGTCTGTCCCTGAAGTGGTTCAATGATTAGAACATATGTTCTAATTAGCCGGTGACGTTCAGCTAAGTGGAAACTTGATTTATGAAATCGGAGACATGCCGTGATAGATTCAACCACTGCCAGTTTATCTGTAAAGATTGAGTGACGTGGCAATATCCCAGTCCCTAACCAGCAAAGAAGTCTTCAGCTTCATGGAGTCAATGACATCCGTTGAGGAGATGCCGGAGGTGGATACTTTTCGGAAATCCACGCTTCGCTATTTGATGAACATCCTCAGAGCTTCCCATGCCGCTTTTTACCTGACGGATTCGAAAAGCAAATCGATTAATCTGGACACAGGTCTTGGTTATGGAATTGATTTCAGCTCTTTGCGTACTCAATATCGACAACATTTCGAACCACTGGATCCCTTTCACCAGCACTCGACAGAGAAGGTTGGCGTAACTTTATTAAGTGAAGTGGTATCGGAACAATCGTTTGTGAAAGGAGAATTCTATAACGACTTCCTCAAACAACAGGATATCCTTCATGCGCTGAATATATCGTTGACAGCGAACGGAGACTGCATTGGAGTTGTGGCCCTGTGCCGATCTGCAAGCGAACCAAATTTCACACTGAAAGACAAGGCCAAGGCCATTTGCCTCCGCCCCTTTCTTAATAAAGCCCTTAGAAGACGAATAACCTATGAGCACGCAAACGAGCTCAGTTGGCTGCTTTCAACATCACTGCAAGAACTAGATCATGTTGGGGTCATTCTGCTGGACAGGAATTTAAATGAGGTTTATAGCAACGTGACCGCCCGTCGTTTACTTGCCAGCTTCGATGGTTCTCCTGGTTCGTCAAACAGCCCGATTACAGATGGTCACATTAAACTCCCTGGACCACTTATCTCCTTATGCCGGCAACAGTTCCAAATTACCTATTCAGAAGAGAATACCGGCAGGGAAATTTCCTCTTTAATCATTAACTCTGGCCGGGCCTCGATTCGAGTCAAGGTTAAGAAGGTCAGTGGTCGATTTTTCGGAGAACACAGACAGTATCTGTGTATGAATATATATTGTTCTGAGGAGACCTCCTTCCAGCTGCCATTGACCCGTGTTACCGAGTTTCTGCTTACAGCCCGTGAAATCGAAGTTGTTCAGGCAATCGCAAAAGGCAGCAGCAATGTACAAATTGGCAAGGATTTATTTATCAGTTGCAATACAGTAAAAAATCACCTCAAGAACATATTCGCGAAAGTTGGTGTATGTAACCGGACGGAGTTACTCACTGTTCTCCTGACCAGACATTGAGGTTCCACTTTGTTTATATAGACAGCGCTGCTTTGATGCGGTCGGCCATTAATTTCTGTGCGTGCTTTCCCACACCCAGTAAGCCGGCAAACAGGAAAAATGGGTGTAGTGTTTCCTCATAACATCTGTATTCTATCGAGGTTCCTTCATGCAGAAGCTTTTCGGCATACACTTTATTATCATCCCGCACCATATCGTAACCAGCAGTGATAACCAGCGCCGGCGGCAAGCCGCTGAAGTCTGATGCCAAAAGCGGTGAGGCGAGTGGATTCTTTTTTTCTTCCTCAACATTCGTCAGATAGAGGCCATTCACAAAATCAAGTTCCTTGATGGAACCGAAGTATTCGCCACCACCGAATTCGGCACGCGACGGAAGATGCAAGGCACTTTCCAGCGTGAGTAAGCCATATACCACTACCTGATACTTGATTCCGGGTCCACTCTTGTCCCTGGACAACATGCACGTCGTAATAGTGAGAGCCCCACCCGAACTGTCTCCGGCAACCGCGATGCGGTCAGTATCAATACCAATTTCATCAGCATTTTCAGCCATCCAACACAGCGCCGCATAGCAGTCATCCACAGCGGCAGGAAATTTGTGCTCGGGTGAACGCCGATAATCTACACTGACGACAATCACATCGCCGTCGTTACAAAGATTCCGGCAGATAACATCGTGGGTCTCCAGGTTTCCGACAAAATACCCACCCCCGTGAAGATACAGGACTGCACCCAACTGCTCGCCCGCAGCGCCTCCCCGTGGCCAGTAGATTCGTATGGGAAGCTCACCTCCAGGGCCGGAAATGTTGCGGTTTAGTATTTCATGAACCCTAACTCTGGGACCAGAGTTCAGAACAGCCATTGCTGCCATCCCGGCCCGGCTCTTGCCAACCGACTGTTCGTGCACTTCCGGCATATCGCTCTGCTGCATCATTTCAGCAAATGCCCTGGATTGGGGTTCGAGAGGGGGCAACTTGTCAGGCATATTTATGCTCCAGGATCATCTTCAAATTATTGATTTCAATTTCATGTGCGGCATACATCGCCTTGAAGCCGACAGCCAACATTGGATCTTCCCTTACCCGTTGGTGAACAAAATTAGTCCAGAAGAAAGCTGTCCCTTTTCTGCCCATTGCCGGTTCAGCATCGGTCAATATGCCCCGGTAATAGATCCAAAGGTCATCCGGATCAGCATGTCCCGCTTGCCACTCTATGGTTTGAGCATCGGCGTTGGCGATCGTGCGGACATACACTTTTCCGGTGGGCGTTGCATCTTCATCCGCTTCATAGATGTCATCTTTCAGAAGCCTGAGGTTACGCATGGACATGGTCCACAGAGCCATGTTTTCGGTGATCGCAAGAAAGGCGAAGGCGTCTTTGACTGGCACGCCCTCGAACACGGCCATCGACGGTACGAAATCCGAGAAAAGTTCTTCGTGGGTATACGTCTCCTTGACCGCCGGACCGATGAACCTGCCCCATAGATCTTCCATGGTGTAGTTCTCAATGGTGAGCAGCTTGTTCTGAATTTCCGATATTTCGTGTGCTGTCATTCGTTTTCCTTCTACAGTAAATCAGAATCGAAAGCTGGCGCTCGCTCCCCATTCACGCGGCCGGCCGAACAGTGCTTCGGCGAAACCGAGACCGGTGGGGCCAAGCGCGTCAACGCCTGTTAAGGTATATTTTTTGTCGGTCAGGTTGGTGCCAAAAACAGCCAATTCCCACCTGCCATCCAGGGTTATAAAGCTGAGGCGGGCATTAACCAGCCCGAATCCATCCTGGGCGATGACTTCACTGTTGGTGGCATCGTGGTAAACCTTACTCTTGTAAACATAGTCCCCCCGCAACGTCAGATTTCCAAGATTCTCCAATGATACGAGGTATTGCGCACCGACATTTAGTGACCATTTGGGGGTTTCAGGGAGTTTGTTATCCTCCGTCACGTTGATGCCTGGCAGGCTCGGCGCGATATCGGTATATTTGGCATCGGTATACCCGACACCTGCGTTGAGTTGCAGATTTGGCAGCGGCACTGCAGCGATTTCGAACTCCAGCCCTTTGATCTCGGCATTACCTGCATTCTCGACCCTCACGTCGGGAGCTCCCCCTGTGAAGCCAACTATGGTCAATTGTATGTCCTGATAATCGTTAAAGAAGAAACCGGCATTGAATTGCAGGCGGTTATCAGCCCACTGGGATTTAAACCCCACCTCATAGGTCCATAAGTATTCCGGATCAAACGGCTGAACGCCCAGAGTTTGTGTCGGGCGCCCGTTGAATCCGCCGCTCTTGAAACCGCGCGCCGCCGAGAGGTACGCCATAAAATCGGGCGACCATTGATATTCGATCCCGAATTTCGGGGACAATGCGCCCCACGAATCGCCAACCTCGGTGAGGGGCACGATGACCGTACCACTGAGTGGATGTGACAAGAAAATTGTGTTGTCTTTCTTTTCGTAGGTATAGCGCAGACCGGCGGTGACACTCAACTTGTCGGTCACAGAGTACGTACCCTGACCGAAAGCAGCGTAGCTCCGGGTTTTCATGTCATTGAAATCGTGAATACCAAAATCGAGGAAGGCATTCAGCGGATTGCCGGCGCCACCCGCGCAGGGCGCTGCCGGCGGTGGGGGACAGGTGATACCGGGAACCAGCGGGAAAAAGGCGCCCGGCATGTTCTCCAGGGCGCTATAAATCCCGGGTGCTATGAGCAGATCAAGCACCGCGTTTGCATCCTCCTGGAAATAATAGGCTCCCGCAACCCAGTCCAACCGCCCCTCGAAAGACGTATCGGAAAATTGCAGTTCCTGGCTAAACTGATCCTGGTTGGTCGTACCAAATTCGTCTATGACCACCACCGGTGAACCATCTGGATCCGAACCGAAAACTGACTCCAGATTGCGATAAGCGGTGATCGATTTCAGGTTCAGGCCGCCGGAATCCCAGTCTACCGTCATGGACGCGCCCCAAACGTCGAGTTCAATCACGTTGGATCCGGTTGCGAAGGAGGTAAACGGATCACCGGAAAGATACCGCTTGTCATACGGCTCATCGAGAACACTGATTAAAAAGGCAAGCCCGCCACCATCGATTGCCACTGGTGTGCGCGTGGACATTTTATTACGTTCACGAGTGCTGTCCAGGGCAAACAGAATGTCGAGATTATCAGTCGGCGTCCAGCGCAGCAGCCCACGCCCCGACAGACTGCCCTGGTCACCTTGTTCGTCCACTTTCTCACCTGTCGTAAAGTCGAGCCTGCGACCGAATCCGTCACGGTTCCTGCTCGACACAGCGACTTTGGCAGCCAGCGTATCGGATATGATCGGAATTTCGATGTTTGCCCTTGCATCAATACGACCGAAACGTCCGGTAATAAGATCGAACCTGCCTCCAGACTCTCCTGTCGGCATTGCAGAAACAACGTTAATGGCGCCGCCAATCGTGTTCTTGCCATACAGTGTGCCTTGCGGGCCGCGCAGGATCTCAATCCGTTCCACGTCCAGCAGGTCCAGGATGGCGCCCGAGGTCCGCGCCATATAAACGCCATCCAGATATATGCCAACACCGGGGTCGGTAGTAATGAGGAAGTCAAGCTGGCCAACCCCACGAATATAGGCTTGCCCTGCGCTTGCCCCCCCAGACGCATTGGTGGTGAATTGGAAATTCGGTGTATATCTGCCTATCTCCATGAGGTTAATCATGGAACGGGCTTCTATATCGTCCTTGCTAAACACCGTCAATGAGATAGGGATCTCCTGCAACGTTTCCTCACGCTTTCGGGCGGTAACGATGACTTCTTCGATGGTGGTGATTTCTTCGGTAGCGGCGCCTTCCTGAGCCAGGACCTCCTGCGTCCCGGTACCGATCGATGCAATTAGCAAAAAGCCACTTAATACCGCGAACATGTCTGGAAGCCGTGGGCGATGAGAAGTTATAGTCGACTGTACCGGCGGATTCTGGTTGGTAACCGTAAGAGACATACCTGTATTCCTCTCAGGTGCTGATTTCAAATATAACCTTCTTCTAAGTATTGTTGTGTTGAGTCGTTTTGGAAATAGCCCGAAAGGGCCATTTTGCTGAACCACCCCGATCACAATCTCTCCCTTGACAGCGTGGCTTCGAAAGTGTTTCAATGACTAGAACGGACGTTCTAGTGTGCACTCGACAGCAGATTCTGGAACTTGCAATACACGACATCATTGATTGAATCAGAAATCTGAAATGGGTTATACAATCGACATCGACACGGGCGGCACTTTTACGGATGGTTTTTTTGTCTGTGATGGTGAGATTAAAACGGTAAAGGTCGCCACCACACCGCATGATTTAACCATCTGTTTCCTGGAGTGTATCAAGGCCGGGGCTGAGGCCTTTGCCATGACAGCCCAGGATCTGCTTTACAACACGGATATCGTGCGTTTCTCAAATACCATCGGCACCAACACGATCATTCAGCGCGATGGCTCCAAAGTGGGCCTTATCGTGACGAAGGGGACGGAAGACCTTTTTTTCACCCAAGCCGATAGCGCAGATGCACCGTTAATACACGCCAACATGGTGATGGGAATAGACGAAGCGATGACCACCGGTGGAATGGTGGAACAGGTACCTGATGCTGGACCGGTATTAGCGACCGCACAGAAGCTGATTGATCAGGGGGCGCGTTGCCTGGTTATTGTGCTTGCCAACGCAGAAATTAATCCGGCCAACGAACGTACCGTGAGGCGCATCATCAAGGCGGAATATCCCCGTGATTACCTGGGCTCCGTGCCGGTTTTCCTTGCATCGGATATTTCCACGCGTTCGGGTCTGCAACAGCGAATGAACACCGCTGTGCTGAATGCCTATATCCATGCCAAACTCGCGCGCCTGTTATACAAGGCAGGCGAAGACCTGCGTCAACATGAGTACCGGGGAACGCTGTTCATCGGTCATAACAACGGTGCGGTCGCACGAGTGGCCAAGACCCGCGCAGTCAACACCTACAATTCGGGCCCGGCAGCGGGCCTGCTCGGTGCTTGTGAAGTTGGCAAGACTTACGGACTAAGCAATATTATTTCGACGGATATGGGCGGCACTTCGTTTGATGTTGCCTACGTGTGTGATGGTAAACCGGGCTATTCCCTGGAACCTGATATTGAAGGTTTCACTTGCAATTTACCCATGTTGTCGATCAGGGCTCTGGGAACGGGAGGAGGATCCATCGCTTCGGTTGATGGCAGCGGCGTTAAAGTCGGCCCCTTGTCGGCGGGCGCCGTGCCCGGCCCGGCAGCCTATAACCTGGGAGGCTCCCAACCCACCGTTACCGATGCCAACCTGATTCTGGGTGTGCTCGATGCCGAATTCTTCCTTGGCGGCAGCATGCCATTGCATATCGATAGGGCCAGCACCGTCATTGATGAAGTGATCGCCAGACCCCTGGGCCTGTCGGTAGAACAAGCCGCCTGGTTAATCAAGCAACAGGTGGATAAAGATCTGGGTATGGCGGTTTCCGAAGCCGCAAGCCACCTCAGGAATGGAAATGATGCAGTCATTGTTGCCTATGGTGGCGCCGGCGGCCTGCATGCCTGTGATATGGCCACTGCTGCCGGCATCAGGAAAATTATCATGACACCGTTTTCAGCCATTTTCTCTGCTTATTCATCCTCGTTGATGGATGTTGGCCACATTTATTACCGCCGCCTGGACAGTCCGTTCAACCACTCATTTGATCCGCAGAAACTTGAAATTGCAGTTGCGGAAATGCGTCGTGAAGCGGGCCGGGATATGCGTGGTGAGGGCTTCAGGGAGAGTGAGCTGAATTACTCCCTGCAGTTATTCATCAAGAATGCCGGCGGAAAACAGGAAATAAGATTGGATACGCAGATCGATTTTCTTCAGCAAAGTGGTTTACTGGAAGATCTGGTTAAACAGGCCGGAGCCGCAATGAATTCAGATGGTAATGATTCACCTTGTGTGCTTTCTTCCGTTGCCTGCCTGGTAAAAGCAAGCATATCGG
>VAPH01007035.1_pt1 | contig 10727 bp, 2 predicted proteins | sample 3393861 | NCBI WGS metagenome assembly VAPH01 (sample SAMN08290439, study PRJNA428436) | hydrothermal vent metagenome | isolation source: Deep-sea hydrothermal vent chimney | place: Atlantic Ocean: South-mid Altantic Ridge | reverse complement strand
AGCAGCACCACCACCAGCAACAACAGTAACAGAAACAAATACTCCTGCTTCGTCGGACAATACGACTGCGCCTACAGCAGCTCCTAATAATACAGATGGGTCTGCACAAGGACAAATAACAGCTCCGCCTCCAGCAGCTTCAGATAATATAGATGGGTCTCAGGCCAATGTTAATAGTGGAGCGGCACAGGGAGCCGCACAGGAGCAAGGACAAGCACAAATACCAGCAGCACCCGTAGTTGCTGTTGCTCCTGTAGCTCCTCACAATGGTACGGTCCCGGTAGACCAGGCACAAATTGATGCAGCTACCAATGCTGCAAATGTAAGAAACGCAACAGCGCATGCTGCGGAAGTAGCAGCAGCTGAGCATAGACGAGTGTTAGAGTCAAATGCAAGAAATGGTATCGTTGATAGTTCATTACAATCTCCAATGGCTCCAGCCCCAGCTACAACTCCAGCCACTGAGACTCAACCAAATCAATTGACTGCTCCAGCTCCTACTGTTGCTCCAGCAGCTGCACAACCTGTTGACAACATTAACAGTAACCAAGGACAAGGAGCTGTTACAGGAGAAGTGACTCCTTTGACTGATAGCCAAAGAGCTGCGTTTAGTGACACCTATAATAAATTGTCAACCGAAGCGCAAAGGCTACCAGAGTCTGATCCAAGAAGACTACAACTTTCTCAAGCTTTGCAAACTGTAGCAGACTTAACTTCTAACAATGCTCCTGCTAGTCAGATTAATGAAGTGTTTCAATCAGTTCAGAATACAGTACACGAACCCCAAGGAGTAAACTTTCAAGGTAACATCTCCCCAGATAAACTTAATCCTCAGGTCCCAGTCACTGTAGATAGTATTACAGCATCTATACAACAAATTCTATCACAACCTACCGCCGGTAGAAACGCAGGTCCAGATGCTGGGTTGTCAAGAAGAGACAAACGTAACGTAAGAAGACTATTAGCACAACTTAAACATAGCAGCAGGAGAGGCGGTTCTCCAATCCAAGAACAACTGAACACCATCAATGGAGAGTTAAATCAATACATCCGAACTGATTTAAGGAAAGAGATTGCTACCACAACTCAAAATCAGATTAACGAGCGTCGACAAGCAGAACAACTACAATCCATATCAAATCAGACTCTCGCATCATCGGACCCAAATGCTGGAAGGTCCTTTCCGGAGACGGCAAACTCAACATCTGCATTCTTAGATCCAGGTCTTGAGGCAAACGTACACAACCTTCAGTCACAGATTGAGTCTACAACAAATGAGATTGCACAAATTCAATCTAGGTTAGTAGATGAAGCAGCAGGCATCCAGGGACAAGCCGCAGCGGATGCTAGGGATATATCTGCTCAAGCAAATGTTAGACGATCCCAGCTTCAACAAGAACAAGCAACAGCTTCCCATGATTTGATGAGTCTATTACAACAGAGCATTGGAACCTCTGTTGACCCCAATAGATTATATGGTGAAGGGAAGACTACACAGAGAGTAATTGCAGCTGCTGCGATAGCATTAGGAAGAATTGGTGCAAACTTTGTAGGTCAGGCAAACAACGAAGCACTCGGTATTGTCAATGCTGCTATCCAAAGGGACATACAAACTCAGGTTATTAACATGAGACAGACTCATGCAAACATTCAAGAACAGAAGGGATTGGTAGCAAGTCTCGTAGCTCAAGGACATGGATTAGACCAATCTGTTGCAGCAGCTAGGGCAGCAATGTTTGAAGATGCATCTAAGAGAGTTGCATTATTAGGTGGAAGACTTACAGATAATGGTCAGACGCAGAGAGCTAGACTGTTGTCTCTTTCCTTACACCAAAAGGCGCTTAAAGAAGGACTACCAGTAGCAGTCAAAGTACTTGAGTTGGATTCTAAGAGACGAAGTGCTAGAGAGCTTGGTACACACTTAGCTAGTGCTAGTGGTGGTGTATTGCCTGGTCAGGCTGGCGGCAATGGTGGCACTGGCGGTAATCTTAGTGTTAAACAAGCACAAAAGAGAATAAGAGAAAATACTAAGTCATTGCAATCGGAACATAATGGTCAGAGAATCCAAGTTGCACAAGCATTGATTAACATTAGGAATTTCATTGGGTCCCACCCTGGAATCCTAGCAAGTCAAAAGTTAAGTATCCTCCTAAGAAACATTGGTGCAGGTGGCTTAGCTGACATCGGTCAAAACCTTGCTAGTTTCTTTGGTACTGGTACAACTTCTGATGAACAAGAATTTAGTGAACTCTTAAAGAAAGCATCAGAAGCCCTTGGAAGAGCACAGTCTGGTGCAGCAATTTCTCAGTCTGAGGCCGGAACATTTACTCAAATCATTGTAGGTCTAGCAAACGCTAACCCAAATAGTGTTATGAGAGCACAGACTCAATGGGTAGTAGGAGTTATGCAACCAACCATTGGTGGACTTATGAACGAAAGTAGTGGAGACCGGAATGTACTCCGAGGGATCCAAGCATCTGTTGGGGTCTCTGTATATAATCTAATAAGAACAACTCTAGTGAACTCTGGTATCCCTGTCATTGATATTAATACCCCTGCAACTCCGGAAACCTCTGCTACCTCTGAATCCCCTGGACACCGACCTCCTCGCAATCCACCTCCTCCGCCGCCACCGGCACCGGATCCTCCGTCAATTCGTGATGATGGTCTCAATCCTGAGGACTTATAATGCCAGTACCAAACTTAATAAAGATTAGGGTTAGAGATGGTTCTGTCCAGACTGTCCCACAAGAACAAGCTATTCGTCAGATTAAGTCTAGGGATGCTGTACCAATATCAGGGCAGACCTTCTTGTTACAGGATTCAACAGGAACGTCAAGGAACATATCCTCGGATGATCCAAACTTTCTTTCAATTATTGGAACTGCGGGTACTCCGAACACTGAAGATACAAACATAATCCAACGTGAGAGGGCTCCTGTTACAGCTCCTACCGAACAAGATACCGAAGCTTTGTCCACTGCACTGGATACTGTTGGGGTGGGAGGTGAAAGCACCTCAAACATTATTGAACAACAGTCTCAAGTCACGGAACCACTACAGGCTTCTCCACTAAGACTTACACCGCAACAGAGAATTGGAACAGAACAAACGGTTAGGGTCCAAACTCCTAACGGTACAATATCCAGAATACCATTGACAGATGCATTAAGATTTGTTGGTAATGGTAGCGTTACATTTGTTGCTGGAGAACGTTTCTCATTGCAGAGCATTCCATTAGGAAGAGCTTTAGAGTTTACAACTTCCGATGCTAACCAACAAGTGATGATAAATGTGTCACGAATGTTCTCTCCGAGAGGCAGAGGCAATGCAGACACAGTCTTTGAATTGCCACAAAGCGGTCCTGCTGTTACAGAGTCTGATGGAATATTACCTACAACAAATGCTCGTGTTAATACTGCTCCAACCAGTGGGGACTTACAGAGCAATGTGGCACAACGTAACCCAGCTATCCAACAGTCAGCAGCAAATAACACAGATCCCGCAGCACCTGGCTCTTCAGAAGAGTTTCTGACTGCTATCGTTACAGAGACTGGCATCCGAGGTAGAATACCTGTCCGTGTAACAAATTCTAATGGGACCGTGAACATAAGACTTAAAACTGTACAATTCTTCCAGTCCCACCCGGATGCTTTAACCAGTTTACGTTCATCTATTGCAGGAACTGCATCAGGGCAGTATCAATTAGCAACTGATGCAGAGGTTAGAGGGATGCAGAGGGACCAGTCTGTTGGTGACCCAATAGCTGACAGACAAATTGAATTGGTTGATAGCGCAGTCACTGTAGCCAGGGCCACAATTCAAGGTAAAGCAACAGACGAACAAATTGCTACATTCTTAGAATCCCCTCAAGTCCTTGAATTTATTCAGAATAACTTGTCTGCTACAGGGTCTCGTGCAGGACTAAACTTCTCAATAAATGGTGAGATACAAAGTCTTGACATTTCAGATCACAGTCCTCGGAATCGTAGAGACATTTACAATTCAATCTTACGATTGTCTGCTGGTGACTTTCAGCCCATTAACTCTCAGATTGCTAGCTCTAGACACCGTCGAATACAGTCTGCTCACCAACGTACTGCTATTACTCGTATTATATCCGAAGAGATAGCGACATCTGGAATAACAGGTGACAATGCTATTACAGAGACTCAGGCAAATAGTTTCATTGCTTCAGATGCTGCACAAATTATAATATCAAACAATGTCACTCTTAGTGGGGATGCGAACCGATTCTACTACTCTACTCCAGAGCAAAGTCTAATGTCGGTACCAATGTCGGACAGTGTTGAAGTAGCACATATTATTGCTCAGTCTGCTGACCCTAATAGCCACGTAACATTAGTAACTCCATATCAAACCAGATTTATTCGTGCAAGCGATATTATGGCTGCACAACACAACAATGGCACCAGAAGGTCTATTGCTAATCTAACAGAACAATCACGCCGTGAGTCTCGTGCTCTAGGAGAAGAGACTCTAGTCACACACGATACAGATTCTAGGGGACGAGCGATTACAATACGTACCCCTGTCAGTTATCATCTTAATGCTGTTGAGACTTCTGCATTCGCATTGACCAATCTATTGTTCCTTGGTGCTCCTGCTAGACTAGCGAATGGAGATTCAACTTGGTTAGACAGAACATTCGCACATGTGATAACATCTCCTAGATACATATTCGGTCAAGGAGTTTTAGAGATACCTAACTCCGAGGGTAGAAATGATGGTACAGTTAGTGTAGTAGGTCCCGACGGACAAACAACACACGAAGCTCAAACAATTCTCGCAAACGAATTTGCGAGAAGTCCATGGGCAAACCTCGGAGGCCAATTAGCGGGACTTGCAATACAACAAGTCTTATTGCGAGGTGTCACAGGGGTTGCTAATGTAAATCAGATTAGTGAAGCGTTTAATGCAGCTAGGCTAGCAAGAGCTAATGCAGTTGTTGTAGGGTTGTCTGGACTACAAAGAGCCGGATATGTTTCAGTTACAGCTGGGAGACTCCTCCAAGGCGTTACGTTGTCAGCATTAAACGCTCCTACATTATTAGAACTCGGAGCAGGTAGGGCTATCGCAGCAGGTAGTTTAACTAGCTTTGGTATTACTCCCGGGTCCTTAGGTTTAGTAACTGCTATTGTCCGAGGAGCTGCTGAAGGTGCACAATTTGGTGTAATACAGACAACTGTAGAAACCTCCCTAAATTCTGACCTTGGAACTATAGATGAAATGACTCACCAAGTAGGTCTTAATGCTGCCTTTGGTGGAGGAATGTCAGCTATCTTTCATGTTGCAGGTCAAGGCGCCCTTAATCTGTATCGTCTTTCTAAACCATCAGCAGCAAGCTCAATTAATATACCACAAGCAACTCGTACCTTAAATAGATTTGTTGGTGATGTAGGGACCACTGTAGATATGGGACTCGGAGCATCTGTTGGAGAACGTGAATCCCTTGCAATAGCTCTTGGTAATGATGCTAGGTCTATTAGGATTAGAGACGGCTTCTTAAACATCGAAGAGTTCTTAGACTCCAGTGCACAGACTACAGCAAATAACTTAAATAAGTTAGACGCAGAACTCCAATTAGTTCACGGCAGACTAGACACCCCAGAGGTAATAACAGCAATTGCTAATGATTTACAAGTTGCAACAGACAAATTAACTGTTGCATTCCAACCCGGAGCACATGCTAGACTCTTAGATCTACAGGAAAACATGTGGCACTTCCGTGATCCAATGGTACGTAACGGAGGAATCGAGCAGAAGTTAGAATATATCATTGACAATTTACGACGTGCTCAAGGTGAACCGGGTCTCGTTTCTGCTGCTGATAATGCAGCATCAGAACTCCAGGCAATTGTCAATGATATTAATACGGACTCCGGATTTGTTGGTCACCCAGGGACAATCGGGGAACAGACTGCTAGACGCTACACACAATATGCTACAGCCCGTGCTAAAATTTCTAAGATGTTAGTCAGGTTAGACCAGTTTGATGTGACAATGCTAAGTAATGATGTAGACCAAGCAATAATGCTATTGGGAAGTACGAGCAATAGAATTCAAACTAAAGTATTGTCAGGGGACATCTTCGTTTTCGGCAACACAGGTCTAACGCCAACCCATATTAATGCTGTCAATGAAACCTTAGGGTTGGCCAGGAGACTACGACCTCTCACAGAGGGTGGTACCTTCTCTGTAACCAAAATCCGGGACTTCTTGTCAAGGATTGGTCGTAGAGACAGTGTTGACGAACTCCACCAACTTAATCTATTGTTGAATAAATACAAGTCAACAATAGACACGTTCCTACGTCCAAACAATAAAGCTAACCGTGTCAATTCATTACTTGTTGAGTCAATCCAACCACTCATTGATGCTTTCAACGCAGCAGATAGTATGGGTATCAGGGTGGCCTCGTCGGATGTTCAGAACAACTTAATTAAAACTGGTAGGACTGTTATTCAAGACCGTTCTGTATTAGACGTATTACAAGCTAGGGCAATGACACCAATTAACGAGTCTGACGCTGAATTTATAAGCAGAATTATTTCAAGAACTGACAGAGACATCCTTAGGACTCCCGAACAATTAAGGCTGAGTGATAGAATTGATGGCTTAGCAAGACGGTCCGGACTTAGTAGGCAAGAAGTTGCGACAACAATTCTAGATGCTCAGCGGGTAGGGTCAAGAAACGCAATGGAAATCAGCTTAGGAACAGGTACTCCAAACAGACTGACGCTGGAGCAAACTCAGAGACTTAGTGCTACTAATAAAATAATGAGGGGGGTTCACATTGTTCAACCAGGTAACACAGTCTGGCATGACGCAATTATAATCAACCATCTGCGTTCATTAGAATCAAGAACAACTTTATTACGAACAGCTTCTGATGTATCTCCTATTGTTAATATAACCAACTTAGGTACTCCAGGGATGGTCAAAGGGATACTTAAAACACCATTCAAACTAATAGGACGGGTGTTACGAACAGGGGTAACACCATTTGAGTCTCCAGGTTCTGTAATCCAAACACTGTTCCGTAGACGGTTCGGTCGTGGGATAGACAGGAATAATTTAGTAGAACTATTCCATGAGTTGTCAACAGACAGCACTTCAGAGCCCTTCCGTGGGATATTCAATGCTGACTCTAACCTACGTATTAGAACTCAACACTTCCGGGACCTATCAACAGAACTACGTAGTAACCTCATTGAGTTACATGTTAATCTAACAAAAACAATTGATAGTTCAAGAACAGAATTAGCATCTCTACAATCTCAAATGGCTGCCGTACAAGATGAAGTAGCTGCGCTGAAACGACAGAGAGTTGAATTGAGAATCGGGGAGTTAGACATGACTGACCCGGCTAGACCTACCATTGCCTCAAAAGTAACTAATATTGAATCGAACATAGCTACTAGAGAAGAGTCTATTAGACAGATATCTGCCCAAATCAATAACCATGAGGTACTCAACACACAACAACTTGAGGTAGCTCTACAGTCTGAGTCAATCCAGAATTCCCTATCTGAGATGACAACTGCTTCCGAGAACTATCAAAGAGCCCTCTCCTTGCCACCAGAAGCAGGTCCAGAACGTATTCAAAGAATGGTTGGGGCTCTATCCCAAGAAGTTAATGATGTCGTACACGGTAGCTCTCCTGTTCGGACCAGACTATTAACTGAGATAGACGACATTGTGAAGTCTATCTCTGAGTCCATTACTAATGATTCGACTATTGCATTAGACAGTTCGGCTCCAGCTTGGTCTGCTGCTATTTCCCGTGCAAATGGACCAGCACAATTAGAGTTTACTGCATTCATTGACAATCTATCCAAAGAAGAGATTGTTGCATTCGGTGGAGCTGAGAGTGTAGTAGGTCTACAGGGTAGAATGAGAATTGCTATTGAGAATCAGATTGTCAGTGAGACCAACGTCATCAGAGACCATATTATTAAGAATCAACCCACGTTCGCCTCATTAGAAACCAAGATGCAAGAAGCCTTTGACAATGTTGTCACTGAGTTCAACAACATGACACCAGAGCAACGTAATTTGTTTACTAAAAACATGTCTCCTCAGAGTGGACCTTTCCTACAAACAATGTTGAGTTCCCAGACGTTTGTCAAAGACATGCTTGCTACAGATGCGCACATGTCTATAGCAGGAGTTAGTCCAGAGATCACAGATGCTATCAAAACTGCAACAGAGAACTCACGACAAATCATGGCTGACACTTCCTTTAATATTGAGGTGTATAAGAACATGCTATCGGAGAACCAAGTAGGGCTGTCTGAGGCTAGGGATATGCTAAGACTTCGAAACCTAGAATTTGATATGGTTGAGAAGAGATTGAATGAGTTGACAACTGCTGCTGGACCATTTGATGAAATTGCTCTAGCCGCTACAGAGGACCTACAAAACTTAGCAACTCTCTCTGCGAGAACCCAAAGACACCTTAGTTCAAACATTCGTATATTGAAAAGTGAAGTACGTGACTTTGCAAACGGCTTAGATAACAACACATTGTTCTCAAGAGCCTTCCCTAGCAACACAATGTTCGCCAATTATGCTGCTGCTAGGGAACTAAGCTTTGCAAACAGAATGGGTAGAATTGCAAGTCTTGGGAACTCTGCGCTACGAAACTCACCATTCCCTGCATTGGACCATATAATATTCGGGAATATGTATGATATAACACTGGAGAGTCAGACTGCTTTAGCATTGTATGTACAACTCCAGGCTTCTAGAATACTAAACTCACTTAAGAATGAGTTCAAGAAAGACTTCGTTGACAACTCTCCTGCACTGTCTGTTGGTCAAGACAATAATGGGTCTTCGAGACCTTATGTTAACGTTCCAAGAAACACTGCTGAGAGAGGTAGAATAATAGCCTACTTGCTTGAATCATATGGTTCTATCACTGGGACCCATGCTACACAATCCGATGTAGTTAACTTCTTCCGAGACTATGAATTGTCAACAGAGCCTCAGGCTATCTTCCAACATATCAATGATGGAGATGTAACATCCAGAGATTTAGAAACGTTGTTCCGAACTCAGCCGATGTTCTTAGGATATTTGCAAACCGCTCTAAGAGAACTGCCAGCACAAGTCAGACCAGATGCTTCAGACCAAGAGATTATAGCACACATGTCAGTTCAATTCATTGTCAATTGGGATGAGGTCGCATCTCGTCCTGTATTGCCGCCTTCCACAGTCCCTAACAACAACTCAACAGAATTGTTCGACCCAACATTCCTAAACTTATTCGGTCCAGACGCTCCTTCTGAAGGGTCTCCTACGGCTACCAATAATAATAACCCTACACAAACACATGCTGCATCTTCAAACGTCTTAGAACGTCGCTCAGCGACAACAGGGCATATGATTAGACAGCCTACAGGAGCACAGTCTAGAGCCATCCAAAACATACCTGGTGCTCAAACCGAACAACAAAGACTTCAAGAGCCTGCGAATACGAGGAATCGTTAACATGGACTCAATGATTATAAACCAAATGCTGCCATCTATTTATATGTCAGCTACAACCAAGAACAGATAAAAGGATCTCAACTAAATAATGACTGGATTAAAACAAAGTATTGTCTCATTGGAGGCAGCAGATAGTGTAGCTGGTGCAACGGCTGGCTTTCAAGATATTGCTGGAGTAAGCACAACCGAGAAGAGCTTAGACTTAAGTGCTCTCAAAGGAAGGTATGTGAAGATCTACTCTGAGGGTGTAGATGTGTACATTGCTTTCACTGATGTTGCTACCAATGTTATTCTTGCGGCTTCTGTATCTACAATGAATGATATGGTTCCGGATAGAATAGACCAAGGTGGTGGTGGAGTTCATGTAGTTATTCCTATGCGCAGCCCAATCCTAAAGTACAAAGCTGTTACAGGAACTGGTGGAAATCTTAGAGTAATAGCATCATAAGAAGGGAACCCAGTCTATTATGATTATTCGAAGACCCGGAGCTAACCGCAGACAGACTAGGATAGCCTCAAACAAGAAGTTCACACTCAACAGTGTTACAGGCTTGGAGATGTATCTACGGGCGGACCAAGGTGTCACCGTAAATGCGCAAAATCAGGTTAGCGCATGGGCTGATACATTGGGTAACCATGATTGGTCCTCGGCATCTCCCAGATTTGTCAAATATGACAAATCGCAGTACCTGAAAACTCCATGTATTTCGGGGGTCAATAACGATACTTGTATTTTAAATCGGTCTGGTGGAACTCCGGTACAGCTTGAACCCCCAGCAGAGAAATATTTGGTTATTTACACTGTTGAAGCTGCTAAATCGGCACAGTCTGGTGGAACTGTTATTAGATCAGGAAATAACAATAACTGGAGAATTCAGTTCACAACAGTTGCTGACCAATATAAAGCCTTTACAAAAGACGGAACGGGGACGGCTAGGTCTATTGTTAATAACGCAATCAGTGTCCCTGAGGCAAAGATTATACGTGTAGATATCCCTAACTTCGCAGCAGGTGGGGATCTTAGTATTAGACAGAACTTAGATACGCCAGTTGTTTTAGCAGGCATCGCAGGATACACCACAGATGCCTTGCCTGTATATATCGGTGCTGGTGGTCCTTTTGTTTGGCAAGGCCCTTTAGCTGCCATTGTGGCCTACTACACGACAGGGATTAGTGACGGAGAGCATCAAAGGATTGTTAGCTTCCTT
>VAPH01056538.1_pt1 | contig 10732 bp, 11 predicted proteins | sample 3393861 | NCBI WGS metagenome assembly VAPH01 (sample SAMN08290439, study PRJNA428436) | hydrothermal vent metagenome | isolation source: Deep-sea hydrothermal vent chimney | place: Atlantic Ocean: South-mid Altantic Ridge | reverse complement strand
TCTGTGGCGTCAGCACAGCCCACCACGGCCGGGACGCCCAGCTCACGGGCGATAATGGCTGCGTGGCAGGTGCGACCACCGCGGTTAGTGACAATGGCGCCGGCGCGTTTCATGACCGGTTCCCAGTCGGGATCGGTCATGTCGGTAATCAGTATTTCACCGTCCTGAAGATGATCCATGTCTTTTGCGCTGCGTATCACCCGCGCTACGCCGGCGCCGATACGCTGGCCGACGCTGCGGCCGCTGGTGATGACCTCACCGTGCTCCTGTAATTCATAACGCCTGAGAATATTGCCGACGGTGTTTGCCTTGACTGTTTCCGGTCGCGCCTGGACGATATACAGGCCCTGATCATCGGCATCTTTGGCCCATTCAATGTCCATCGGTCGCTGGTAATGTTTCTCGATAATCAGTGCCAGTTCGGCCAGTCGCTGGACTTCAGCATCGTTAAGACTGAAACGGTTTTGTTCGCTTTCCTCAACCTCAACAATGTGGGTTGAGCTCTGGTAATCATGAGCGTGAGTGAAGATCATTTTTTTCTGTTTGCTGCCCAGTGTGCGCCGCAGGATGGCGGGGTTGCCTTTTTCCAGCATCGGTTTGTGTACATAGAATTCATCCGGATTGACTTCGCCCTGCACGATCATTTCTCCCAGCCCGTAACTGGAAGTAATAAAAACGACATCGCGAAAACCGGATTCGGTGTCAAGGGTAAACATGACGCCACTGCTGGCCCCATCACTGCGCACCATTTTCTGAACGGCGGCGGAAAGCGCAACCTGCTGGTGGGCAAAGCCGTGATGGACACGATAGGTGATGGCGCGATCATTAAACAGGGAAGCGAAGACGGCGCGAATGGCGTTAAGGAGTTCGTCTTCGCCCTTTATGTTGAGGAAGGTTTCCTGCTGGCCGGCAAAAGAGGCTTCGGGCAGATCTTCGGCCGTGGCCGATGAACGCACGGCAAAGGAAATGTTGCTGCCGTATTCTTCCTGCAGGGCGCGACAGGCCTGGCGCAGTTCCTGTTCGATTGCTGCCGGAAAGGGCGCCTGTAAAATCCACTGGCGTATTTGTTCCCCGACCTGGGTGAGCGTGCTTATGTCGTTGATATCGAGCGCATCCAGGAGTGGATAGATTTTTTTCTCCAGCCCATTTGTGCTGAGAAACTCCCTAAAGGCATGGGCAGTGGTAGCAAAGCCATGCGGTACCTTGACACCGCTGCCTTCGAGTTGCTGCAGCATCTCACCCAGAGAGGCATTTTTGCCACCGACTACGGCAACATCCTGTTGGCTGACCTGATTGAGCCAGAGAAAATGTGCATTCACTGTTAGACTCCGGTTTGCTAAAGCATAGTTGTTATTCAGGCTGTCATGCGCATGACAAGCTGTCATTATTTTGCTTACATTACAACATGAGTACTCAGAAGCGCATTATTTTTTTTATCTCCGACAGCACGGGAATTACGGTGGAAAAACTGGGGCGCAGTCTTCTCAGTCAGTTCCCGGATATTGAATTCCAGAGGGTTTCTCTCAGGTATGTGGACTCAGTGGACAAAGTCGCAAAGGCGCGTGAGGAAATTGAAGCGGCGGCGCAAAATAGCGGCAAACCGCCGATTGTTTTTAGCACATTGGCGCAGCCGGCGTTGCGTGAGGCGTTAAAGACCGATGCGGCTGTTGTGCTGGATATATTCGGAATTTTTCTCGACCTGCTGGAAGTACCGCTGCAGCAGAAAGCCTCTCATGCGGCGGGTCATGCCCACAGGATGCCGGAGCAGGGAGCGTACATGGCGCGTATGGATGCGGTCAATTACGCCCTGCGCTATGACGATGGTCTGGGTGACCAGGATTATGCTCGGGCAGATGTGATCCTGCTGGGTGTTTCGCGCAGCGGCAAGACGCCGGTCTGCCTGTATCTTGCGATGCAATACGGGCTTTTTGCCGCCAACTACCCGCTTGTCGAGGAGGATCTGCAAACGACGGCATTGCCGTCGGTTTTGCAGCCGTTTCGGCAGAAACTGTTTGCTCTGACAATTGAGCCGCAGCGCCTGCAGAAAATTCGCGCCCGGCGTTACAGCGGCCGAGATTATGCCGATCTCGGGCAGTGTCGGCGGGAAGTGGCGCGGGCCGAAGCGCTGTTTGCCGCCAATCATCTGCCGGTGCTGGATACCACGGTGGTATCCGTCGAAGAAATCGCCACCCAGATTCTCGCGCAAATGCAGCTGAATCCCTGAATAGCCCCGTTTCGGGCCTTGAAATCAATGCAGCCTGTCTCCATATCCTGTGCAAATCTGTTTTTTATAAAAACATCAAACATTTTAACTACTTAGTCATATCCAGGAGTCCATTAGAAATGAGTGTCGATACGCATAAGGAAACGCTGAGTTTCCAGACCGAGGTCAAACAGCTTTTGAATCTGATGATTCATTCTTTGTATTCCAACAAGGAGATCTTTCTGCGCGAGCTGATCTCCAATGCTTCCGATGCCTGTGACAAACTGCGCTTCGAAGCGCTGGCAGATGACGCCCTGTTTGAGAATGACAGCGACCTGAAAATTCAGGTGACATACGACAAGGCCGCACGGACAGTCATGATCTCGGATAACGGGGTTGGCATGAACCGTCAGGAAGTGACGGAGAATATCGGCACCATCGCCAATTCAGGCACACGCAAGTTTCTGGATAGTTTGACCGGTGATCAGAGCAAGGATTCAAACCTGATTGGTCAGTTCGGGGTCGGGTTTTATTCGGTTTTTATTGTTGCTGACAAGGTGACGCTGGAAACCCGCCGCGCCGGTCTTGGCAAGGAGCATGGTGTGCGCTGGGAATCCAACGGTGAAGGCGAATACAGCCTGGAAACTATTGAGCGGGATGAACGAGGCACCCGCATCACCCTGCACCTGCGTGAAGATGAGGCCGAGTTCTGCGAAGCTTATCGCCTGCGCTCTATCATCAACAAATATTCAGATCATATTTCCATGCCTATTCTGATGCCCAAACTTGATGACAAGGGCGAGCCGACAGATGAGATGGAAACGGTTAACAAGGGCTCGGCCCTGTGGACAAGAGCCAAGTCAGATATCAATGATGACGAGTACAAAGAATTTTACAAGCATGTCGCGCATGACTTTGAAGATCCCATGACCTGGATACACAACAAAGTGGAAGGAACCCAGAGTTATACCACCCTGTTTTATCTACCGAAGCGTGCGCCTTTTGACCTCTACGATCGGGATAAACGCTATGGTATCAAGTTGTATGTTAAGCGCGTGTTCATCATGGATGATGCCGAACAGCTAATGCCTAACTATCTGCGTTTCATCCGCGGCGTGGTGGACTCTGACGATCTGCCGCTGAATATATCCCGCGAGATTCTGCAACATAACCGCCAGATCGATACCATTCGTAATGGCTCGGTGAAAAAGATCCTCAGCATGCTGGAGAAAATGGCTAAGAATGATCCCGAACAGTATGCAATTTTCTGGAAAGAATTCGGTAACGTGTTCAAAGAAGGCCCGGCAGAAGACTTCGCTAACAAGGACAGGCTTCTGAAACTGGTGCGCTTTGCATCAACTCATAATGATTCAGATGAACAGGATGTTTCACTGGATGATTATGTCAGTCGCATGCGGGACAAACAGGATAAAATCTATTACCTGACGGCCGAAAGTTATGCGGCGGCTAAAAATAGCCCGCATCTGGAACTGTTCCGCAAGAAAGATATCGAAGTCCTGCTTATGTATGATCGGGTTGATGAATGGATGATGTCCTACCTGGATGAATTTGATGGCAGGAAACTGGTATCCATCGCCAAGGGTAATCTGGACCTGGGTGATCTTGAAGATAAGGAAGAAAAGAAAAAGGCGGAGAAAGCAGAAAAGGAATACAGTGATCTTCTTAAACGCATGAAAGAGGTTCTGGGAGAGAAGGTCAAGGAGGTACGTATTTCGCATCGCCTGACAGATTCCCCTTCCTGCCTGGTAGTCGAAGAAGATGCCATGGCCTTGAATATGCAGAAGCTGCTTAAACAGGCAGGTCAGAATGTGCCTAACCTGGAACCCATTCTGGAGATAAATCCGGATCACAAGTTGGTGGAACGTCTGCAGAAAGAGCAGGATGAGGAACGCTTCTCTGACTGGTGTCATGTATTGTTCGAGCAGGCTATGTTGAGTGAAGGTGGGCAGTTGGAAGACCCTGCCAGTTTTGTCAGACGCATCAACCTGCTGTTCAGGACATTGACTGATAAGTAGTAGAGAGTAAACACAGCCTGTTCTAAAATATTTTAGAACAGGCTGTGTTTTCACAATAAAGTTTCATCTTCTAAATAAAAGTTCCAGAAGGGCGCCCAGATATTATGAATCTGTAGGATGTGCTGAGTGAAACGAAGCGCATCATTACAGGCTGGATACACGAACGATGCGCTTCGTTTCACTCAGCACATCCTACCCAAGTTTAAAACTTTCCTGATTAAAGTGAACAGGAATTTGGAACAGCTATTTAGTTACATTGATGTGTTCTCACATCACCTGGATTGTTGCTCTGTTTTTTTCTACCAAGACCACAAAAACCAAGCAGGCCGCTGCCAAATAACCAGATTGCAGCCGGCACGGGAACGGATGAAACTTTTAGTTCGGATGATCCTGCAGTTCCCGGTGTTCCCGTGTCGCCTGCACCATATATGAAGGTGTCAGGGGTAGTCTGATAATTTTCAATCTCGCCGGAGAGTCTGAGAAGCTCGGTGCTTTTACCCATTCCAGAAAAACCGGTCTCGTATTCGAGCCGGGTAATTTCTGTGCCATCCAATGAGATAATGATGGCATCGGATGTGTTGCCCAGGGTAAATCCAGAATAGACATAATCAGCGACTACGCCACCGTTGATATTGATGTCACCGTTACGGGCAAGGACAAGGTATTGACCACTGTTGATAAGTAAATCGCTGCCTGTATTTATCTGATGTGCATTACTGCCATTGTCGCTGATAACAAGGTTGTTCAGGAGAATGGAATCAATCGTTGGATTGAAAAGTTCAAACCATTCACCAGTGCGGTCTGAGACAGCCGCGGGATTGGCCATGACTTCGGAGATAACAAGATCACCAGGTTCCGGTGCTCGGATAGCGGCAAAAGAAACGGATAGTGGACTGCTTAATGCGAAGATAAGCGCTGTAGTAGTACAATAGGTGTGAATAGATTTGTTCATTGGATAATCCTCCATGATTATTGAGTAAAGCGAACACAATTCCTTTGTGCTTTGAATAAACATACAATATTAAAATAAATTGTACAAGTGAAATTTTTATGACAATCCTTGAAATCTCTATTTCAGGGCAGGAGCATACTTTATTTGTACAAATTTAGATATAAACTGACATCGGAGAGTGGTCGTTTCAATGTAATCTGACAGATCCCGCTATCCGGGAGCAGCTGACAGTATATCGTGCTTGATGGGTTTCACTTCGTTCTACCCATCCTACCCTTTTTTTGAACTTGCGTAGGATGGGTAGAACGAAGTGAAACCCATCAAGTCTATTCCAGTGATGTCTCCTAACCTGGATAAACCACAAGATAAGTACCTTCACGAAATAATTTTCTACAAAATGCGCAGAAAATTATTTCTAAGGTACTAAACAGAAGCATTTGCTTGAATAATAATCAAGTATGCGCCTGCCCCAGGCATTATTTGAAATAACAAAATAGAATAGCATAGGAAATTTTTACTGATGGATTCTTTGATGTTCGTTATTCTTTTAATTGCGATTGTTTTTTTCTGGTGGGACAGTGTTGGCGCCAAGGAGAAGGCCAGAGAAACTGGACGTCGCTATTGTGAGAATGCAGAAGTACAGTTTCTTGATGATACGGTTGAGCTTGTAAGGGTACGTATACGAAGGAACTATCACGGTCAGCTGTGTTTTTATCGGGTTTATCGTTTTGAGTTCAGCAGTACCGGTGAGTCACGTTTTCAGGGGGTGATATATATGCTGGGAAGAACACCGGATAAAGTTCAGATGGACGTATATCCACCAGGCTAACCTGGATAAACCACAAGATAAGTACCTTCACGAAATAATTTTCTACAAAATGCGCAGAAAATTATTTCTAAGGTACTAATGTTTTAACCCGAGTCGCACGGATTTATTTTGGCCAAAAAATGTACCCTCCCTGGTATATTTTCTGAGCAATAAAAAATATCTGAATGTCTTCAGGCAGCGCGTGTTCCGGATGAATTCTGCTCATCTTCAATTTGCTGTTTGCTGGCATTATGAACATCAGCAAGGCTGATTGTGTTCAGATAGTCGTAGACCATATTCGAGAGTTGTTCCCACATTTGCTGACTGGCGGGCTGATAAGCCGGATCTGTATATTTTTCAGCGTGCTCGATTTTCTTTGATTTTCGGTTCATGTCAATAGCCTTGACAATGTCGCCAATGGTGATTTCACTCATCGGTTTACTCAAAATATAACCGCCGCCTGGGCCGCGAACACTTTTCACCAGACCGTCCTTACGCAGCAGGGAGAATATTTGTTCCAGGTAGGAAATAGATATATCTTCCACCTGGGCCAGATAGGCAAGGTTGACCGGCTTATCAGGTGTGGTAGATAGTTCGAGCATAGCCTTGGCAGCGTAGTCAGAGCGAGAGGATAGTTTCATGGTTTTCTTCCTTTGTATTGAGTCCATATTTGAATTGCTTATTTACAAAGTAGGATTTTCAATGGTGGTTTACAAACCTTATTGCGTGAACAATTGTGAAATAGTGTCACATAAAGTGAAATGTCAGTGTTTACCCTGATGAGATCATTGTTTTGGGGCTTAATATGTGTAGTAACTGTAGGGTTAAATATGGTTTTAGGTGGGGCTGTGTGGAGATGAAACTGTTTGCGGTATACTCCTCCGATTTTAATAATTATGGGATAAAAGTATGAGTATGCAAGCTGAAATTGAAGCCAGGCTGTTAGCAGAACTTAATCCGCCCTACATGCGGGTGATTAATGAAAGCAATAATCATAATGTGCCTCCCGGCTCTGAGTCGCATTTCAAACTTGTGCTGGTGAGTGATAAATTTGACGGAAAAAATCTGCTGGCGCGGCATCGCTTAATTAACAGTATTCTTAAAAATGAACTTCAGAATGGCATACATGCATTGGCGATGCACACCTATACAGAATCAGAATGGAGCGATATACAGGGCGATGCGCCTGCGTCTCCACCCTGTCATGGCGGGGGTAAATAATATTGGCAGATGGAAGAAACCGGAATGAATTGTACGCCATGCGCTGGAACGCATGGCGTACAATTTTAGACGGACTTGCTGCTATTCTTAGATAAAGAGGCAGACGTCAGATTTTGAAGCAATTGGCAGGAAGGAAGCGGCGCCAACATAGTCCTGGACGTCTGAGATGAACTCATCCTGAGAGAAACCGAATACATCAACGGTCATCTGACAGGCAACCATTTTCACTTCAGCTTCAACGCAAAGCTCGCGCAATTCTTCAACGGTAGCGACACCCTTGTTCTTGAAGGTTTTCTTCATCAAGCCAGTGGCCACATTTTCAAAACCCGGGATACCGGCCATAACGACATTTGGCATGGGCCATTCGATGTTCTGGAACCACTGCGGACCAAAAGGCATTTTCATTGGCATGGCCGGATTGCCCAGGCCACTGACTTTCGCATTCAAATCCTTCTTTAACAGCAGCAGGCCATAGAAGGTAAAGAAGATGGTGACATCCCAGCCCAGTGCGGCGGCAGTGGAGGCAAGGATGAAGGGAGGGTAAGCCCAGTCCAGGGTGCCTTTGGTGGCAATAATGGACATTGATGGTGTCTTGTTGGCTTCGATTTCTTCAAGTTTTTTGGGCAACATTTCATCAAGTTTTTCAGAAATGATTCGCTCCAGATCGCTTGTATTTGCAGACTCAACCTGAGCCTCAGCGGTTACTGTCATGACATGCTCCTTTAATTTAATTTGTTATATAGCCCCTGGGGTTTCCCCCCCAGTGAGTCCTAGCATGATCGTTGTCACACTCACGCAGTAGATAATAAATGAAATTTCAAACTTGGCAAGCATAAGTTTCAGCTTCAAAAACTGAGCGTACAGATAATTATCCGAATAAAAACATGAAGATACAGTATACGCGTGCACTTCCTCCTGATTTTTAACAGAGAAAAATACAGGGGAGTTATTGTGATATTGGCAGTTTGCGTGCAGGAAGCTGCAGATAATAACCTTGTGATTTGAGCGCCTTTATCACGCTACGGGCATCACTTTGAGCTAGTTTTTTCCCCGCAGTGAGGGACAAGTCCATCACAAGTTCGAGTTTCCCGAGTGCCTGCAGAAGGGGGCCGGGGAGGTTTTTCAGCTCATCGTTCTGCGGGATAAACAGATAAGCATCTGCTTTCCGGCTGCTTTTATAAATACTGCAGTCGAGTATTTCCATGGTCGTTAGTCTGAGAGTGGAATCTTGCTCATATTCAGGGCTGTTTCAATCAATTTTATTTTTTTCTGCAGCTCGGGTTGATTGCCCGTTTCTATCGGTAACTGCCCAACATGGGTTTTGGCTTGCTGATAAATTTGCGCCAGTTGAGCCTGATCAAAGAGCTGCAGGGCCGCGTTTAGCCCGGTTTCAGATTCCGAAAGAAGACTGGGCACCAGTTCTTCCTTGTTGATGGGGGAGTCCGGCAGCATAAGATCGGCGACCAGGCTAAACTGGTGCAGTTTATTATGCATTTGCCGCGCCTGCTCTTCTTCTGCCAGTTTATCCAGCGCGACTGGATCATTAGCGGCTCCCTGGCGCACGGCTTTCATAATGACCTCGATGAGTTTGTTGATCGCGGCCTGGATCTCACTTTTTTCACCCGGTAATGCGCAGCAGTGAGCGTAGCATTTGTCCAGGCGCGTCTTCAGGTCAAGAATAATGTCACTCTCTGCTTCCGGCCTGAGATCAATGGCTTCCTGCACCAGATCTCGGAAGTAACGCAGAAAATGATTGAGTTCCTTTTCATCGGCTTCACGGGCCTCCTGAATCTGGGTCTCGCTAACATTTTGTGCGGCCACAGAAAAAAGTGGATTGCCAGAACAGCGGCGCAGGTGGCGCTCACGTGGGCCGGGATGAGGGCTGAATTTAACTGTCATAATTTTGATATATGAGAAAAATTGGGACTATGTTTGATGAATATATTTAGTTGTAAAAACCAAAGTACCGGCTGACATCTATTCTATACTTATAGTGAAGAAACTGCTAAAGCCTGTGTTTTGGTTTGCCGATAGTATCAGGACACTTCAGTAAAGCAGGTTGTGCTGATAAACTGGTGGAGCCGAGGAGAAAAATATGAAGGGACGAGGGAAGCAGAGTGTTGCTAATCTGGGTGTTGTTTATGTAGGGATAAGCCGCCTGGTTATGATCCTGTTTATACCATTATGGCTGGCAGCCTGTAGTAGCACGCCTACCATTTACACTTCCCTGCAGCATCGCAGCATTGATCTCAACCCCGGTGATTTGCAGCATGGGGGCATTGCCTTTATCACGCCTTCTTCGATTACCGGTCGGGAAGAAGATCGACAGTCCCTGGCCCTGTCTTTTGTCAGTATTCTGCTGAGTGAACATAAAGATATCCGGGTTGTGACGCTGCCGGAAACATTGAGCGCCGTTAACCGCGCCAATCTGACTGCAGAATATAAAGTCATGTTTGATGACTATCAGAACACCGGTATTTTTCAGCGGGACACACTGCGCAAGATTGGCGAAATAACCGGGGTGCGGTATGTTGCACAGCTAAAACTGGCAGGTTTTGAGCAGACAACCGCAGGTCGTCTGGGCGTATTGGGTTTGAGGCTGATAGAAACCAAGCGCGCGAACCTGCGGGTTTTCCTGCAGATATGGGACAGTCAGGAAGGGACGATTGTCTGGGAAGGACTGGAGGAGCTGAATTTAGCTACTGATACATTTTCGGATAACACAATCAGTTTTAACGATATTGCACGACAAAGTGCGCGTGAACTGTTGGCACATATCCCCTATCAGGAAAATCCGGCTCTGGTACCGATGGACGAAGCGAAGAAAAGCAGCGATATTGACTGGGAATTCTGATTTCCTGGACTCGGAGCCAAATTTGACTCCGAGCGCTATTAATCACTGAGTAATTTCTTACTGCATGCAAAAAATCATTTCGGTAGCCGCACGCCTTGATAAATGGCTCTGGGCCGCCCGCTTTTACAGGACCCGGGCGCTGGCAGTAGAAGCTATCAATGGCGGTCATGTGCATGTCAACGGTCTGCGCGTCAAACCTTCTCGTAACGTCAATCTGGGCGATAAAATGCGCATCACTAAAGGCGCAACGGTTTTTACCCTTGTGGTCAGGGCTGTCTCGATAAAACGGGGGCCGGCGATACAGGCCCGCAGCCTGTATGAGGAAAATGAGCAAAGTCTTCGTTTGCGGGAGCGGCAGGCGGCCGATCGCAAACTGGCAGCCTCCTCCTGCGGGCCGAAGAAGCGCCCGGACAAACGCGCCCGGCGTCGAATTATTCGTTTTATTAACAAAAACCAGCAATCCTCATGAACAGACCGGTCACGCCACTGCTGACGGCTGATATTATCGTTGAGCTGATAGATCGCCCCGGAAATCCAATCGTGTTCATCGAGCGCCGTTATCCACCCTTTGGCTGGGCGCTGCCGGGTGGTTTTGTCGATGTGGGCGAAACGCTGGAGCAGGCGGCGCTGCGTGAGGCGAGGGAGGAGATATCACTGT
>VAPH01058510.1_pt1 | contig 10743 bp, 8 predicted proteins | sample 3393861 | NCBI WGS metagenome assembly VAPH01 (sample SAMN08290439, study PRJNA428436) | hydrothermal vent metagenome | isolation source: Deep-sea hydrothermal vent chimney | place: Atlantic Ocean: South-mid Altantic Ridge | reverse complement strand
TTTGCGTTAAAAATTGCAAAAAACCAAAAACCGCCTGCAATAAAATACCGGCAAGCAAGCTGAAAATTAATTTCGCCTTATTGTAATTCGCGCGCGTAATCAGCCAAAACAGCCCCACCCCCAGCAAAAAAACCCCATACTTATAAACGGCCAATACTTTATCCTGCGCGAAGAATATGGAAATAAAAATCATCAGCTCTAATCCGGCTATCATATACCAAATATGAGAATTTGGTCCGCCGGCTGGCGGATTGAATTTTGAATTTTGAATTTTTTGTTTAAAAAATCTACCAATAAAAAACAATACTAAAAGAACCAACAATAAAATGTCTGTCGCATATAAACTAATCGTTCCATATTCCCAATAACCCCCGTTTAACTCTCCCGCTTTAATAATCCAGCGGGCTTGAATAGGCAATATAAAAACCAATAAATATAATCCATATTCAATAATTTTTTTTATATTCTTCATAATTCGTAATTCTTAATTCGTAATTCATAATTCTTTTTATATTCACCGCGCCTGTCATTAATATGCAGTTTCAACACGCTATCGCTAACAACCACTTTCGTATCCTTATTCATCAACTCTTTCAAATTATCCGGCATTAACTTGAGCTGGAGTTTTTTAAATTTGTTTTCAAAACAATTAAATAAATTTAACAAATTAAACCGTTTGCAGACCCTCGGGGCCTGCGCGCTCGCAGACCCCGAGGGTCTGCAAACATAACGCCGCCTCTCCATTTTAACCGGCAGCCAGTTTGGAAAATAATTATCTATCCAATTATTTTCCCGTATAAATTTTTTATACATACCATCAACTTCGTAAATCGGAATCAAATTAACCAGCCAGTAAATAAAATAAATATCAATAAATCTGGTTGACGGCGAAACTCCGCAACCAACTGCTGGCGGCAGTGTCTCCAGACCTGCCACGTCCTTTTCGCCTAAAACCGTATGGATGTCGCTGGTCAGAGACCTGCGACCAGCGGTTGGCGCTTGATCACACAGCATTAAACTCTCTAAATCCATCGCTTCTTCGCTCACGTAAAAATTCAAACAAATCTTATCCCGCGTATCCCCCTCTTTCGGACGCAAACCGAGCATCTGCGCGATGCTTATGCAAAAAAACCTGGTCAGCCAAATTTTTTTCTTTGCTGTAATTATAAATAAATCAATATCGCTCCCGTCTTTTAGGTTATGCGCTCCAATCACATTGCTGACCGCGATCATTTTTATCCAAGGAATAAGCTTAAATACCCTAACCACGCGCATCGCCCGCTTGAACTTCCTATCGGCATAAGCATACCTTTTCAATCTTGTCTCTATAATATCACTCCTGCCCCGCAAAAAATAAAACCCATTTTTATTTTGTATAGAACTAAGTTCCGAAGCTTCGGAACTTAGTTCTTTTAACGCCTCTCTTATGTCAGATAAATTACATTTAATATTAACAAATTTCCAAATCTCAAAATCCGTCAAAGGATAATCAAACATATCAAAAAAAGCAATTGCGCTAACAATCGCTTCTTCTATATTATAATTATTTTTCTCGTTAACCTCATTCATAATTCTTAAATCTTAAATCTTAAATCTTTAATCTTTAATCTTCCATTCTCGGCTTATCCAAAACCATCGGCTCCATTTTTGACTCGCCGTCAGTTATTCTCGCAACATCTTTATCAATTTTCTTAAATTCTTTATAAGCATTATTATAATGATTGACCGTAGTGGACATGCTCCCCCCCAATTTTTTCATAAAATCATCATAACTATTGATATGCTTATCCAGTTTCTGCACATTAGCCATAATCTCTTTGGCGCTATCCTCAATCTGCATCGCCCGCAGCCCCTGCAAAACGGTTTGCAGATAAGCCAGAAAAGATGTCGGTGAAACAATAATTACTTTTCTGTCCCTGAAGGCGTATTCAATTAGGTCTCTTGTATTAACCTGCGCCGCCCCTACTTTATTGACCAGTAAATCATAATAAATCGCCTCAGATGGAATAAACATAAAAGCAAAATCCATCGTCTTCTCGGTCGGTTTTACGTATTTGGAAGTTTCGTCAATGCGCAGTTTCAAATCCTGCTTAAATTGTTTTTCCAGTTTTTCTCTCGTGTCCGGATCATTCGTGATAAGCAGTTTTTCATAATTTTCCAAACTAAACTTGGAATCAATCGGAATAATTTTTTCTTTAACAAACACAACCGCATCCACAATAGACCCGTCTTTAAATCCGTACTGCATTTGGTAAGAATTGGGAGGCAGAACATTTTTCAAAGTTTCTTCCAAAAAATATTCACCCAACACTCCCCGCTGTTTCGGGTTTTTTAAAATATCCTGCAAATTTTGCAATTGGGCTGAAAAATTTACCACCTGCTTATTGGTTTCATCCAGCTTGGTTAATTTTTCCGTTACCTCGGAGATTAATTTGGCGGACTGCCCCGTCACTCCCTGAATTATTTTTGCTGTCTGCCCAAAATGATCCTGCGTGGTTTTGTGGGTTTCCGCCAACTTTTTATCCATAATATCCCGCAAATCCTTATTCTGCTCGCTTAAATGCGATAACCGCTCCATCAAAGCCGCTAATTTCTCGCCATCTCCCCCGCCCTCTTTTTTGCGCAACAACAAAAAAATCACGGCTATTATTCCGGCAACTAACACAAATAATAAAATTGTACTTAACTGATTTCCCATATATACGTTATTCGCTTCGCGAACCCGCGCTACAAATGCGGGACATGCGAATGTTAATACTGAAATTCCCTTACTTCTAATTATTTCACTCTATCACAGTCCCCTTAAATTTCCCGCCATCAAAATATTTTTCCAAATTATCCAAATTTTTCCCGTTCACAATTACCACTTTTAGCCCCAACTTATCCGCATTTTTTGAGGCAACCGGATCAAACGGCGCGTTCAGCCCCGGATCCCATTTATTGCCGACTAATTTTCTAAACTCCTTCCAGCTCATCTCCTCCATCTTTTTGGCATCCTTAAATTTATTAGGGTCCTTGTCATAAACATAATCAATATTAGACAGATTAAGGACGGTTTCAGCGCCAAGCCGTTCGGCGAGTATGGTCGCCACATAATCCGTGGACCATCCGGGACGCCAGCCGGCCGCCACCATAATTTTCTCTCCTTTGGTAAAATGTTTTTTTAAGTCGGCCTTGGTGTTGGGATTTTTATTGATGCGGGGATGGGCGTATTTTCTGAATATGGTTTTAACCAGATGCGCGTTAAGCCGGGTAGTATGGATGCCCAGCCAATCCTTATCATCGTTCGTCAGCCGCGTCGCCTTGCCGGCGGCTTCAATGTATTCTCTCGCGATATGTCCGCCGCCGGTAATAATAACGAATTTTTTATTATTTTTAATCTGGCCGATAATCAGCTCTTTAAATGTTTTCAAAAATTTCCAGTCAACTCCGTTCTTAGGGGCGATCAGGGAGCCGCCGAGGGAGATTATGTATACGTTTTTATTCATACCAATTTTAAATATTTTTTCTTAAATTTTTTATGGACTGTCGCCGCTGGCGGCAGTGTCTCCAGACCTGCCGCGTACCTCCCGTCTAAAGCCGCGGAGATGTCGCTGGTCAGAGACCTGCGACCAGCGACTAATAATTTTTATCCCTTTTTACTCTTATCAACCCGGAAGCCGGCACGATTTCAACCCCGCTCTTCTCAATCTCGTCTAAAAACAAATTCATACCCAAAGAATCAGAGGCTATGTGGCCGGCGATAACGACATTAATATAATACTTTTCCGCTTCCTTTCTATGCTCTTCACTCATATGCATACCGATGATTGTCCCTATGCCGGCATTCGCCATCTTTTCGTAAATTTCTTTCGCGCCGGAAGTGCCGCCGGTAAATTCCGTTACTGCGATTTTGCCGCAGCTATTTTCCGGGTTGCCGGCAAAAACAGTCGGGCCGGCGTTTATTTTCACGGCTTCTTTATACTCTGGAATTTCTTTCAGGATGGCAATAATATCTCCTACTGTTTCTGGTTTTCTTTTTTCAAAAAGATTAAACAAAAAATTTGCGCCAAGATTATCCGCCGTAGTATGAGTACAAATAAAATCCAATTTTAACATTTTAGCCATATCAACCGGACGGTTATGGTTTATCGGGGCAAATCCACGGCTCACCTCGGATATTCTCGGCCTTATAACCGATTCGGCAACATTAATCGGCACGCCGTAATCCGCCAAGACAGCGGCCTGCAAATCCATTACGTTATGCAGGTCGGCAAGCGCCTTGCCTTCAGGATGATGGGCTATTACCAAATCAATATCGCCCATTTTGTCAGCCAATAACAATTCCGGCCCCTCCATATCAATTCCGGCCAAAACCTTTTTAACTTCCTTTTTGTTCCCGGACACCAGCACGCGCGTATCGCTATACGGATTGGTTAATTTTTCTTTATCAAACTCTTCTTTGGCGCCCTTGTCCATTTTTTCATAAGCTTTTTTCGCGCGCTCCAAGTATTTTTTAACTTTTTCCGCTCCCCGCAAGTCGGACTTCATACCGAGTTTGACGGCTAATTCGTAAATTTGTTGTGTGGTCATATGGTTTAAAATTTTTAATTTTTAATTTTTAAACAATTTTTAATTATTTAATTACTAGCTAATTATTTTATTATCTATCAAAAAATCCTTAACCCTCTGGAACATTTTCTCATGTCCGGATGAATTCGGGTGCAGGCCGTCTTCCAAGTCCTCTTTATTAAGTAAATCATACATATCAATAAACGGCAAATTGTTTTTCTCGCATAAGCCCTTTATCGCTTTATTATATTCTTGAATATCTTTATTTTTATACGAAGCATCCGTGTTCCAAGGCAACGGCGCGGTCTTGTTTTCGTCAACTCTCGTTATTCCAATAAATATCACTTTGTCCGTAAATATTTTAGCTTTATTTAACAATACTTTTAAATTTTTATTAAATTTTTTAAAATCAGTTTTATTCCCTTTCAATGATTCGCGATAAGAAGAGTCATTTATTCCAATCGTAAAAATTATTATCTCCGGATCTCTTGTTCTCGCTTCCGCGTCAAATCTTTTTAACAAATCGTCTGTATTATCACCGGAAATTCCTAAATTATAAATTATATTATCATTGTCATTATTTTCAAAATATTTTTTTAATCTATTAGCCCAACCGCCTTCTTCATAATCATAAAACCCCTCCGTAATGCTATCGCCGAATATACAAATTCTTTTTGACATAAATTATGTTTTTTGTCATTCCCGCGAAAGCGGGAATCTAGGAGGAAACGAAACTGACATCAATTTCTGCGCCAACTGTTTAATGCCAAAATAATTCCAGACTTACCCTGGATTCCGGATATCCCGAAGCGTCGGGAGTCCGGAATGACAAAATTAAAAATTGTTAATTCGTAATTAATAATTGTTAATTGTTTCCCATTCCCCTTAAATTCGCAACCCTCTCCTCCACCGGCGGATGCGTCATAAACGCTTTTGAAAAAAATCTTTTTTTCTTTTTTCCTTTAAACGGCGAAGCGATATATAAGTGCGCGGTTGCGCGGTTGGCCACCTCCAACGGCTCTTGATCAGATGATATTTTCTCCAACGCTCTTGCCAGCCCTTCCGGATAGCGGGTCAGCAAAGCCGCGTCGGCGTCCGCCGCGAACTCGCGCTTTCTGGAAATGGCAAACTGCATCATATAGGCGAAAATCGGCGCCAAAATCGCCAAAACAATAGCCGCTATCATAATAATCAGCTGCAATTGCCCGCCTTCGCGGTCATTGCCGCGCCGGCGTCCGCCACCCCAAAAAGTCCAGCGCGCGAACCAATCGGCAAGTAAAACCACTACCCCGACTAAAACCGTAACTATTGTCGCGATTAAAATATCCCTGTTGCCGATATGCGATAATTCATGGGCGATTACCCCCTCTAATTCGTTTCGCTCCAGTTTTTGCAAAAGCCCGCTCGTCACCGCCACAACCGCGTGCTCGGGATCGCGTCCGGTGGCAAACGCGTTCGGCGCGCTGTCATTAATGATGTATATTTTAGGCAGCGGCAACCCGGCGGTAATGCATAAATTTTCCACCAATCTATACAGCTCCTTATTGTCCTCAAATTTAATTTCTTTCGCGTTGCTCATTTTCAAAACAATCTTATCGCTCCACCAATAACTGACAAACGACATTACCACGCTTAAGCCGACCGCGAAATACAAAACCACTTGGCTATTCATCGCATAACTAAAAAAATATCCGACGAAAATTATAAACACAAAAAAACCGGACAACAAAAACCATGTCTTTCGTTTGTTTGAGTCACTGTGAGTATATATTGTAGGCATAAAATAAATATTCCAAATTTAAAATTTAAAATTCTACTTTCACATTCTCCCGTTCTTTCAGCTCTTCAATCTCAAAAAATTCTCTCTCCTTAAACCCAAGCATATTGGCAATAATGTTGGTCGGAAAAACTTGCAGCTTAGTGTTGAAATCGCGGACATTGCCGTTATAAAACCGTCTGGATGCTTGTATTTTATTTTCAGTATCTGATAACTCCCTTTGCAATTCCAAAAAATTCTGATTCGCTTTCAGGTCCGGATAGTTTTCCGATAAAGCAAATATTGATTTTAAGGTTGAAGAAAGCATATTCTCCGCCTGAGCCTGAGCCTTTGGGTCTCCTCCTGACTGGACGGCCATCGCGTCGGTTCTCGCTTTAGTAACTTTTTCTAATGTTTCTTGTTCATGCGACGCGTAGCCCTTAACTGTGTTTATTAAATTTGGAATTAAATCATAACGGCGCTTAAGCTGAACATCAATGTCAGACCAAGCTTCTTGAACGCGATTTTTTAATCTGATTAGCGAATTGTACATCGCGATTATCGCTAAAATCAACGCAATAACTATCGCCAGCACAATCCATAATGTTGTAGACATAGTTTTTATCTCGTAACGCGCAACGCGTAACCTGTAACGCGTTATGAGAAACAATTAATTATAATAATTTAACTTTTAAATCTTAATTCATAAATCGTAAATCAACTTTTACTTTCCTCTCTCTCGCTTTTGGCGCGTAATACCCCGTCAGCAGTGCGGCGATATTTAAAATCTCTTCTTCATTTTTTTCTTCTCCCAGCCTCAATCCGCTTAATTTTAATGTCTCCGGTATCTCAATCTTTTTCTCGCCGTCCTTTAATCTTAAATCTTTAATCTTAGACCTAACCAACGTCATCGGCCCTTTAATATCTTTCAGCTCCATTAATATATCGCTTTTTTGGGCTAATTTTTCCAAATTTTCACAATCCGCCTTGTCCCTTCCCACTACTATGATAATTTTACCATTTTTTCCGCTTATCCAGAAGATGCGTCCGTTTTTCAACAGCTCGGTGTCTGAACCGGCGCAATCCGGCCAATAATCAAGCATGCGGATTAAACGCTGGCTGAACTCCGGATCGGTTAGAAGGCACCCTCCGCCCGGGGAAGCGTATTCCTTAATCCCGTATTTCTCAACCAGCTCTCTCTGCCGCTCCCGCGATCTCCCGCTGATTCCGTGCAGCTTGCCCCTGACAAGTTTTCCCTCTTTTTCCGGCCGGCTTTCTTCCAACAGCTTCGCGCACATCGGCCTGAGTAATAAATCGCCCAAACCTGATTCACGATTTACAATATCCAGGGCGTTTTTGTTTTGCGACATCGGCCTTTGCCCTAAAATCTCACCGGTCGCCGCAAAATCATAACCCTCGTCTTCCAATATTTTTTTCGCGTGCTTCAACATCAAGGTGTGGCAATCAATGCAAGGATTCATGTTTTTGCCGTACCCATGCTTCGGATTCTTAACCATATCCAGGTGCTCCTTTTTAAATTCAACTTCCCTTAATTCAACCCCCAGCTGCTTAGCCGCTTTGCGCGCTTTAGCCGCGCCGAAAAAATGGCTCACAAAAACCAAGCCGGTAACATCAACGCCCTGCTCCATTAAGGTCCGGGCGGAGAGCATTGAATCAAGCCCGCCCGACATTAAAACCAACGCTTTTATTTTTGGCATATATTTACAAAATTTCTACCGAGCTTCAGCTTAGGGTTCGGCAGAAATTATTGAATGAAAATTTTTAAATTTTCTTAACTCCCAAAACAACCTCCTCGCCGTTAACCTTAACTTCTTTTTTTACCTCCGCCTCACTGATATTATCAACAATTTCATTACTTAAAGTATCTTTCAAAATCTCATCTCCCATTTTTTCAAACACATTTTTAACATCAACCGACGCGGTTTCATAATAAACAACAGCCCTGTCCTGAATCGTCATCCCCGCCTGCTTGCGCAAAGCGTTTATAAACCGAACAAGCTCCCGCTTAACCCCTTCCATTTTTAATTCAGGAGTTAAATCAATTAATAAACCAACAGAGTTATTATTTTCTTTATCCCACGAAAAATTCTCTTTCACGCCTTTTTGATCAATCATCGGTATAACACCGATTCTATTCCTCTTTACAGATTTATTTTTAAAATCTCCCATTTTTTGAATTTCTTTAACATTTACCTCTGCTTTAATTAATTCCAAAAGTTCATTATCAATTATGCTGTTATTAAAATCCATACCCTCAATATCAAGAAGCAATAAAGAAAGTGGTTGTTTAACTTTAACATTTGCTAAATCTCTTGCAGATAGACCTAATTTAACAGCTCTTCTTGCACTTTCCATTTTATCCAAAACCTTCTGATCTGTGATCTGTGTCTTAGGCCAACCGCTTAAATGAACGCTCGCATCCGTGTTTTTAAAATCATTCCCTGTCACTTTCTGCCAAACATTTTCAGCGACAAACGGCGTAAACGGCGCCATCACTTTTGATAATTGCAGTAAAACATAACCAGTTGTTTTTAACGCTGATTTTTTATCAGCTTCATCATCGCCCTTGAAGCGGTCTCGTGAACGGCGAATATACCATGTTGACAAATCATTGATAAAATCCTCAATCGGCCTTGCGGCTTTCGGAAGATTATAATTATTCATATTCTCCGTCACTTCTTCAATCAACTGATTCAAGCGCGCCAAAATCCATTTATCCAAAACATTTTCGCTATCCTCAACTTTCAACTTTCGACTTTCAACTTTCGACTCGCCCGTGGCATACATTTCATAAAATCTAACAACATTCCACAATATCATCACAACATTCCTTAAGGACTCCTGCACGCCTTTTTCGGAAAAATTCATATTTTCCGCCAGCATAACCGGAGAGCTAAGCAAATAATAACGCAAAGCGTCAGCTCCGTATTTATCAAAAACCAACATCGGATCAGGATAATTTTGCAGTTTCTTCGCCATCTTCTTCCCATCCTCGGCCAATACTGTCCCGTTCACAATTACATTTTTAAACGCACGGCTATCTTTTATCCCGCCGGCAATCGCGTGCAGATAATAAAACCAGGCCCGCGTCTGATCCACGCCCTCGGCGATAAATTCAGCCGGAAAATTCTTTTCAAATTTTTCCTTATTCTCAAAAGGATAATGCATCTGCGCGTAAGGCATAGAACCGGACTCAAACCAGCAATCCAAAACATCCGGAACGCGCGCCATCTCGCCTCCGCATTTGCAAGGCACTTTTATTTTATCAACCACATGCTTATGCAAATCCTTAACTTCTTTTCCGCTGTCTTTTTCCAGATCTTTAATGGAGCCGTACACCTTTATTTTATCGCATTTTTCGCACTTCCAAATTGGAATCACGCTTGCCCAAAACCTCTGCCGTGAAATTGACCAATCGCGCGCGCCTTCAAGCCACTTGCCGAAACGCCCTTCTTTCATATGCGCCGGAGACCAGTTTATATCTTTCGCCGTTTCCAAAAGTTTGTTTTTAATTTTTGTAATTCCCACAAACCACGAAGAGGTCGCGTAATTAATCAGCGGGGTATCGCACCGCCAACAATGCGGATAGCTATGCTCGTATTTTTCTTTATGGAAAAGCAAATTATTATGCGCTAAATATTTTATAATCTCAATATCGGTCTTCATGTGATCGCACGACGGTTTCACATTCATTCCGGCGAAATCCTTGGCTTCTTTTTTAATAACGCCGTCCATGCCCACATGCTGAATAAACGGCAAATTATGTTTTTTACCCAAACTCATATCATCATCACCAAAAGCGGGCGCGATATGGACAACCCCCGTCCCCTCTTCCGTAGTCACAAAATCCGCCCCATAAATCTTCCAACCGTTCCGCAGACCCTCGGGGTCTGCCGCGGCAGACCCCGAGGGTCTGCTTGCATTCGCGTAATAATCAAAAAGCGGTTTATACTTTTTACCGATTAAATTTTTTATATCAAAATCCCAAATTCTAACCTTGGCTCCTCTATATTTTTCATTTTTTATTAAATAATCTCTATAAAGAGTAGCTCCGACATCTTCTTCTATAGCATCTGGGCTTAATACAAAATTTCTCTCCAAGTAATTTTTACTAAAAATATATTTATCCCCCTTGATTAAATTTTCTTTTTTAGATTCCAATATTTCTATTTTTACATATTCTACTTCTTTCTTATTGTTCACCGCTAAAGCAACATTTCCAATCAAAGTCCACGGCGTAGTCGTCCAAGCCAAAACAAAAGTTCCCGGCTCATCAACTAACTCAAATTTCGCGATCACCGATAAATCTTTAATACCCTTATAACCCTCCGTCACTTCCTGCTGGGAAAGGGTGGTTTCGCAACGCGGACAAATATGCATTGAACGGTATCCCTCGTAAATCAAGCCCTTGTCAT
>VAPH01013087.1_pt1 | contig 10745 bp, 10 predicted proteins | sample 3393861 | NCBI WGS metagenome assembly VAPH01 (sample SAMN08290439, study PRJNA428436) | hydrothermal vent metagenome | isolation source: Deep-sea hydrothermal vent chimney | place: Atlantic Ocean: South-mid Altantic Ridge | reverse complement strand
GGTATGGACTTTTAATACCAATAATGCTCCGCCTACAAAACCATTACTGGTTTCGCCAGCTGATACTGCTACAGGTATAGACAGTACCCAGGTAAGGTTTAAATGGCAGCCCGCCACCGATCCCGATGGTGATACGGTTTCTTACCAGTTAAGGTATTGTACAGATGCCGCGTTAACACTTAATTGCGGAACCCGGGTTGTAGCAAATGACTACAGCACCATAATGTTTGCGGGTTTAGGTGGTTTTAGTCTGCTTATGTTCGGCTTTATTGGAACAGGCTCAACAAGCCGAAAAAACAGGGTCTTACAGTTTCTTGCCCTGGGTTTATTGGTTGCTGTGCTGACAAGTTGTGGTAATAGTTCAAGTAGCGGCCCCGATAATATTCCAGTTGTAGACAACAACATATTTATCGATGTACCCCTGAACCCTGCCCCTATCTACTACTGGCAAGTCACTGCCGACGATGGCAAAGGCGGCATGACAGGTAGTGATATCTGGAGTTTTACGACAAGCTAGAACAAATTTTAATTGTTATACCAGGCTTAGTGTTGCTCGACACTGGCCAGCCCTTCTCCCCGGGGATCGCTGGCCGCCTGGACAATATTTTTTTGTTTAACCCAGCTCACGGCCTGCATATTGCCATATTTATTTTTACTCGCTTTTAACTTGTGGTCAGCCTTTTGTAATTTTTTTAATTCTTTTTTGCTAAAGGCACCTTTTTCATAAGTCACCTGGGCCGGCAGGTATTGATGATGAAACCTGGGTAACGATACCCAGTCGTTGACGTCTCCCCGCCCTTCGGTAATCTCGAGCATAGCGAGTAACACCATAGAAATAATTCGACTACCGCCGGGTGTGCCCAGTGCCACAACCAGGTCATCGGATTCAATAAAGGTGGGCGACATACTTGATAACGGGCGCTTGCCGGGGGCGATAGCATTGGCGTGACTCCCCACCAAGCCATAAACATTGGGCGTACCGGGCTTGGCAGAAAAATCATCCATTTCATTATTTAACACAACACCAGTACCCGGCGGCATAAATCCACACCCAAAAGGATAATTAATACTCAAGGTGGCGGCAACGCGATTACCTTGTTGATCGATAATAGAAAAATGACTGGTATCCGTTCCTTTGATCCTGGGTTTAACAGTACTTTCATTCCCGTGACCGGCAGTAGTCTTATTTATTTCTTTACGTAATTCGTTTGCATACTCTTTTGAGATTAATTTATTGGTATCGACTGTAATAAAATCGGCATCGCCCAGGTAGAGGGCCCGATCACGATAAGCAATACGCATGGCCTCAATTACCATGTGATGCCGTTGCCATTTTGGTAATTTATTTAACTTGTAGGGTTCCAGTAAATTGAGCGCCTCGATCATGACAATGCCGCCTGAAGACGGCAATGCAGCAGATACCACTTTAAAATTTTTATAGGTTGTGGTGACGGGTTGTCTTTCAACAATACGATAATTTTTTAAATCTTTTAACGTCCAGATGCCACCGGTTTTCTGGACCGCGTTTACCATTTGCTCGGCCAATTTTCCCTGGTAAAATCCTGCCCGACCCGCACGGGCCAGGAGTCGCAAGGTAGTAGCCAGGTCCGGTTGGCGCAAATTGTAACCAAGCCCGGGCACTTTCCCGTTATCAAGAAAAACCACTGATGCAGCCGGTGACGTTAACAATACTTTACGTCGCATACTGGCCAGGCGCTGGTAATGTTTTGTTATTTTAATTCCTTGCTCGGCATAACGAATTGCGGGCGCCAAAGATTGTTTTAAAGTAAGTTTGCCGTAACGCCTGGCGATGTGGTCTAGGGCTGCCGGCACACCGGGTATGCCCGCTCCTAGCGTGCTATCAAGGGATAATTTTGAAACATAATTTCCTGCTTTATCAAGAAACATGTCATGAGTGGCCGCAGCCGGCGCTGTCTCCCGGCCATCGATCATTATGTCCAGGCCATTTTTAGCCTGGTGAAGCAACCAGAACCCGCCCCCGCCCAAACCGGAACTCGCTGGCTCAACCACTGCCAGTGTCGCGGTCACGGCAATGGCGGCATCAAAGGCATTGCCACCCGCGGCAAGTATCTCCTGGCCGGCAAGGGTTGCCAAAGGATGGGCACTTGCGACCGCAGATGCAGACGGTGTATCACTCGCATATGCGATATTACCGGAAACAACAAGCAACAATAATAAACAGCTTAGTGCTACTCGATATTTTGATTTTAAAGCGCTGGTCATAAAAAACCTCGATGTCTGATCAATTTTTTTGAATGATATTACGGTGAACAGTTTTTGTCTGAAGAAAATAAACCATCAGGAATATTTATTTGAATAATCAGGCTTTACAGAGTGTGAGGCCAGGTGCAGAAAATATTTTATTTAGGTTGGAATGGATTAAAATAATATCAAGCCTCTTCGCTAATGAGCTTTTCATACTTCGCTCTCAATACTTCTTCTGACTCCACGTGGGCTTCATCAGCCAAGCAACAATCGACCGGACAAACTTCTACGCATTGTGATTCCTCATAATGACCAATACACTCGGTACAAAGCGCCGGATCAATGACATAAATTTCTTCGCCCTGGGTAATGGCGCCATTGGGGCATTCCGGTTCACACACGTCACAGTTAATACATTCATCGGTAATTTTTAAAGCCATGGTCTACCCTGTCAATTTTCGTAAAATACTAAAGTCCGGGTAGTAATTTTAGCTTATTTTTTTCTTGAGCGCAGCGACTACACGCTTGTCCAGGAAAGGCGCAACTTCGCCTCCATGGTGCGCAATTTCCTTTACCAGTGAGGCTGAAATGAACGCATGTTGTTCGGCAGGCACCATGAATACCGTTTCAATATCTGGGGCTATTTGCCGATTCATGCCCGCCATTTGAAATTCGTATTCAAAATCAGAGACCGCCCGAATACCACGAATGATGACTGTCGCCCCTTGTTGCTGGACAAAATCTACCAGTAAATTATCAAATCCGACCACTTCTACAACCGGGAATTCTGACAATACCTCTCGCGCCATGGATACCCGTTCGTCGAGGTCAAAAAGCGGACGCTTGTCCACGTTTGCTGCAACGGCCACAATCACCCGTTCAAACAGGCGACAGGCACGACGCACAATATCTGTGTGGCCGTTGGTAACAGGATCAAATGTACCCGGGTACAATGCAGTTACTGGCATATTATTTTATCCATTTTTTACAATCTCTTCTGTAGCAATGACTGCCGACCCATTAAACTTGAGCAAATGATAGCCCACTTCGCCACTGGTCTTGCTCCTGAACAGGGACCAGCCTGCTGGTAAGTCAGGCAACTCGGATTTCGCCGGTGCCTCAATATATAACAGGCCGCCCGGTTTAAGCCAGACCCGTTCGTTTATTAATGCAAAACAGGTCACGATCAAATTACTCTTGAATGGCGGGTCCAGAAAAATAATATCAAATTGCTGTACCTGGCCTTGTAAATACTGGTGCGCCGATTCTTCTAAAACTATCGCATTACTGGCATTTAATAATTTCAAATTTTCCCTGATTTGATTCACGGCCGTGTGTGAAGATTCAATCAACACAGCTCCACTGGCACCCCGGGACAAAGACTCAAAGCACAGGCTGCCGGTGCCTGCCGATAAATCAAGACAGTCGGCCCCCTCGATCCAGGGTTGTAACCAGTTAAATAATGTTTCCCTGATTCGATTGGGTGTTGGTCGCAGTCCCTCGACAACCGGCACCGGAAGTTTTCGGCCCCGCCACTGGCCGCCAATAATACGAACCGATCCTGGTAAAGCCCTGGCTGAATTTCCCTGCGCGCTCTTAACTTGGGATTTTCTTTTCACGTATAATTATTGTTTGCCGCCGACAACAATTGTTACTAATTTATCATCATGAATACGTCGCTTGAACGCATCTTTTACTTTCGCCACAGTAACCTCATTAATGCGATCTTTAAAATCATCCAGGTAGGTCAGCGGCAGATTATAAAAACCGATCACGTTCAGGTAACCGGCGATTTTTTTGTTACTGTCAATACGCAATGGAAAACCACCCGTTAGGTTCTGTTTTGCTGCGTCCAGTTCTTCCTGTGTTGGGCCGTTTTTTATAAAATCCTTGAGTATACTTCTCAATAATGAAATCGCCCTGTCACGCTGGTCGTTTCGGGTTTGCATACCAATAAGAAACGGGCCTTCTTTTTGCAATGGCCAAAAGTAACTATAGACACTGTAAGCCAGTCCTTCTTTTTCCCTGATTGTTTCCGAAAACCGGGAAACAAGACCACCGCCGCCAAGAATATAATTGCCCACATAAAGTGAAAAATAATCCGGATCCTTCCTGTGCATACCAGGTTGCCCAATCTGGATGTGTGACTGGCTGGAAGGAAACGCCATGAACTGTTCATTCATTTTTGTTGGTAACACTACATCCGGCAAGGGTGGCGCTTTTTCTCCCGTTGGCAATAAACCGGCAATTTCTTTTGCCAATGATCGTGCCTGCCGATTACCCAAATCCCCAACCATGATCATAACGGCGTTACTGCCATTAAAGTAACGCTTGTGAAATTTAGCCAGGTCTGGCCATTGCAGGAGGGTTAAACTTTCTGATGTGCCTACGCCCGGAAAGGCATAAGGATGATCGCCGTAAACGGCTTTGAAAAAATTCCACTGGGCCAGTGTGCCCGGTGCTGCCTGCGCCTGTTTCAGACCAGTCAGGGCACGACTCCGCTCCCGTTCAAAACTCTCGAGCGGGAAAGTGGGTGCCAACATCAGCTTGCTAAACATTGAAGTCACCGGTTCCAGGTATTCGGCACCTGACAAACTTCTTAAAGAAAGTGTCAACATATCGCGGCTACTGGAGACGCCAAATATCGCTCCCTGATCTTCAAATACGGTCGCGATCTGGTCGGCATCCATACCCGGCGCACCTTCCTCAAGCATGCCAGCGACCATCATCGACAAACCGTTTTTACCAGCCGGGTCGCGGGCGCTGCCAGCATCAAAGGTTACGGCAATTTGCACTATGGGCAAGTCATTCGTTTTGACAAATAATACCCGCGTGCCATTTTTCAGTTTCCATGACTGGATTTCCGGGGAAGCAAGTAGCAGCGGACTCGTAAATACTAAAACCAGTACAACAAAATATTTAATTGCGGACATTGGGGCCTCCTGATTGTTTTGGACGTCCCGATGTTATTTTACTGGGTTTGAGCTCGGTTCGTGTCATGTTCTCTTTATAAAAGTATTTATTTGCGACTTGCCTGACTTGTTCAGCCGTAACTGCCTGAAGATTCTTTACGTAATCATCCAGTAATGTGTGTTTCTGTCCGATTGTTTCCAGGGTACCAATGCGCATTGCCTGGTAAAAAACTGAATCGCGTGAAAAAATATCTCCTGCCAGCACCTGGGCTTTAACCCTTTTAAGCTCGGCATCAGTAACAAGTTCTTTTTTGATCATATCAATTTGATCGTGCATCGCTTTTTCGAGCTCGGTTATTGTTTTTTTGTTTGCCGGGTTGCCGTCAAACAAGAACATGCTGGGGCCACGAGAATACATGCTGTAACCTGCACTTGCGCTTGCGGCAACCTTGCTACCCCGGATTAAATCCCGGCTAAACCGTGAGCTGTTGCCGCCATCAAGCACGCCTGCCAGGACACTGAGTGCATATGGCCGCCACTGGTTTTTGCTGCCGTCGATCACCGGTACGTGATAACCAAATATAAGATAGGGAACCTTGGCCGGTGCCGATACAAAACTGGACCGCATTTTTTTCTGCTCGGGCTCTGGTTCGATTTTTTGCGGTTTGATTTTTACCCGCGGTACTTTGCCATAATATTTTTTAGCAAGGGCAAAAACTTCTTTCGGGTTAACATCACCCACTACGACAAGCGTGGCATTATTGGGCGCATACCAGCGCTTGTACCAGGCCTCCAGGTCCTGCACCTTGATTGACTGCAGGTCCTCCATCCAGCCAATGACAGGATTTTTATAGGGATGCACCTGGTAAGCCGTGGCATTAAATTTTTCGTAAGTCAGCGCCTCGGGTTTGTCATCGGTTCGCAAACGCCGCTCTTCCATGACCACCCGAATTTCTTTTTTTGCCTCATCCTCGTTTATTAACAGATTTTGCATTCTGTCTGCTTCCAGCTTAAAACTAATCTCGAGCCTCGACTTTTCCAGTTGCTGAAAATAGGCAGTATAATCATCACCGGTGAAAGCGTTCTCGCGACCGCCCTGCCTGGCAATTATTTTTGAGAACTCACCCATTTTGTAATTTTTTGTACCCTTGAACATCACGTGTTCAAGCACATGGGATATGCCCGTTAATCCTGCCGGCTCATCGATGGCACCCACCTTGTACCAGATCTGGGCCACCACTACTGGCGCCCGATGATCTTCCCGGACTATGACCTTGAGACCATTATCGAGAGTCTGTTCGTGGACAATCTTCTCGGAGCAACCAGTTACGGCGGTCACGGTCGTGATGATAAGTGCCATTTTTATGAAACGGCCAAATAAATTTCTCTGATATATCAAAAAATTGCTTTTCAAAATACAATCCTTCCTTTCGTCAAACGAGACACGGATAATAAGCCAAGTCGCACAAAACAGGGCAACAATAACCAGGCGCTAATACTATACGAAAAGATACTATATATTGAGTGGAATGTTGAACATCAAATGACCAATACTGTAATGGACACAAAACCCAAGGGTCTGCTGGGCAAATTAGGGCATGGGCTGGGGCTGGCGGGCCTGTTATCAGGCAAAAAACCCATCAATGCGGCCTTACTGGATGAACTGGAAACATTATTCCTGACGGCAGATGTTGGTATTGAGCTTACCCAGGACATTATTGATGCCATTCAACAAGGTGCGTCCAGGAATTCATTGACTGATAGCGCCGCCGTTTACGATTTTATAAAGACCTATTTGCTGGAATTATTGGCGCCCTGCACCCGGCCCCTGGTCATTGCAAAACAAGCTACCCCATTTGTAATCATGACGGTTGGCGTCAATGGCGTTGGCAAAACTACGACCATAGGTAAATTATCTGCCCGGCTGGCACAAGCCGGTCAATCAGTCTTACTTGCAGCGGGTGACACCTTTCGGGCAGCAGCGGTAGAACAATTACAGAGTTGGGGCAAACGAAATGAAATCCCGGTCATATCACAGCCGATTGGTTCCGATGCCGCTTCGGTAGCCCATGACGCCATGGAGTCTGCCACGGCAAAATCCATAAACGTTCTAATAATTGACACCGCCGGTCGCCAACATACGAGCACTGATCTCATGCAGGAACTGGTCAAGATTCGCGACGTGATTAGTAAAAAAGATGTCACTGCCCCCCACGAGGTATTACTGGTACTCGACGCTGGCACCGGACAAAATGCGTTGACACAACTGACCAGCTTTAAAGAAGCAGTTAATGTCACCGGCATTATTATCACCAAGCTCGATGGCACGGCTAAAGCTGGTATTGTTCTGGCGATTGCAAAAAAAACCGGCGTACCCATCTGGTTCATTGGGGTCGGTGAAGGAACAAAAGATTTACGGCCATTTGATGCCGGGGACTATATCGATGCCTTACTGACCAGTTAAGCTGGAAAATTAAAATTCTAATATAATTTAAATAATTTAAAAACTTGAAATAATGATTCAACTGGAAAACATTTCAAAACGTTATCCCGGGGGCCACGATGCCTTGAAGGCGGTCACGTTTAATGTTGAGCCGGAAGAAATGGTTTTTGTCACTGGCCACTCCGGTGCCGGCAAAAGTACCCTGTTTAAATTAATCACACTCATTGAACGCCCGACCCGCGGCATCCTGCAAGTCAATAATAAAAACTGCAATAAACTCCCCAACTGGCGTATACCCTATTTTCGTCGTGATATCGGCATTATTTTCCAGGATCACAAGCTACTACTTGATCGCACTGTGTTTGATAATGTGGCCCTGCCGCTGGTGGTATCCGGGCTCAACCATCGTGAAATACAACGCCGTGTGCGGGCCTCGCTGGACAAGGTCGGGTTGCTCAACAAGGAAAAACTTTACCCGCTGACATTGTCTGGCGGTGAGCAGCAACGAGTCGGCATCGCCCGTGCCGTAGTTAACAAACCCCCGTTGATACTTGCAGATGAACCCACGGGTAATCTTGATGAAAAACTCTCTGATGAAATTATGGATTTATTTTATGATTTCCATATCCATGGTGTCACCGTCATGATTGCAACCCATGACCTGAGACAATTAAAACGATTACGAAAACGGGTAATCCAGCTTGCCGAGGGCCAGCTGGTTTATGATTCTGATAATGACAATGAATACAATACCGACTAAACCACTGTCATGAAAAATTATTTTTTAAGGCACTTTCAAACACTGTTCTTTTCGCTGGGACAATTATGGTCTACCCCCATTGCCACGTTAATGACGGTTGCGGTGCTCGCCATTACCCTGGCCCTGCCTGCGGGTCTGTTTATTGTGCTCGAGAATGCCCAACAGGCCAGTGGTGCCATCGAAGACAGCGCCCAGATTTCTGTTTTTTTAAAAAAATCTGTCAGTGAATCCAGCGCCAAAAGCATTAGCCAAAACCTGGCACGGCATGCAGACATAGAACGGACTCGCTATATATCCGCAAAAGAAGCCCTGGCTGAATTCAAAAAATATTCCGGTTTTGGTGATGCCATCAAGGCCATGAAAAAAAATCCCTTACCGGCCGTCATCATCGTGACACCGAAACAAAATGCAGCGAGCCCGGCCTCACTGGCAAATTTGCTGGCAACAATCAAAAAAAATGACCGGGTCGAACTCGCCCAGCTTGATCTCGAGTGGGTCAAGCGGCTGTCTGCATTCCTGGTACTGGCAAAACGGGGGGTTTGGTTACTGGCCGTGTTGCTTGGACTCGGCGTTGTTTTGACCATTGGTAATACCATCCGCCTGGCGGTCACCAATCGTCGCAGTGAAATTGAAATCACCAAACTGGTGGGCGGCACCAATGCCTTTATTCGCCGGCCTTTTCTGTATTCCGGGTTAATCCAGGGCTTGCTCGGGTCCTTTGGCGCCTGGTTACTGGTTCAGGGCGGGTTGCTGGTAATTGCTGAGCCCATGTCACAGTTGACGAGCCTTTATGCAAGCCAGCTTCAGATAAGGGGCCTGGACGGCTCACAGACGGGCCTGTTATTACTCATTGGCGCCTCCCTGGGCTGGTTGGGCTCACGGCTGGCAGTGGGTCGTCATTTACGTGAAATTAACCCCACTTAAGTTAATTTTGAGGCCACTATAAGGCCGAAATATACTACAATTATCAATTTATTCAATAAGTTATAATATTTTAATTGGGGAACTCTCGTGCCTATTGGCACTCTAAATGTTTGAGTGCTAAAATTGTCTCTATTAGAAGACCCTAATATTGGGAGAGGTGGAAAATGACTAATAAATATCCGTTAGCGATCAATTTTCATAATGATGCCGGGCTCGCCAGTTACACCCGGGCGATTAATGCTTTACCCATTTTATCTGCCGCCGAAGAAAAAAACCTGGCAACTTTATACCGTGATAATGGTGATCTGAAGGCCGCCCAACAACTGGTTATTTCCCAGTTGCGCTCCGTCATGCGTGTGGCCAAAGGTTTTGCCGGTTACGGCCTGCCCATGGGTGACCTGGTTCAGGAAGGCAATATCGGCCTGATGAAGGCGGTTAAACATTTTGATCCGGAGCGCGGCGTGCGCCTGGTTTCATTTGCCATTCACTGGATCAAGGCAGAAATTTATGACTTCGTGCTCAAGAACTGGCGCATTGTCAAAGTCGCCACCACCAAGGCCCAGCGCAAATTATTTTTTAACCTGCGCAAGTCACGAAAACATCTTGGCTGGTTAAGCGGACAGGAAGTCTCGGACATGGCAACCAACCTGGATGTCCCGGAAAAAACCGTGCTGGAAATGGAATCACGATTAACCGGTCGCGACATGGCCTTTGATGCCGACAACCAGGACAACGATGATGAATTCCGCAGCGCACCTGCGGGCTTCATCCAGGACATGCGTTACAACCCTGAACAACTGGCCATACAAAATGATCAGACCAGCGATCGTAGCAATAAAATATCAGTCGCCTTAAAAGGTCTGGATGAGAGAAGTCGCGACATTATCAGCAGCCGCTGGTTGTCTGGTAAAAAAGCGACCCTCCATGAACTGGCCGCTAAATACGACATCTCGGCAGAACGCATCAGGCAAATTGAAAAAAAGGCACTGGGTAATATGAAAGGGTCTTTGTCATTCGATACTTGATAGGACTTTAGTCAGGTTTCGTCATGACGAGCAAAAGCCACCCATACGGGTGGCTTTTTTTTGTGCTCAATACTGATAGCTGCCCCAGTTAAGCCATGCGCAATACTCCTTATTTTGAGTAACATTGATAGTGTTGCAACGACCGGTTGAGTTCAAGACTGCTAATGTACGAGAAATAAAGCTATATAATTTAGAGGTAGACAGTTAATGTGCAGTATTGATATTTGTCATCAATTACAATTACGTTTGTATGCTATCTGTAAGCCAAAGTGTGTATAGTCTCTCGGAAAATAGTACTAATAGATTAATACAAATAAATGAATCAGATTTAAGGATGGGAATCTGAATATGAACAAGATAAAACTCTCCCTCATACTGACATTTGTTATTTCAATTTTAGGATGCGTTAGCCAACAAACAAGAACAAAAAGTAGTGTTGTTGACTATTTATATCC
>VAPH01024800.1_pt1 | contig 10753 bp, 8 predicted proteins | sample 3393861 | NCBI WGS metagenome assembly VAPH01 (sample SAMN08290439, study PRJNA428436) | hydrothermal vent metagenome | isolation source: Deep-sea hydrothermal vent chimney | place: Atlantic Ocean: South-mid Altantic Ridge | reverse complement strand
TACTCGGCAGTCTGGAGCGCCCATGAAGGCTCCCTGCTGCTCTGGGAAATGATTCTTGGCTTATGGATCGTGGCAGTCGCGCTGTTCAGCAAGACACTGCCCGCAGCCTTCAGGGCAAGAGTGCTGGCGATACTGGGTTGGATATCGGCAGGATTCCTGTTGTTTATCCTGTTTACGTCAAATCCTTTTGGCCGCCTGATCCCTGCCGCGGTTGAAGGCATGGACCTGAACCCGTTGTTACAGGACCCCGGGCTGATCATCCACCCACCCATGCTGTACATGGGTTATGTCGGCTTTTCCATTCCGTTTGCCTTTGCCGTCGCGGCATTGCTGGGTGGCAAGATCAATCGTGACTGGGTGCGCTGGTCGCGGCCGTGGACCCATGTTGCCTGGGCGTTTCTAACGCTCGGCATCGCACTCGGCAGTTGGTGGGCCTATTACGAACTGGGTTGGGGCGGCTGGTGGTTCTGGGATCCGGTCGAGAACGCATCCTTTATGCCGTGGCTGGTCGGCACTGCCCTGTTACACTCGCAGGCGGTCACTGAAAAACGCGGCGCCTTCGGTAACTGGACCCTGCTATTAGCCATCTCAGCATTTTCCCTGAGCCTGCTGGGTACATTTCTGGTGCGGTCCGGCGTGCTGACGTCGGTGCATGCATTCGCTTCCGACCCGACCCGCGGCATCTTCATTCTTGCTTACCTGGCGCTGGTGGTGGGTGGCTCGCTGACGCTTTTTGCACTGCGTGCACCGAAAATGATCCAGGGTGGCGGTTTTGCCGGCTTCTCACGGGAAACCCTGCTGCTGGTCAACAACCTGGTACTTGCTGTGATGGCGGCCATGGTATTGACGGGCACACTGTATCCGCTGTTGATGGATGCACTTGATGCCGGGAAAATATCTGTCGGTCCGCCCTACTTCGGATTGCTGTTCGCATGGCTGCTGGTGCCGCTGATTATCGCGTTACCGATTGGTATTTACAGCCGCTGGAAACGTGACAGCAGCAGACGCGTATCCGGCAAGCTGCGCTGGTCATTGCTGATCGCCATCACGGCAGGTGTCAGCACCTGGTTGCTGGAACCTTCTGCCGGCCTGCAAACCATTGCAGGCGTCAGCGGTGGCATCTGGGTCATTGCGGGCAGCCTGTTTTATCTCGGCACCCACCTGCGCGGCACAAAGTCCGCGCGGCTCCCCGTCAGCATACTGGCTATGACGCTGGCCCATGTGGGCCTTGGTATATTTCTGATAGGTGTCAGCCTGACCAGTGCGATCAGCAGCGAGCGCCATCTGCGCATGACCGCCGGCGATAGCTTCGAAGTGGCTGGATACAAGTTTGAGTTCCTCGGTACCCAGATCGTCCAGGGTGCAAATTATATGGCCGATGAAGGTGAATTCGTAGTCTTTGAAGACGGCCGTGAAATTACCCGTCTGTATCCGCAAAAAAGGCAATACGCCCAGGGTGGGCAAACCATGACCGAGGCGGCCATTGATCCCGGGCTGACCCGTGATCTTTATGTGTCGCTGGGCGAACCACTGGACAACGGCAAGGCCTGGGCGGTACGTATTTATCACAAGCCGTTTGTCCGCTGGATCTGGCTGGGAGCATTGCTGATGTTCGGCGGTGGCTTGCTGGCGGCCGGTGACAAACGCTATCGTCGCCGCAGACCGGCCTCTCAGAAGGCAGGTATTGACGCTGAAACGGTGGCCGTATGAATAGCCGCTTAGTGCCGTTGCTGGTTTTCATTCTGCTGGTCGGTTTACTGGTGGTCGGCCTGAAAATCTCCGATCGCAAAACACTTATCCCGTCACCACTGATCGGCAAACCGGTACCCGCCTTTAATCTACCGGTTCTGGATAACCCCGGCCAGAACCTGTCGCGGGAATCCTTCCTTGGCAAACCCTATCTGGTCAATTTCTGGGCCAGTTGGTGCCCCACCTGCCGCGTGGAACATCCGGTTATTGAAGAACTGGCCAGGCGCAAGGAAATTTACCTCGTGGGTTTCAACTTCCGTGACCTGCCTGCTGATGCAAGTGCATGGCTGGATCGTTTTGGTGATCCTTACGACGTGATCCTGGTGGATGCCGACGGCCGGGTCAGCGTTGATTTCGGTGTCTATGCAGCACCCGAAACTTTCCTGGTGGATCCGTCGGGCATCATCGTGTTCAAGCAAATCGGAGCACTGACACCGGCCATCATCGAACGAGAAATCCTGCCACGTGTGCGGGCAATGGAGTCCCCCCAATGAAGCCATTCCAGCTCTTTTTCGCCCTGCTGCTGACGTTGTCGCTGACCGCCGTCGTCGCGGCACAGGAGCCGCTGGTTTTTGCAAGCCAGCAGCAACAGGATCGTTTTGATCAACTGACGCGGGAATTGCGTTGCCTGGTCTGCCAGAACCAGAACCTGGCCGACTCCGATGCGCCGCTGGCACATCTGCTGCGCACTGAAGTGTTTGAAATGCTGCAGACCGGGCTCAGCAATGATCAGATCAAGCAGTTCCTGGTGGAGCGCTACGGCGACTTTGTACTGTACCGACCGCCGGTGCAAAACAACACTTACCTGCTGTGGCTGACACCATTGATACTTTTGCTGGGCGGTGCACTGGTACTTCGCAGCAGTATCAAAAAACGTTCTGCCTTACTGGCCGACGATGACCCCATGGATGAGCAACCTGAAGACTGACATGAAAGAGAATGATGCGAGCGTTAACAAACCGAGTGTGAGAGCCGGCCGATGAGTTTCTGGATACTGGCAGTTGCACTGCTCACCCTGTCGGCTGCCGTCATCAGTTGGCCGTTATTTGCCGGCACCGCTCGGGAACGAATTGTCGCTATATCACTGTTGCTGGTGATACCGCTTGCCGGGCTGGTTTTGTATCAGCAGATCGGCAGCCCCGCCGCCATCAATCTACCTGCCACCGTCGCCACACAGGCCAGCGTGGAAGACCTCGTCGCCGACCTGCAGCAACGCATGAATGAAAACCCGGACGATGCAGAAGGCTGGGTGGTCCTGGGTCGCAGCCTTAAAACCATGCGCCGCTATGCAGAGGCCAAAACTGCCCTGAGCAACGCCAACCACTTGCTGCCCGGCGATCCCATGATCATGGTCGAGCTGGCCGAGGCCAGCCTGTTCGCTTCCGGCAAGCCTGAAATCAGTGCTGAAATACTGCAATTACTCGAAGATGCACTGGCGATCGATCCGCTCCAGCAAAGGGGTTTATGGCTACTCGGTATTGCAGCCGCCCAGGGTGGTGATAATGAGCGAGCCATCGCGTTCTGGCAAAAACTGCTAAACCAGATGGACCCGGCTTCCGATGTGGGCCAAACCGTTGCCCGGCAGATTGAACTGGCCCGGGCCAGGGCCGGCCAGCCGGAAGCAGGCCAGGCCAATCCAGGGCAAGCCTCCAGCGGTATTGTTTTACCGGTCAACATTACCCTTGCTGATGAGTTGGCTGGTTCCCTGCCACCAGGCGCGGTCCTGTTTGTCTTTATTCGTCAGGCTGGCACACAGGGCATGCCATTGGCGGTGAAGCGTATTCCAGCGCCCCGTTTTCCGCTATCGATACAATTCAGCAATGCTGACCTGCTGCAACCGGGCGGTGCCCTCGAAAACTTTGCCACACTGGATATCAGCGCACGCATCTCCATGACCGGGGTCGCCAATATCGCAAGCGGTGACTACCAGGCCGACGCGCTCAAATTTGAGCCCAATGCGGCCGGGGAGATTGCACTGCGCATTGCCAGGCGTGTACCTTGAACCGGACAGACATAAAAACGAGGATAGACACATGAGAGCTATATTCTTTCTTGCCATATTTTTGTCCCTGCCGGGTGTTGCTCAGGCGCAGGATAAAAAGATCGCGTTCAGCACGACCCAACTCTCTGACACGGTCTATATGCTCACCGGCAGAGGTGGCAACGTGGGTATTTCAGCCGGCGAAGACGGCGTTTACATCATCGACGACCAGGTCAGGCCGGTAACCGCCCAGCTATTGGAGGCCATCCGCAAGATCAGCGACAAGCCTATTCGTTTCGTGGTTAATACTCACTATCATGCGGACCATACCGGCGGTAATGAAACCATCGGTAAAAGCGGTGCGGTAATCATTGCGCACGACAATGTTTACAAACGGATGAACACTGAGCAGGTCAGTATATTTACACAGAGCACAACGCCGCCTTATGCCGAAGCCGCGCTGCCGGTGGTGACCTTCAATGATCAGCTGTCTTTAAACTTCAATGGTGAGACTGCCACCGCCCACCATGTCGCCAATGGCCACACTGACGGCGACAGCATTGTTCATTTCCCGACCAGCAATGTCATCCACATGGGCGATATGTACTTCAACACCCTGTATCCGTATATCGACCTTGATGCGGGCGGCTCTGTCCAGGGCATGGTGCGCGCGGCTGACCTGGCCTTGTCGCTGGCGGATGAGGAGACCCGCATCATCCCGGGCCACGGTCCACTGGCGACCACAGAGGATTTGCGCGAGTACCGGGATTTCCTGATCAAGGCCAGCGGGAATGTCCAGGCGCTGATAGACAAGCACCAGAACCTGCAGCAGGTTATTGCCGCACAGCCGACTGCGCAGTGGGATGAGGCATTGGGCAAGGCCTGGATAACCCCGGCCCAGTTCGTGACCTTTATTTACAACAGCCTTGAAGGAATTCACAAATATACCCCGCCACCAGCCACAGAAGACGCTGCAAGCCATTAAAATCCGGCTCAGTCCCTGTGCCACATGCCCTGAAAGGCTTCTGTGAGGGGCCGGGGTATCGTGACGGCATATAAAGGCTGGGCCCGTTCATGGTACTTTCGCTCGAACGGTGAAATGCTGCTCTGCGGTCGGTAATTTTTGGCCGCCACAGGTTCACCCAGGATAAAGCTTGCTGCCTGCGCAAACTCCAGCGCGTAAATTTCCCAGTTGCAGCGCATTTCAATTTCACCCCCCAGGGCCAGCAGGTATGGGAATATCGGATGGCCATGCCAGCGCCGTTGCAAATGGCCCGGTTTTGGCCACGGGTTGGGATACAGTAAAAACTGCTTGGCAGGAATATGCCCGTCACGCAGCAGCAAACGCCAGACCGTGGGCAAATCGGCCCTTAACAGGATGTAATTGTCCCGCTGCAACAGGTATTGCTGTAAACCGCTTTTTGCCAGGCGGGCTTGCGAACGGTCAACACCGATCACCCGATGGCCGGGGTGCAGTCTGGCCAGTTGCTGAGTGCTTTGGCCGGTTCCGCAGCCCGCGTCAAGCAGGAAGGGCTGCCCCCTGGTGAATGAACATTCCTGTTTAAAACGCCTGTAGGCGTCCACGGACGGGTGATGCATGGGCTGTGACCAGCGCCGCTCCAGATGGCGCTGCAAAAAATGCTGCAGACGCGGATGAATGCCAACCTGGCTGCTGCTGACGCGCCCGGCGTCCTGCTTGCCATCGACTTCCACCAGGTTTTTCAAAAACATGGTCCTCCAAATTTTTGCAGCGCGCATTCTGCCAGCCCACACGGTATCATTAGCTTAACAATACCATTATCCTGACTAACTCCAAGAATCATACCTTATGCCATCAGCAACCCGGTTTTTAGACATTGATGAGCCCCTGTCTTTCAAAAAGGGCGGTGTTTTGCCATCCTACACACTGGCTTATGAGACCTGGGGTGAATTGAATGCGGACGCTTCCAACGCCATCCTGATCCTGACAGGGCTGTCACCGAGCGCGCATGCCGCGTCCTGCCCGGAAGATCCTTCACCCGGTTGGTGGGAACCAATGGTCGGCCCCGGCAAGCCCATCGATGCAGATCATTTTTTTATCATCTGCATGAACTCACCGGGTAGTTGCAAAGGCTCCAGCGGACCCGCCAGCACAAACCCTGCAACCGGCAAGCCTTACCGCCTGGATTTCCCGGATCTGAGCATTGAAGATATTGCCACTGCGGCAATCGAACTGGTTCAGCACCTCGGCATCGGACAATTATGCACAATGGTGGGTCCGTCTATGGGTGGCATGAGCGCGCTGGCTTACCTGCGACAGAATCCACAAGGTGCGCGCCATTTCCTGACCATTTCAAGCTCGCCATGCGCAGAGCCGTTCAGCATTGCCATCCGCTCGCTGCAAAGAGAGCTGATCGTATCCGACCCGGCCTTCAACGATGGCAATTATGATGATGTCAACTGGCCGGAAAATGGCATGCGTATGGCACGCAAACTGGGCATGCTGTCTTATCGTTCGGCCGCAGAATGGCGTGTGCGCTTCGGCCGGCGCATACAGGACTATTTCCCGACCGAGTTATTCGGCATGAACTATGAGGTTGAATCCTACCTGGAAGCTGCAGCACGCCGCTTTGTACATTCCTTCGACCCCTGCAGTTACCTGTACCTGTCCCGCTCGATGGATTGGTTTAACCTGGAGGATGGTTACCCAGACCTCGGCAGCGCGCTCGCTGGCATCGAACTGTGCTCAGCCAACGTCATCGGTGTTGAAACCGACATCTTGTTCCCCGCCCACCAGCAGCGCGCCATTGCCGACGCGCTGACCGGTAACGGTATCAGGACTGATTTTACTGAAATCGCATCGCTGATGGGACACGATGCCTTTTTGGCAGATTACGACTTCTTTATTCCGATTGTATCGGCGTATTTCGAGCAGATAATACGGGCAGAAGACTTTCCAGGATTGGCCTGATGAGCCATGTTCGACGACACACGTGTCATTTAAATTGACTGAAAATTGACTGAAAAACTGGCTTCACAGTTCAGGCAAATATATACTTTGCGCCTCGAGATTCCTGCCGGAGTGGCGAAATTGGTAGACGCGCGGGATTCAAAATCCCGTTTTGGTAACAAAGTGTCGGTTCGAGTCCGACCTCCGGCACCACAATACCTATGAACAACATACGTTTAATACTCATTAATCACATTTTTATCACATGGCTCGCCGCTACTGCTGCAGTGGCTTTCAGTACTTCGGTTTTGGCCTGGGGTCCGGATGGCCATGCTGCTATCGGCATTTTATCGCTTGATCGGCTGCAACCGGACGCCAAAGCCGAGCTGCAAGGGGTTCTGGGCTCGCTGGATGAGCAAACACTCATTGAGGCCTGCAACTGGCCGGATGCCGTGCGCAAAACCGATGAGTGGGCCTGGAGCTACCCACTGCATTTTGTCAATATTCCGAAAGGTGTACCAGACTACTCAAAAGCACGTGACTGCCCTGACGACCTGTGTGCGCCCGAGGCGATCAAAAAGTACGCTGCAGAGCTGGGCGACCGCCAGGCCAGCCAGCAGCAACGCCGACAGGCCTTTGCCTGGATTTGCCACCTGACCGGCGACCTGCACCAACCCCTGCATGCCGGATATTCCGGTGATGCCTATGATCGTGGCGGCAACAATTTTGCGATCACCTTCGAAGGTGAACAATTAAACCTGCATTATTTCTGGGATACCGCTCTGATCAAATCACGAGCCGGTAACCGGCAACAATTGATCGCGGCAATGCGCCAGTTTCCCGCCGAGGCAGCCGGAGATAACTGGACCTCCGAAATGGTTGACCACTGGACAGATGTGTCGCACCGATTGGTGCAGGACGAGGTTTACCCGCAGGAAACGCAAATCACTGAAAGCTATGCAGACAAGAGCTGGAAGATAATGCAACAACGCGTAAGCACGGCGGCTTCTCACCTCGCTTTGATCGTTAATACGGTCCTATAAATCCCGGGCTATCCGAATACCCACAACGGGGCCCACCGTTGCGGGCTTGGCCGATATCCTGAAGGCGGCACGGCTTTGCTCCGGTGCGCTGGCCCAGTAACCACCACGCACAACGGTGCGTTTACAGCCCGGGTTGACCCAGGCAGAACCATCGACAGGTGCCTTGATGTAGTTCTGATGCCAGCAGTCTTCCACCCACTCGCTGACATTACCTGCAATATCGTAAACACCCATCGGATGAACCAGTTCACTGTCTCTCAGGGAACCTGCGGGTGCCGGACCCCAGTAACCATCGCCATACCTTTTGAACGGTGTGGTCCAGCTGCGCGAACTTGGTGACTTGTCACGCTGACCGGTCAGGTTTTCTACGACTTTGGGAGGTGAGCCCTCGCCCCACCAGTAAGTCCCGCTGCCGGCAGCCCGGGCGACATATTCATACTCGGCTTCAGACGGCAGGCGGTAACGTTTGCCGGTCTGCAGCGCCAACCACTGCACGTACGCCTGGGCATCATGCAGGTTCACATGTAACACGGGGTATTCGGGTTCGGCCGTTTTACCCCGGTAATCATATCTCCAGTCAATGCCGTCACGCTTGCTGAGTCGGCCGGCAGCCTCGTCATAAATGATTGAGCGACCGGAACGCTCTGCGGCAGTCCGGTAACCGCTGCGTTCGATAAACTGCCCAAACTGCCCAACCGTCACTTCCGTTACGCCCATACCGAAGCCCCGCTCAATGGTGACCCTGTGGCGCGGTTGCTCATTGTCATATGCGCCGGCTGAACGGTCGCTGGAACCCATCAGGAAACTCCCTGCGGCAATAACAACAATATCCGGTGCTTTACCTTCAGATTGTAAAAAACGATCACTGATAATCTGTCCCGGCTCAAAACCACCGTAATAGCGCGCGTCTTTAAGCCGCGCGCGGAGCGTTGCTACGCGATCTTCCTGCCCACCCAACGCAATGAGATCGATAATATGGGAATCCGCCAAATCAAACTTGCCGGTATCCATGGCTTTCAGGGCCTTTTTCTCAAGGTCTTCTGCATGCATGTTCTGGAACGCCGCCAACTGTTCCCACGCCTCATCCACCAGTGTCTGGTCTGCCTGCACGGCAGATGCCCGTTGCAGCCAATTCTCGGCCATCTCGAAGTCAAGCTCCTGTGCAGCTTCACTGGCCCGCAGTATCAGGGCCTCCTGCACCTTGACCAGGCCCAATTGCACGGCACTGTTTTCCGGGTCTATGTCCAGTGCCTTGTGAAAATAATATGAAGCGCTGTCTTTTTCCGGCTCGATGATACGGTTCGCTTCCAATGCGGCATTACCTTTAGTAAATAATTCATCTATTTGCTGCACCTGCTTGAGGTGTTGTCGTGCAGTTTTAAGCCCACGTAAACTCGGGTCTATTGGCTGAATGACCGCCAATAACTGCGCGGCCTCCGCGATGAAACCGCTATCCATCAAATCGACTGCCTGGCCCAAAACATCCTCCAGCAGCCCGTTGAGTTGAGCAAGAACCTTGCCGTCGTCGGGGTTGGCTGCCAGTCTCGAAAGCAATTGCTGAAGCTGCTCATTCTGAGCAGCATCCGGAAGGGAGATTTCACCCCCATCATCGGGGGCTGCCGGGGCCGCAGCGGGTAAACTGAGATCCATTTCCCACTCTAGGGCGCTGACGTCACCCAGTCGTTCAATGCGGCGACTATCGCTTGCATCTTCACCTGGCAGACCCGCTTCCGCATCGTTGGAGCCCTGTTGGGCATGCAGATATGGCGCCCACAACAAAACGCTGAGCAGCATCAGCGAACCAGGAATCACGCGAGGTGATTTGGTCGTTTTATTGTACGCAAACATGCAATTTCCCTTGCCTATAGTCTGTGTCATGTTATGGTTCTGGCGGCAGAAAAACCCCGCCAATCCGCAGTAATGCAACCTTAACCCAGAAGCACAGCCACAACAAGCGCGAGCGAAATGAGCAATACACACCACAATCAATTGATAAAAAAGAACTTAAATACGAATTAATATCGTCTGAATGATTAATAAAAAACAAATCAGCGCAGCCATTGCTGCCGCGGACACGCCTGTCATGGTCGAATCCGCCGCACACCTGCAACAAACCATCGACCAGTGCCGGCAAAACGATGTGATCGGCATTGACACAGAATTCGTGCGCGAAAGAACCTACCGCGCCGACCTCGGCCTGGTGCAACTTTCAAACGGGCAGCAGGTTTGGTTGGTGGACCCGCTGAAAACCGGTTCACTGAAAACGTTGGCTGCACTTTTTAATCATGCAGGCACCAGCAAGATACTGCATGCACCTTCTGAAGACCTCGGCGTGCTGCTGTACACCACCGGCACCTGCCCCAGGCCCTTGTTCGACACGCAAATCGCCTGTGCCATGCTGGGCCAGTCCTTGCAGATGAGCTACCACAAAACGGTTGAATGGCTGCTGGATATCACCATCGACAAAGGTGAAACACGCTCAAACTGGCTGAAGCGCCCTTTACGCCCGGCCCAGCTGCACTACGCGGCGCTGGATGTCTGCCTGTTGCCGCTGATGCACAGGGAGTTGCGCAACCGCCTTCAGGCAGTGGAGCGCCTGCATTGGCTTGAGGAAGACTGTGAGCGCCTGCTGCGTAAAGCATGCGCACCCATTGTTGCCTCACGATCCTGGCTGCGGATCGGCGGTAGCAGCCGCCTCGATGGCGCTGGTTTGGCCACGCTGCAAAAGCTTGCCGCCTGGCGCGAGCACGAAGCCGAAACTCGCAACCTGGCGCGGGGCTTTGTGGTGAGGGATGCTGAGCTGGTAAATATCGCCGGGAAACAACCTTCAAGCGTCGCAGAACTGTCCGGCATGGACATACTACATCCACGTGCACTTGAACGTTACGGAAAAACCATCATCCGCATCATCGAACAGGTCCGTCAGTCGGGATTACGCATGACCGCCCCAGCCACCCCGGATATAAGGCAACGTCAGTTGCTTAAAGAAATGCGCCAATATGTAGTGCACAAGGCTGCGGAACTATCCATAGACCCGGCCCTGCTGGCCTC
>VAPH01058887.1_pt1 | contig 10754 bp, 11 predicted proteins | sample 3393861 | NCBI WGS metagenome assembly VAPH01 (sample SAMN08290439, study PRJNA428436) | hydrothermal vent metagenome | isolation source: Deep-sea hydrothermal vent chimney | place: Atlantic Ocean: South-mid Altantic Ridge | reverse complement strand
CAGGACTACGGCGACATCGATGGCGTTGGAGGAGAAGCGCATCTCCAGCACCCCACGGCCATCGTCTGGGACCCAGTCAACAGCCGGCTCATCATTGCCGACTCGTATAACTCGAAACTGAAGACTGTGGACGTCGAAACGTTCCTGACCACCACCTGGATCGGTGACGGTGAGGGGTTTACAGATGGTGCTGCAGCGACATTCTGGGAACCGGGAGGTCTCGCGATCGACGGGGGTACGCTATACGTCGCCGATACCAACAACCACGCCATCCGAATTATCGACATCGAAACCGGGGAAACATCGACCTTCGTCCTAGACGGACTCGAGAACTTTCCGATCACGAGTTAGTGCGAATCGCTCAAGAACAACCACATGGTGGCTCGGCAGGGTCGCCTCGGGAGAACCAAAAGCGCCGGTGTTCGCCGCGGGTCGAAGCGCCTCCGCAACCACTCTGCTTAGTGGTATCTCCCCAGCAACCGGACAGAGCTATTCGTCGGCATCGTCGCCAGAGAAACTCTCACTCGCCGCACCGACACGTCCCTCAACGATCGGAAGCTCAATCAATGCCTCCCAGGCAATAACTTGACCACCCAAACTGTCCGCGAATGTCTTCGCTCGATCGGCATTTGCGAAAGCAACGACACCGTGGCCCATCGGCGTCGCCACAGAAGTTGTCGGCACGAAATAGGCATCTCCAGCGACCATCGAAACTTCGGTCTCAAAGTCGTGCACCCAGGTCTGCTCGGCATCGAGCTCAATACCGGCATTACGGGCGTGAACAACAAGATCGCCGATATCATCGAACACGAAGTCCTCGCCGTCGACACGATACGAGGCGGCGAATTTCGCTTCACTCGCGATCATGCCGCACTGCACACAAACATCTCTCCCATACCTTATTTCCGGCTCTGCGGACACCTCGGTCGACGCACAGGCCGAGACGACCAACACCAACGCGATGCTGATGTAAAGAACGAAACGCACCTCTAGACATCTCCTCCGTGAGCGAACCGGATCCAGGCAACGAACGCGGGCACTACTGCCCACACGACGACGTTGAAGAAAAGGAGAAGGCCAAGACTGTCGCCGAACGTATCGACAGCAAATGAGCCCGCCGGCCCCAACACGTCAAGCGATCCAGAGAACGCACTCAGGGAAGCCAGGCGAAATGCCTCGACCGGGTTGAGCACCGCGGACGCCAGTAACCCCCAGGTCGGGACCTGGGTCGCGACCGACGTCCCCATGACACCGAGGTCTCCGATAAACACAAAACCCAGCCACAGGAACACGCCGGTACCGAGAGCAGAGCTGGAGCGGCGTGTAAACGTCGACACCAACATGCCAAAACCCAGCATCGAGATCGAAAGCAGCCACGACAACACCGCGATCCGTACGAAGCTGGCCGCGTTCGCACCTCCCCCCTGTGCGACGGTGATGATGCCGGCAATTCCGAACCCGCCGAACACGGTCGCACCGAGCGAAATCGCAAGTCCAAGGTATGTACCGCAGAACGCTTCACTGCGAGACACCGGGTGGCTCAGAAGAAACCTCAGCGCCCCGGTTTCACGCTGTCCAGCAATCGAGTAGGCGCCGAGAGTCAACCCCATGAGGGGGACGATGATCTGTGCCAGCGCTACCAGAGAGGCAGCTGTACGGCCAAAACTTCCGTAACCGGTCACCTGTGAACCCGGCAAAGCAACCGATGCCATGAACGCCGCGAGGCCCGCAAACGCAACCGTCCAGAGCCAAAACCACTTCGAACGAGTAGCGTCACGAATCTCCTTAGATGCGATCACCCAGACAAGTGAAGGTTCGAGGCGCTCCGTCGTGGGCTCTATCCGAGTCGTGATTGCAGTCATCGCCATATCTCCAAGTCTTTGATCTCCACACCCGCATGTTGGAGTGCTGCAACCGCCTCTCCCTTTCCTTGCGCAGAAACCTCAACGAGAACCCCCCGCGAGTTGAGCTTGGCTGTGAACCCGCGGTCGGTGAGCACCTGCAAGGCACGTTGCGCAGAACCGTTCGAAAGAATGAGGTGTAACCATGCTCGGAGTCCCAGCTTCTCCGCCAGGTCAGACGGGTCGCAGACCACGGTGATCTCACCGCGGTCCATGGCGACAACCCGGTCAACGAGCATCGCTACTTCTTCCACATGGTGCGAGGTCACGATCAGAGTCCGACCGTCGTCGCGTAACCCTTGCAGCAGCTCCAACGCGGCGTCGCGAGCCTGTGCATCGAGATTCGAGGTCGGTTCGTCCAGCAACAATATCGGAGGGTCGGGCAGCAGGGCCGAGGCAATGCCAAGCCGTTGCTTTAGTCCGCCGGACAGCTCGCGTACCCGCTTGTTGACGTGCCCGGTGAGATCCACCACTTCACATATTTCGTCGACCCTGTCCAATGGAATACCCCGCAGAGAGGCCGCGTAGTCAAGCAGTTCGTAGACCGTCATCTCGTCGTAGAACGAAAGCTCCTGAGGCACATACCCCATGGCTCCGCGAACCGACTTCCCAAAAGCTCGCGCATCAAGTCCACCGACGATGATCGTCCCTTCGAAAGACACCAGTCCGAGTATGCATCGAACAACTGTTGTCTTGCCGGCACCATTGGGTCCCCAGAGCGCGATCGACTCTCCCGCAGCAACATCCAGCGAGAAGCTCTTCACCACCGCTGTATCCCCGTAGCGCTTGGTGATGTCCTTTATTGCGATCATGCCATCGCCTCCTTCTTGGTACGGGTGCGGTTGTGACGTATCGGAACCTGGAGAGACGCTGCGGAACCCGCGAGCATGAGGAGAGATACCAGCATCAAGGCCGGGGCCTGTGATCCGGTTTCGAGATCTCGGACCGGCGGTAGCTCGGGGCGCTCAATCAGCGGGAAATAGTCCTCCATGAGTGGAAGTGGTCGCAGAACCGGAAACATCTCAGCGGCAAGGGCAATCGCTTTCGCCGCCGGCGTGTCCTGAAAGAACTGGAGGTCGGGATACTTGTCGGTGAGCGTGTTGTAGAGATCATCAACACGGTACGTCATGTCACCGATGCCATCACCGTCCGCATCGTATCCGGCGAAGTCGCTCCAGTAGTTGCCCCGTCCATTGAAGGACCAGTCGTTGTCCTTGAAAATACCGGTACTTGTGACCCCTACCTGCTCAACATTGTCAATGAACGAGTTACCGTAAATAAGGTTGTTCGTGACGGCCGGGAGAAACAACGCGCCGACCTGGTTATAGGCGAAGAGATTGTCTCGAACGAGACCGTAAGCATCCGCCGAGGAAGGACTGTTGTCGAGGTACAAACCGGACCTGTTTGCGATGAACCGGTTTCCCTCGACGGTGTAGTCGTCCATGTCCTTGAACCCGATCCCATATCCACTCGGCCCGGAGTTGTTGGCAAAGATATTGTTGCGAAACTCAACCCCCACGCTGTACATCATGTAGGCGCCGACAGAATTGTTCACAAAGTGGTTGCCTTCGACGACGATCCTGTCCGAGTACATGAAGTGAAGCCCGTAGCGCCCGCCCGTGATCTCGTTGTCGCGGATGACGACTTCGTCGGTGAACCAAAACACGGCATCCCTGCCGTCGCGGACCACGTTGCGTTCTACCAGCGAACGCTCGCTCTCCCATAACCGGAGTCCGTCTCCACGATTCGCAATGTAGACATCGCTCTTAGCTCCGATAACGTTGTCGGAAACGACAGAGTCTTCCGAGCCGAGAAGATAGATACCGAAAAGAACGTCTTCGAGCCGGTTCCCGATGATCGTGACCCGCGGGGCTCTTACGGTGATTCCACTGTCTTCGCGGTCCAACGAGATGCCGCTGGAACGAATGATTAGCCCCTCAATGGTGACATCCGGGGCCGTAACCGTGATAACCGTACCGGTACCTGCACCGTCGATGACCGGCCACTCGCTGCCACGGAGAGTAAGCGACTTATCGATTGTGATGTTTCCGGCATACACACCCGGCTCAAGAACAACAACGGAACTCGGTTCTGCTGCATCAATAATTGACTGAAGATCCGTGCGTACGGCATTCGCCGACGCCGGAATACTCGTCGAAACACCCAGGACGACAGCCAACAGGAGAGTCCATGTCATCCTGCGCATCAGTCGGCGTCTTCCTTACTCTCGATGAGAGGTTTGTACACCCGACGGTGGTAATACAGACCAACCGCAACGAGGATGCTTGCGAGAAACGCCAGCAGCAAGCCTGGCCCGGGAAGCGCCAGCGTCTTGAACTGAGCAATCTTGGCACGACCAAAGATGGGAGGAGTGAACTCGCCCACCGCGGCCGCCAATGGAGCGGCCGGGTCGAGATTGTTTCCGAAGTTCCACAGCCAGTACTGGAGATCAATCAAGAAGATGACTGGGAACAGAAGTGCCGGGGTCACGAGCACCAGCACCCACCGTGAGTGGACGACGATCGCTGACACGAGTAGCCCGGCGAGCACGATTATCGAAGCAATGGCGATCGACCGCTCGAAAGTGGCGGCATCGTTGAAGGAACCCAGACCCACATAGTGGTTAAGGCTCTCAAGTTCGCCAACGTCACCTTCAAGGCGGTTGACGAACGCACGAATAGTCAGCCCGTCCGGAAACTGGGGCGCACCGAGTCGGAGAACCCAGTATGGGAGCAGGAGTGAAACCATGAGCAGTAGTGCTGATGCACTAAACAACCACGTGGGTAGCTGGTAGCGCTCGGCATGCTCAAGCTGTTCCTCCCGTGAAACACGGGGCCCCAGAATCCGGTCGACGGCTGACAATTCTTCGTTCCTTTCTAGCCTGCTGGCTGGACCAGGAAGTACCCGGCCATCTCAAGGTGAAGCGCCGAACAGAACTCGGTGCAATAGAACGGGAACGTTCCGCTCTGAGTTGCGGTGAATTCAACTGTCGCCGTTTCGCCTGGCTCGAGACTTAGATTGACGTTGTACGCAGGGATTGCGAAGCCATGGGTGGCATCCTTCGACGTGTCAACGTTGGTGATGTGCCACGTGACCTCATCACCTTCTCGGATCTCGATCTGGTCCGGCGTGAAGTGGCTTCGAACCGCCGTCATCCAAATCTCAACCTTGTTGCCGTTACGTTCAACCCTCTCATTTCCGAGAACCGGAGCGTTCGGATCGACAGACATGGTTCCTGGATCCCAGCCCACCTCCGGATACACCTCGAACGGATTCAGCTTGTCGGCCTTGATGATTTGCGCGTAGTGCGGTTCACCCATCCCCATTGCCATGTCGTACAGAACTTGCATACCACCGGTCACCGGGTTCGACGCGTTCGGTTGAGAGATATCCACCAACTGAAGGTTCTGCGGCAACAGCGGGCCCGGCGGGAAGAAACGATCGATAGACCACTTGTTGAGCGCTACCAGGTAGCCCCCATCCGGGTTCACCGTATCGCCGCCGGCAACAGCAAGGTGGCCGATGTTGTATTGGACCGGCAACGTGCCTTCGAGCTTCCATCCGTCATCACCGCGGTAGTTGGGCCCTCCAAGGCTCCACTTCGCGACAGTGCTGTCAAGGAAGATGCTCGTATAGGCATAACCGTCCGCATCGAACTCTGTGTGTAGTGGTCCGAGGCCAACCTCAACCTGAGCCTCCACGACCGCATCAAAGTCAAGGACAGGAACCCCGTACGGGTCCAGTTCCCAGTTCTCTTCTGCGATGGCCTGCTGGATCTTGGCGAACGAGTAGATCGTCGTATGGGGATCCAGCTTCCCGGAAACGACAATGTAGTCACCCTTTGGCGCCACGTCCGATCCATGAGGACTCTTCGGTTCCGGTGCGAAGTAGAGCAGCTCCTCGTCGAGCGCCGTGCTGAGTCCGATAACCGGAAATCCTTTGACATCGAACGTCTTACCGGCTCTGGCGACCTCGATCGCCTTGTCCAGGTTGATGATGTGGAGATAGTCGCGATCTCGCGCGGATGCACCCGCCTCAAACGGAACCCCCGTGCCGTCCAAGCCTGTTCCCGTTGCGAGTTCCGTGTTGAACGAACCACAGAAAACCCACCCCTCGGATTCAAGCTTGCCAGCATCACACAGATCCTGCCAGTAAGGAGGAAGCTCCATCGCGAAGGACTGATCCTCAAGGATTCGTCCGGCCTCCCGATCAAACTTCCAGAACGTCACCATTCCCTTGTATTCCGACTCATACGACGACATCGGGGCGTATTCCCAACCGTTCGGCGTCGCATATTGACCGCCCTCGATCACCCATTCCGTGTTGGGAGTCACCTTCGTCCCTCCGTGATCGTTGATCGCGATGGGGTTCTTTACGATCTGCTTGACCTCGAAGTCTCTGAGATCGACAAGTGCAATGCGGGCATTCGCCTTATCGTTGATGAATACGAACTCACCGTCGTAGTCGCCGTTAGTTTCCGATAGCGCAGGGTGGTGGGTGTCTGCCCAGTTAACCTCGTTGCCGTCGATATCTCCCGCGGCAAGTATGTCTTCGGTTCCTTTGTTGCCGAATCCCCATCCTTGCCAAGGTTCTGGAGTGAAGACTGCGATTGTCTTGAGGATACGCATCGACGGAATGCCGATCACAAACATCTGGCCCGACTGTCCTCCTGAGGCGAACATGATGTACGGGTCCCACTCGCCCGAAGGCAGGTAGGTGAGCCCGGCAGCCAATAGTTGATCGTCGGACAGCGCCTGAAGACCGGCGGCCTCACGACGCGTATTGATATCGCTTACTGATGCTGTACCCGAGTCACCAGTATCGCCATTGCCTCCAGTACATGCCTGAAGAGCAAGGACTAGCACTGCCACTAGTCCGAGCATCAGTAGGATGGATCGATTTCGCCAAAGTGGCGTCTTTGATCTTGCGGACATGATTATCCTTCCGAATCTGAGCTTGGATCAATGGTGTCAAGCATCACTGATCCAAGCTCGGTCAATACGGCGGTCTTTGCCCTTGTCCAAGGTATGTGTAGAGCGCATGACGCTTGGTCCGGGCAAGGACCGCCGGTGCTTATGCATTTTCCGAGATCAAAGGGGCCCTCAATCGCTTCGATAACCTGAAGCAGGGTCGTATCGGTGAGATCAACAGCCAGACGGTAACCACCGCTGGGTCCGGGGCTGGAGGTTGCGTAGCTGTGAGCTACAAGGGGTTTCATGACTTGAGGGAGGAAGCGCGCGGTTGTTCCGATATGGCCGGCCAGCTCTCGGCCAGGAACGGAGAGCCCGTCAGCGGTTGAAGACAGAACAGACATGGCTTTGAGGGCCAGCGCGGTCTTTCTTGAAATTCCTAGATGCATGGACCCGAACACATAAACCTGTACTCGTCGACTAGAGATTTCGATCGTGACAGGAAGAGGCCCCTCGGTCTAGGGAAAAAGGTCCCGCAGGTTGAGTCGTCAGGATCGGCGCTGCGCCTGCTGGATCAGAAAAATGAGAGACCCACACCGAGAATGTGTGGGTCTCTCACGGAATGCGAAGTTAACGATGAAGCGTTCTAGTTGATCGATTTCATGAAAGCGACGACATCAGCAAGATCTGAATCCGACAAACTCGGGTTTCCACCCTTGGGAGGCATGCCTACACCCGTTGTGTTTGCGGGATCATCGGGAGCACGTCCAACCTTGAGAAATTCAAGGAGTTCCGCTTCAGACGTACCAGCTACGAACTCGCTTCCAATAATGGGCTTGCCGAGACCGGTGACTCCAGAACCGTCAGGAGCGTGACAGGCGGCACACGTACCGATGTAGATCTTCTCACCGGCGGCAACATCGCCACCACCGGAGACTTGGGTCGTCTGCTCCTCGCCACCGGGAGCAGCGGTGGTGGCAGGGCTCGACCCACCGCCGCACGCTGCTGCCAGCAAGGCCAGGGCGAAGACGAGTATCGGTAGCTTCTTTGCCATAAAATCTCCCATAAAAAATGGTCCGGATATTGACAACGGAAGATAGCTGGGAAGGGTCCTAATCTGTAGGGCCGAAAGACCTTTTTTCAGGGATTTCAGAATCCTGTAGTTTCGCCCCGGCGACTGGTGCCCCCGGCCAACTCTGCTAGATAGGCACTTTCTTCGTTGCCGACTACCCGTTGAGTAACTGTGTACTCAGTCTTCGGTGATCCGCAACTGTGGCGGCAGTGTCGATTGTTTGGATTGTGCCGCTCTCGACGACCACTCGCCCGTTGATTATCGAGAACGACACCCGTGTCGGGGCACAGAACACGAGGGCTGCAATCGGATCATGATGGGCGCCGGCGTAGGCAATGTCATTGAGGTCGAACCCGACGATATCGGCGGCCTTCCCTGCCTCGATAGTGCCGATATCGGAACGCCCAAGAACCTCCGCTCCCCCGATCGTTGCGAGTTCCAGGGCACGCAGGTGCGGAAACAGCGTCGGGTGTCGGGCAACACGCTGTAAGAGCATTGCCTGGCGTGCCTCGCCGAGCATGTGCGACCCGTCGTTGCTTGCAGAACCGTCAACGCCGATACCGACACGACACGATACGTCGAGCAGTGCTGCAATGGGTGCAATCCCGCTCGCGAGACGCATGTTGCTCGTCGGGCAATGGGCGACTCCGGTCCCGGTTGTACCGACAAGGTTGATTTCTTCATCGTCCAGGACAACGGCGTGTGCCCACCAAACGTCATCGCCGACCCATCCGAGGCTCTCGGCGTAAGCCACCGGTTTATGACCGAAGCGGTCACGGCAGAAGGTTTCTTCGTCATGGGTCTCGGCAAGATGCGTGTGCATCATCACGCCGTGGTAGCGGGCAAGTATTGCCGACTCGCGCATCAGATCAGGGGTGACCGAGAACGGGGAACACGGGGCGACAACGATACGGGTCATTGCAAAGTCGGTGGCATCGTGGTGAAGCTCGATTGCCCGCGCTGTATCTTCGAGAATCTCGTTGGGTGTCTGGACAACCGAGTCGGGCGGCAGACCGCCGTTACTCTCGCCAAGCGACATGGATCCTCGTGCCGCGTGAAACCGAATACCGATGTCGTGTCCCGCACGAATCTCGTCATCGATCCGAGCGTCGTTCGGAAAGAGGTAGAGGTGATCACTCGTCGTCGTACATCCAGAGAGGATCAACTCAGCCATTCCGACAAGGGCGCTCGTGTACACCGACTCGGCGGTGAGGCGAGCCCACATCGGGTAAAGCGTCGTCAACCACGGGAAGAGCTCTGCTTCGGTGGCCACTGCCCGCGTCAGGGTCTGATACAGATGGTGGTGGGTGTTGACCAATCCCGGGATGACTGCATGGTCCGCGGCATCCATGATTCGGTCAGCCGAGAGATATTCGGACGGGATCTCGTTCGTCGCACCGACCCAGACAATACGGTTGTCGTGTATCGCGATGGCGCCATCGGAGATGGTTTCCCCAGTCCGGGCGTTCAGCAGGACTGAGCGAGCGTTACGGATGAGCACTGTCGACATACCTGAACACTAGTGAGAACTAGCCACATCCACCCTCGCGAGATTTCCGCTGCTACGAGCCGGCAAACCGGGTCGCTCGGGGACCGTTAGTTCTTAATGACGTAGGTTTTGGCGACCATGTCATGCACACCCTGACCGTATCTCTGAAACAGGATCGGCAGATACACCGCTGCGGTCAGCCAAAAGAGAAACCCGCCACCCGTTCCTGCGAGATACCCGGCAATAGTCGGAACCGCCCAACGAACCCCGGCGACCGGGAGCCCTGGAATACCGGCGTGGTGAACAGGGACTACCCGGGTACCGATGACCATCTTCCCGGGAGTCTGTCCATACTTCCCGACAAAATATATTTGGTAGGTCGCACCGATGGCAAACGACGCACCCGTAAACCACGCGGGTGGATTGTCGAGCACCGTGGGTAGACCATTGATCGTGTCTCTTATGGTTCCGAAGACATCAAAACCACCGGCGACTGCAAGTGCGAGTGACACGGCTGACAGGATCAGCCCATCAACGACGGCACCTCCGACACGTTGCCATCGTGTTGCCACGACGTACTCTTCGTCGGCGATGTTGACTGGCCGATAGCCCATGTTCGTTACTCCCACTCCCCGGACGCGTCGTCGGATACTACTTCTTGCTTCTTGGATCCGTGTGGTAGCACAATCGGAGTTGTGACTTCGTGGCTACCGAGGGCAGTGTGTCCTCAATTACGGTATCCGTCACAGAACCGAAGCGAATACCTGAGGACGGTTGTTACTGCGATTGTTTCGCTGAGGGCTTAAACGTCGCGGCGCGTATCTTGGCGAACCGCGAGGGCCGAGGATTCGGGTCGTATGTCTCTTCGAGAACCGTGAGTTCGATACCGCCGACAATGTCGGAGATCAAGTTGTAGACGATCGCCCCGAGTGTCATCGCTGCAGTAGCCATCACCGTCCAGATAATCGCCAGGTAGCGCACGATCGTCATATACAGATCGCCGTCGGGCGTGTATACGACGTCGACGGCAGAGAACACCTCACTAATGGACTGCGGGATCCCGCGTTGATCGAGGATCGACCACATCACCCACACTCCCAAAGAGAATATGAGAGCAGCGATAGCGTTGAAGATCAACGCTACTTTGAATACTGTCCATGGGTCGATCTTTCGAATGACCCTTCTCACGCGACGCACCGGCATGCGTACTCCTTATCGAATGGAGAAGTATTGTACCCGTGAACAGGGCTAACCCATGTCACCCGTTGAACGGTATGACCTGTGGTTCGAGTTCCCGATCAGATGCTACTCGCCGTTTTCATCTTCCGAAGGGACAAGAGCCACAGCTGTGAGCTCGGCCCCATCCTCAAGATTCATGATCT
>VAPH01052501.1_pt1 | contig 10767 bp, 10 predicted proteins | sample 3393861 | NCBI WGS metagenome assembly VAPH01 (sample SAMN08290439, study PRJNA428436) | hydrothermal vent metagenome | isolation source: Deep-sea hydrothermal vent chimney | place: Atlantic Ocean: South-mid Altantic Ridge | reverse complement strand
TTTATAAAACCGAGGTCACCGCCTTTTGACGCATCCGACCCTTCGGAGAATTTTTTTACAACGCTTTCAAAGGATTCACCACTGTCAAGCAGTTTCATAACCTCTGTTGCCTTTTTCCTGGCGTCTGCTTTTTCTTCATCTGTTTTGGCCGGGAAGAATATGTGGCGGATTCTGTAACCCTCGGACAAGTCAAAATTATCGCCATTTGTTTTTATGTAATTCTCTATCTCACCTTCTGTGACGATTATTTTACTTCTTATCTCGATGTTGACCAGTTTACTGAGGGTTATCTGCTCTGTCACCTTTTTTTTGTATTCCTGTAACGTGAAGCCCTCATTCCGCAGTGCCTCAAGAAATTCTTTTTCACTAAGGCCGTACTTCTGTCGTATCCGGTTAATTGCAGAGTTAATGTCCTCTTCGGATACCCCTATATTTAACCGTCTTGCCTCATTGAGTTGTATCTTCGTATCAATGAGCATATCGAGAAAGTCCTTTTCATACCTCTTGAGTTGCTCTTTTTTTTCTTCAGGAGAGAGCCCTGCAAGTTTGCCTGAGAGTTCGAATTCCATGGTCTTGTATAACTCGCTCCATGTAATCACGTCTCTGTCCACGACCGCCACGACCCTGTCAAGGAGTATGCTTGCAGAAGCAGATGCTGCAAAGAGCATCAGAATTGCCAAGCCTGTAATGAGGTGGAGAAACCTTACCTTGGCCACTTTTCCGTATTCTGTTAATTTTGTCATTATTTTTTACATAAGGGTGATATCATCAATCGCTGCACCAACAACAAAAATCTTTATATTGTTGCACCCTTCATCAACAGGGATAAGAAAGAACCCTGATTTGTCTTTATCGGATTTTGAGAGAAAATAACCCTTTTGCCAGGGAAGCTCCCCTCCAAGATAACCAAGGAGACTCTCTTTGTCTTTAAATCTGACATAAACCTTCCTGCCTTTTTCACTCGAGATGCCGTAGCGTTTAATCTCTCTGTAGGAAGGGTTGCCCTCAAAAGACCTTACAAAGAAAATAGCCTTAAGCAGGTCAATCCTGACAGTTGAGATGTTGCCGGAAGGGTGTTCTTCAATACTAAACTCTTTGGCAATCTCTGAGAAATCCCTGAGACTGCCTTTAATTGTTGAACCATCCTGAAAACGTAACACTACTTTTTCTGACATTGGTTTGTGTTGTGTTGTGCAAGCTTAAGCTGCCATGTACGGCCTTTAAAACCCCCCGTTTGTTGAAGAAGGTGCCTGTTGAATTTTAGATACCCCCTCCTGCTCTTTAACATATGCGTGGTAGCTGCTCTCCGTGGAGCATGTCTACAATCCTGGTTCCACCTATCAGGGTTTTAAGCAGGACAGTTCTCTCAGGTCCTCCTGTTACCCTTCCAATTACTGCTGAGTCTTTGCCAAGAGGGTGTCCCTTCATTGCATTTAATAAAGATTTTGCCACATTTCTGCCTGCAAAAGCAACAAGCACTCCCTCGTTTGCCACATACAGGGGGTCTATTCCCAGCAACTTACAGGCACCCCTGACCTGTGCGGTCAGAGGAATTCTCTCTTCATCAATCTCTATACACGCACCTGCCTCAAGGGCTATCTCTTTAAGGGTTGTGGCAAGCCCACCGCGGGTGGGGTCCCTCATGGCATGAATCTCGGGAGTGTGTGAAAGCATGATATCTACCAATCCGTTTAAGGCTGCCGTATCACTCAGAACAGGCGGGTCAAAGGTTAGACCGTTACGTTCAGCCATAACAGCCACACCGTGATTGCCGATGGGGCCGCTCAGAATTACCACGTCTCCGGATATGACATTTTTAGGCGAGAGGCTGATTCCTTTACGTACCAAACCGATACCAGAGGTGTTGATGAATACTCCGTCACCTTTTCCTTTGTTAACCACCTTTGTGTCTCCGGTGATAATCCTGACACCTGCTGCCTCTGCCGCCTTCTTTACAGAGCCAAGTATGCCCATGAGTGCATCCATGGGAAGGCCTTCCTCAATGATCAGGCTCAGGGACAGACAGAGTGTGGAGGCCCCTGCCATGGAGATGTCATTTATGGTGCCGTTGACAGACAGGGAGCCAATGTCTCCGCCCGGGAAGAAGAGAGGTGAAACAACGTAGCTGTCAGTAGTAAAAACGAGCCTTCCGTTCATTGTTCCCCTGTCCTCGTCTTTTAACTCTAACGGGACTACGGCAGAGTCATTGAATTCCTCTATCCTGATGAGCGGACCGATCACGTCCCGTATCAGGGAGTGCATTGCCTTGCCGCCACTGCCGTGGGCAAGGAGAATCTTTTCATTCCCGTCATTTCGGTCTATAATCATGGCTTTTGGTTCTTCTCCCTTTTAGTTTTTTTCAGAGTCTCTTGTTTCTCAGCCTCAGGGAATTGGTTACAACAGAGACTGAGCTGAAGGCCATGGCGGCAGAGGCAAACACAGGGTTCAGCAGCGGTCCTCCAAAGGGATAAAGAATCCCCGCAGCAATCGGGATTCCAACAACATTGTAGAAAAATGCCCAGAAGAGGTTCTGTTTTATTGTCCTGAGTGTGAGTTTGCTCAGCTTGATGGCTTCAACCACGCTTCTGAGGTCTCCCTTTATAAGTGTTATGTCTGATGCCTCCATGGCAATGTCAGTGCCTGTTCCAATTGCTATTCCCACATGTGCCTCTGCAAGTGCAGGTGCATCATTAATCCCGTCACCTACCATGGCGACTATCTTTTTCTCGTCTTTCAGTTTTTTCACAGCCTCAACCTTTCCTTCCGGTAAAACCCCTGCAAAAAATCTGTCAATTTCAACCATCTCGGCAATGCGGGCAGCTGTCCGTTCATTGTCTCCTGTCAGCATGACAACCTCAATCCCCATTTTTTTCAGTTCTGAAATGGCCTCAACCGAACCCTCTTTTATTGAATCAGCTATCCCGAAAACACCTTTCACCTTATTATTGACTGATACAAGGACTGCAGTCTTACCCTCTGATGAGAGTCTTTCAACCATACCTGAGACTCCCGTCAGATCAATGCCTTCTTTTTCAAGCAGAGAGATGTTGCCGATAAAAATGTTGTCGGAACCAATCCTTGCACGTATTCCACCCCCGGGTATTGCCTCAAACTTTTCAGGTTCCCTTAAATCAAGTCCGAGTTCTTTGGCCTTTCTGACAATGGCTTCAGCAAGAGGGTGTTCCGAGACCTTTTCGGCTGATGCAGATAGCTGCAGGACAGAGTTTTTATCAGAGCTGTCTGTACATATTATATCAGTCAGTTCAGGTTCTCCTTTTGTTATGGTGCCTGTTTTGTCCAGGACAATGGTCTGTATCCTGTGGGCTGTCTCAAGTGCCTCTGCATTCCTGATGAGGATACCCTTTTCTGCGCCTTTTCCTGTTCCAACCATTATCGCCGTAGGCGTAGCAAGCCCAAGGGCACAGGGGCAGGCAATAATCAGAACAGCGATAAAATTCATCAAGGCCCTTGTAAATGACGGCTCCGGCCCAAAGAAATACCATATTACAAAAGTGATGGTTGCTGTTATGATTACAACGGGTACAAATATGGAGGCAATCCTGTCAGCAAGCCTCTGTATGGGTGCCTTGCTTCCCTGTGCCTCCTCTACCAGACGGATTACTTGGGCCAGAGCTGTTTCCCTGCCGATCCTGGTTGCCTTTAATTTAAAACTGCCGACCTTGTTAATAGTTCCACCAAAGACCGTATCACCTGCAGCCTTTTCAACGGGGAGGCTTTCGCCTGTCAGCATGGATTCATCAACCGAGGAATAACCGTCTGTCACAATTCCGTCCACAGGTATCCTTTCTCCTGGCCGTACAATAACCGTATCACCTGCCACCACCTCTTCTATGGGTATTTCTGTCTCTCTTCCGTTACGCTCCACCCTTGCTGTCTTTGCCTGAAGTCCGATGAGTTTCCTTATGGCCTCGGATGTCCTCCCCTTGGCCCTTGCCTCAAGAAGACGCCCCAGGAGTATGAGGGTGATTATTATTGACGAGGTATCAAAATAAATGTGGGCCTTCAACCCGCCGCTTTCAAATACGCCGGGGAAGAAAGTTGCTGTAACGCTATAGAGGTAAGCTGCAGATGTGCCCATAGCAATGAGGGTGTTCATATTTGTTGAGAGATGCTTGGTAGCTACCCAGGCACCTTTGTAAAACCGGATGCCTGCCCAGAACTGGACTACAGTGGCAAGAAGGAAGAGGGTATACCAGCTTGACAGGAGGGGTATGCTCGTAAAGCTTCCAAGGAGAATCAGTGCTGAAATAACGGCACTGACCCTGAACCTCAACAGAAGGTTTTTGTATTCCCTCTCCCTGCTCTCCTTTTCCCTGTCTGTGAATTCTTCTGTTATTGCCTCTGCCTCATATCCCTCTGCCTTTACTGCCTTCTTGAAATCCTCAAACCCGGTGAGCGTTGGAATATACTCAACCACCGCCTTTTCAGATGCGAGGTTGATATTGACACTCACCACACCATAGAGTTTCTTTAAGGCACGCTCAACTGCTGCCACACATGCAGCGCATGTCATTCCCTTGATTGCGAATTCCAGCCTGGAAGTTGCCACATCGTATCCTTCTGCCTTAACAGCCTGAATCAGACGTTCAACCGGGATGTAATCGCTTGCGGTAAGTGATGCCTTTTCAGAGGCAAAGTTCACTGTCACATCTGTGACCCCTTCGATTTTACTCAGGGCCCTCTCCACCGCCTTTACACAGGAGGCGCAGGTCATTCCCTTTACAGGTAAGGTTATTCTCATTCAGGATGCCTTATGGATTTTTTATCTTTCATTTAATTTGTTATTTGAAATATTATACTATTATTCTATACTGTATTATATACTGGAATAGATGAAGAAATTGTGAAAAGGCAGAGCGAATGATTAGCATGTACTTACCTGCCTGGCAGGTGAATATCTTTGAAAGGAGGTTATTTGTTATGGCAAAACCTGTAATTGATTGGGATCTCTGTGAGGGATGTGAGTCATGTGTGGCAATATGCCCTGATGTCTTTGAGATGCAGGATGATGGCAAGGCTCATGTGAAGAATCCTGATGCCTGTGATACCTGTGACTGTCAGGAGGCAGTTGAAGTCTGTCCGACTGAAGCTATTAAAATGGAAGATTAGAGAAAGGCGGGGAGGGCATTTATCCCTCCCCCTTTCCTGATATTCTGTTTTTCTGTTTTTATGCCTTTTTAGAACGTTTTCCGGAAACGGCCCTTCCAGCAGGTTTTTTAGCAGTTACTTTTTTTGTAGCCTTTCTAACGGTCTTTTTCCCCGGCTTGGCTCTCCTGGTCACTTTTTTTGCCGGCTTGGATTCGAGCTTTTCGATCTGACCCTCTATCTTCTTGATCTTTTCAACTATGGCGGTAACTTTTTCATTGGTCATGGGGTTTCTTCTCTTGTCAGACGCGACTTCGTAAACTCTTCCGCCAAGGTCTGTCAGATGAACCTGAATCTTCTGTTTCAGTTCAAATATTTTTACCTTTTTCTTAACGTCGTCAGACAGGGTTCCAGCCCTTTTCCTTATAACAGTTGTTCCTTCCTTGAAGGCGTGTAATCCCTCATCAAAGCCTTTCTTGATGTCTTTTTTCAGCTTATCCCAAAAAGCCATAAGTCCCTCCTTCCCATATTTTTTTAAAAAACATGCCTTAATTATAGCATTATAGCATATTGCAAGAGCGGGTCAATTTAAAAAACTTTTGATTCTATAAGAATTTTTTTTCTCTACATTCTTGACAAAGGACAAATATCTGTGATAAAGTTCACCACGATTTCACATAACTATAATAAAACTTAAACCCCTGGAGAGAAGATGCTTGAATTAAACAAATGGTTTTTTGTCCAGTTAGCCAACTTCCTTGTTTTACTGTTTCTGCTTAATATCCTGCTTTTCAGACCACTCCTCAATCTCTTTAAAGAGCGAAAGGAAAACATAGACGGTGCCATTGAGGAGGCGAAGAGGCTTAACGAAAAGAAGGATGAGGAATTAGCCAGGTTTAATAAGGAACTATCTGATGCAAGAGAGAAGGCAAAAGATTTCTATAACTCACTGAGGCAGGAAGGTCTCCTGAAACAGAAAGAGATGATTGTACAGGCCCAGGAGGAAGCCCTGAAGGAGATAGAGGCGGCTCAGGCCGAGATAAGAAGGGAGACCGAAAAAGTCCGCAGACTCCTTGGTGATGATGTGAGAAGGTTCTCGGAAGAGATTGTTGAAAAGCTTATTGAAGTAGAAGTATAAAATATAGAAACTTTTTATTATTTTTATTAATAATTAAATGAGGTATGAATAAGAACGTGAGCAATAATAAAAATCAAAAATCAAAAACCGGAATTAAAAAATATGTTCCCCCCTTTATCAGTCTCGTTATAGTCTTTATCCTTTCACTGTCTCATGTAGCAGCAGTCTTTGCTATGCAAGGAGAGGGCGCGGGCGGTAGTGACTGGAAGGATTGGCTCTGGAAGATAGTCAATTTTGCCATCCTGTTATTTATCCTTCTGAAATTCCTCACAAAACCAATGAAGGACTATTTTAAGAAGAGGACGGAATTGATAGAGAAGTCCCTGACCGAGGCAAGAGAAGCAAAGGAGTTGGCACAGAAGGCCCTTAAGGAAGTAGAAGAAAAGTTGACACTTAAAGACCAGGAGATAGAGAGGATAATTGAATCTGCAAAGCAGTCCGGTCAGGCGGAGCATGATAATCTGATCGAGCAGGGTAAAGAGATGAGCGAGAAGATAAGGCAGCAGGCCAGGATGAATATAGAGATGGAACTGAAGAATGCCAAGGCAGCCCTGAGGGCAGAGGCTTCGGGTCTGGCACTGAAATTGGCGGAAAAGAGGCTTAGGGAAAGGCTCACGGAAGAAGAACAGTTGAGGCTCCTTGAAGAGTCCATCAAGAGGTTAGAGGGTTAGGATGGCAGCTAAACAGAAAAGATATGCAAAAAAATATGCAAGGATGCTGTTTAATACTACAGGGGTGGATATGGCTGAAAGGGCCATTTCAGAGTTGAATATTATCAATGACCTGATGAGCGGAAGCAAGGAAATAAAGAACTTTTTCCTGAGCCCATTGTTTGGAGAAGAAGAGAGACGGAAGACGATTGAGGGTCTTTCCGGGAAGCTTGGATTCTCTGAGGTGACAAGAAACTTTCTTGTCTTTATCACTCAGCACAAGGCGGTGTCAGCCCTTCCGGATATTATCAGGCATTTTGTGAATATTTATTTTGAGAAAAAGAAGAAGGCGAAGGCCACTGTTGTCACACCGTTTAAGTTTGACGGGAAGTATGAAGACAGGCTTGTAGCATCCCTCCGGAAGCTTACAGGCAGGGATGTTGATATTGAGTATCTCTATGATCCGGAGCTGCTTGGCGGTATTGTAGTGAAGGTTGGCAGCACAATGTACGACAGTAGCCTGAAGGGTCAGCTCAGGCTTTTAAAAGAAGAGTTAATAAAGGGGTGATATGATGGAAATCAAGGTTGAAGAAATCAGCGAGCTGATAAAAAAGCAGATTAGCGACTTTGAAAAAAAGGTTGATGTCAGCGAGATCGGTACTGTCTTGAGTGTTGGTGACGGTATAGCCAGGGTTTATGGTCTGGAAAATGCCATGGCGAGTGAGCTTCTGGAGTTTCCGAATAATGTCTTCGGCATGGCTCTGAACCTCGAGGAAGACATGGTTGGTACGGTGCTTTTTGGTGAGGATACCTTCATTAAAGAAGGAGATATCGTAAAACGTACCGGCAGGATCATGGAAGTTCCTGTTGGCGAGGCAATGCTCGGCAGGGTTGTCAATGCCATTGGCCAGCCTATTGACGGCAAGGGACCAATTAATACAAAGGATACAAGGAAAGTCGACATTGTTGCACCCGGCATAGTGGACAGACAACCTGTTGGTGAGCCTCTGCAGACGGGTTTGAAGGCGATAGATGCAATGATTCCGATAGGCAGGGGGCAGAGGGAACTTATTATCGGTGACCGTCAGACGGGAAAAACAGCCATTGCAATAGACGCTATTATCAACCAGAAGGACACAGGGGTTGTCTGTATCTATGTTGCAATCGGTCAAAAGAGGGCATCAGTTGCAAGGGTAGTCAAGACACTTGAGGAGAATGGAGCGATGGATAATACAATCGTTGTTGCCTCTACAGCTTCAGAGCCGGCTCCACTGCAGTACATTGCCCCTTATTCGGGTTGTGCCATGGGTGAATTCTTCAGGGATAACGGTAAACACGCACTTATTATATATGATGACTTAAGTAAGCAGGCTGCTGCATACAGGCAGCTCTCGCTTCTCCTGAGGCGTCCGCCGGGACGTGAGGCATATCCGGGAGATGTCTTTTATCTTCATTCAAGGTTGCTTGAGAGGGCGGCAAAGCTCTCAGACAAACTTGGGGGAGGTTCCCTGACGGCCCTTCCAATCATTGAAACACAGGCAGGTGACGTCTCGGCATATATTCCGACTAACGTTATATCCATTACAGACGGTCAGATATACCTTGAGCCGGACCTCTTTTACGCCGGTATCAGGCCCGCCGTTAATGTCGGTCTTTCAGTCAGCCGTGTTGGCGGCGCTGCACAGACCAAGGCAATGAAGCAGGTTGCAGGAACCCTGAGGCTGGACCTTGCACAGTTCAGGGAACTGGCAGCGTTTGCCCAGTTCGGTTCCGACCTTGACAAGTCAACGCTCATGCAGATAGAGCGTGGAAAGAGGATGGTGGAACTGCTGAAGCAGGGCCAGTATCAGCCCCTGACGATGGATGAGCAGATAATAGTGCTTTATGCGGGTACGCAGGGCTTCCTCGATGACCTGCCGGTTGAGGCTATAGGCAGTTTTGAGCAGGGGCTTCTCAGTTATTTCAGGAGGCAGAAACCTGAAATAAAAGAGGAGATAATGACCAAAAAAGCCCTTGATGAGGAGCTCAAAAATAAAATTAATGAGGCAATATCTGCCTTTAAATCAACGTTTCAGCCGTAATTATTTTATTGGTAACGGGTTACCATAGTTGCAGGTTGTAAAAACCTGACCCAACACCTGATACCTAAAACCAATTAAGGGGAGAGAAATGGCAACCTTAAGAGATATAAAAAGAAGAATAACCTCAATAAAGAGTACGTCCAAGATAACGAGGGCGATGAAGATGGTCTCTGCCGCCAAGCTGAGGAGGGCGCAGGACCGGATGTTTGCCCTGAGACCTTATTCGGACAAGATGAGAGAGGTACTGTTGTCACTTGCACAGCCGGGAGACCAGGACAGGCACCCTTTGCTTAAGGTAAGGCCGAGAAAGACTGTTGAGGTTTTAATACTTACAAGTGACAAGGGTCTGTGTGGTGCCTTTAATTCCAATGCCTTAAAGGCAGGGGTGAGCCTTGTCAAAGACCTTGAAAGTGAGGGTTTTGAACCAAGTATAAGCATTATCGGCAGAAAGGCCGGGGATTATTTTAAACGTAGAAATATCCCGCTAAGACAGGCCTGGACCGGACTCTCCGGCAAGATATCCTATACATCTGCCCAGGAGATCGCCGTTGATTTAATGGATAAATATATTAATGAGACATTTGATGAGTTGTTTGTCATATACAACGAATTCAAGTCTGTTGCTTCACAGAAGGTTACCAAACTGCGCCTTCTTCCTTTAGGTGAGGTGGAGCATGAAGAGACAGAGGAGATGAAGGATTTTCTCTTTGAACCTGCTGAGAAGGAGATATTTAACAGGTTGCTGCCAAAGAGCGTTGAGATTCAGATTTACAGAACCATGCTGGAGTCCCGGGTTTCAGAAGAGGCGGCAAGGATGACGGCAATGGAAAATGCCACAAAGAGCGCAGAAGACATGATCGATAGATTGACCCTTGAGTATAATAAGGCGCGTCAGGCAACTATTACCAGGGAACTGATGGATATAGTCGGCGGAGCTGAGGCGATTAAGGATTGACGATTGGAAGTAAAATGAAATTATTCATTTATCAAATAGACAATCTATACAGGAGGTATAAAAGATGAATAAAGGAAAGGTTGTTCAGGTGATAGGTGCAGTGCTTGACGTGGAATTTGAGACGGAACTGCCTGCGATACTGAATGCCCTGATAATAGAGCAACCAGCAGACCCGGAGAAAGGCACCTCTGATATCCGGCTTACCCTTGAGGTGGCATCCCATCTTGGGGACAATATAGTCAGGGCGATCGCCATGGGACCCACGGATGGAGTGGTTCGCGGTATGAGTGCCGTGGATACGGGTCAGCCGATAACCGTTCCTGTAGGTGAGGCAACACTTGGCAGGATAATCAATGTTATCGGTGAGCCTTATGACCAGGCAGGCCCCATTGAGACGGATGAGAGGTGGCCGATACACAGGTTGGCACCGGAATTTGATGAGCAGGAGCCGACAACCCAGGTATTTGAAACAGGCGTTAAGGTTTTTGACCTTTTGGTTCCGTTTGTCAGGGGCGGCAAGATGGGCATGTTTGGTGGTGCAGGGGTTGGCAAGACCGTTGTTATCATGGAGATGATTCATAATATCGCCCTGGTTCACGGTGGTGTTTCCGTGTTTGCCGGTGTTGGTGAGAGGACAAGGGAGGGGAATGACCTTTATCTTGAGATGAAGGAATCAGGTGTTATTGACAAGGCGGCCCTTATTTATGGTCAGATGAACGAGCCCCCCGGTGCAAGGTTGAGGGTTTCCCTTACAGCGCTTACAGTAGCAGAGTATTTCAGGGACCAGGGGCAGGACGTCCTTATCTTCATAGACAATATATTCAGGTATACACTGGC
>VAPH01067535.1_pt1 | contig 10772 bp, 14 predicted proteins | sample 3393861 | NCBI WGS metagenome assembly VAPH01 (sample SAMN08290439, study PRJNA428436) | hydrothermal vent metagenome | isolation source: Deep-sea hydrothermal vent chimney | place: Atlantic Ocean: South-mid Altantic Ridge | reverse complement strand
TGACATTGGCGGGGGGTTTTGATAAAGTATAGGCATAGTAATAGTTAAATTTAAAAATATATGCGAGCTAAAAAGAATAAAAAAATTTATAATTTTCCAGTGATTATTGAGAAAGACGAAGCCGGATACTATATCGGCATAGTGCCTGATTTGCGAAGCTGTTATACGCAGGCGAAGACATTACCCGAACTTTACGAACGGCTCAATGAAGTGGTCGGGCTTTGCTTGGAAGTTGAGGAAAATTTTTTCAAGGAAGATATTAAGCAAAATCAATTTATCGGAGTACAGCAATTAGAGTTTGTTAAATAATTTTTATCAAAAGCATGCCCAAACTTCATCCATTGCCTGCCAAGAAAATGATTAAGATATTAAAGAAGATTGGTTTTAAATTACTTCGTGTTAATGGCAGCCATCATTTTTTCTTAAATTCTGAAACAAGCAGAACAACAACAGTGCCGGTTCATAATAATGAAGTTTTAAGCGTCGGCATTCTCAAGGAAATTTTACGGGATATAGAGCTGGGTGTTGATGATTATGAAAAGTTGAGAAGAAAAGCTTAATAGGCTAAAAGCCAGCTCCGCCTCTCGCGAGGGGCGGAGCAAAAAGCCCCCCGGTTTTCCGGGGGGTTTTGTTTTATGAGAAGCGGACAGGATGCGCCGCAAGCAGCCCGTACGCGGATGTCCCGGTGTCCCGCGGCTTGACACTGAAAAATGGCTTGTTATACTAAAAGTAACAAATGTTATCTTTTTTATAACAAGAATTTTATGAGATTTAGAAATCCATTAGACAAAATACTTCCATCCAAAACCAAAGTAATAATCTTGCGCCATTTGGTAAATTATGGCAGGGAAATTTCCGTTAGAGAATTTTCTCGGGAAATAGGAATTGCTCCGCCAAATATGTCTAAAGCGTTAAAGGGGCTAGCGTTGGAAAATGTATTGGTTTGGCGCCGATTCGGCAATTCAATTGTTTATCGCCTTAACAAAGGCCATTTTTTAGCTGATAAAATTATTATTCCTTTATTTAAAAATGAGGCAATGGCTAAAAAAGAATTAGAAAGAAAAATTATCAAGCATATTGATTTTTCTTTTGAATCAATTATACTTTTTGGCAGTGTTGCCAAAGGTAGAGAAAAATCTGATAGCGATATTGATTTAGCTTTTATTATTAAAGATTCTTTAGACGCGGACAAAATTGAAAAAAAGATTTTTGACATTAATCCCGATTTAAGCAAGCGCTTTGGAAATACTGTTTCGCCTATTGTCATAAAAAAGTCGGATTTTGTTAAAAGATTAAAAATCGGTGAAGGATTGGTCTCGTCAATAGCAAAAGAAGGCGAAGTAATAAGCGGCAAACTAATCAGCGATTTGTTATGAAAAATATCAAGACAAAAAAAGAAGATAATTGGAAAAATTATTTGATTAAAGCGGAGCAATTCGCAGAAAGCGCTCGAGACGCCTACCTCAAGAAAAATTGGAACGCTGTTGGATTGAACGCCGTTCATTCCGCGATATCTTCAAATGACGCTTTAACCGCTTATTATGGGAAAGTGCGTTCAGTAAGCGAAAAGCATGCGGATTCAACTGGTTTGCTTTTAGAGGTTTTAAAGGATGATAAAGAATCAAAAAATTATTCAAAGCATCTCTCATGGCTTATTAACAGGAAAAATTTAGTTGAATATGAATCACGGCTGTTTTATCAAAGAGAAGCGGGAGAATCGTTAAAACATATAGAAAGATTTTTGTCTTGGGCGAAAGGAAAGTTGCCAAAATAAGACAGAAAGTCCAAGTAATATTAAATTAATCAATCCGGTTTAATCGGTTTAAAGCTAAAAAGTCCTCCGGTGTTTTCCGGAGGACTTTTGTTTTTGTGAAAAGCGGACGGGATGCGCCGCAAGCAGCCCGTACGCGGATGAGAAGAATGAGTGGACAGCGAATAAAAGAGATTATGCCGCAGCGAAAAACGAAAGCGGACTGTTTGTGAGCGGAGCGAATGGACAGTTTGCGGATTAAACCGATATTTCGCTCCGACGGCTCCATGCTGTGCATGGAGCCAGACTGCAAGCCGTGTATAATGATAAAGCGTTTTTATTTCTAATCAGCGCCTGCAATTCGGCTCCATGCAAAGCATGGAGCCAACAACAGGACTGCGATTTTTTTTATTTGACAACGGCAAGAAATTTTTGGTATACTAGGAGTATTAGTAGAGTTAAAAAAATAGTTTAACAAGATTTAATTTTATGGCATTAACACCTGAACAATTCAATCTTTTAGCGAATAAAGAAGATTTAAAAAAATTAGATGAAAAAATGGATGGTAGAATGGATAAAATGGATAATAGAATGGAGAAAATGGATAATAGAATGGAGAAAATGGATAATAGAATGGATAAAATGGATAAGAAAACCGACAAGATGTTTGTTGCTATTTTAGAGACCAAAGATGATTTAATAGAATTAAAGGATGAGATGGATAATAAAATGGACAGAATACTTACCGCTGTTGATGATATTGCCAATCAGCTAAAGACTTCCAAGGAAGAAAGGACATCCAATCAGGGCGCGCATGACAGGATTCAAAAAAATATAGATAATCATGAAATAAGAATAGAAAAATTGGAATTAAACAGAGTATGATTTATCGCAAAAAAGTTTAAGCGATATAATCGGCTAAAAGCCAACTCCGTCTCTCGCGAGGGGCGGAGCAAAAAGCCCCCCGGTTTTCCGGGGGGTTTTTGTTTCGCGAAAAACTGACGGGGCGCGATAAAATCGGACTGGATGCGCCTCAAGCAGCCCGTCCGCGGATGTCCTGATCTGAAAACTGGTGTTCGGCGACAGTCCCTTTATGACAAAAATTTTTGTCGAAGTGGAATTAATGGGTATAATTATACTTGACACAAAGTAGGACTTTGTGTATACTGTACTTATGATAATACAAAGGGATATTTATCCAAAAATAGAGAAATTCATAAATTCTCCGGAAACGCTTGTGGTTACCGGTATGAGGCGCGTCGGCAAGACAACACTGTTAAGGCAGTTAATGGATGATATAAAATCGGACAATAAGCTTTTTTTTGATTTGGAAAATCCGGTTAACCGCAAGATATTTGAAGAAAGCGATTATGAAAAAATTGCTGACAACCTTAATGTTTTGGGTCTGCGCGGGAAAGAAAAAGGATATATATTTATTGATGAAATTCAATTTGTTAAAAATTTGCCTTCCGTTATAAAATATCTCTATGACCATTATAAAATTAAATTTATTTTAAGCGGGTCGTCAAGTTTCTATATAAAAAATCTTTTTTCAGAATCGCTTTCCGGTCGAAAATATATTTTTGAGCTGTACCCCCTTTCATTTAAAGAATTTTTAAGATTAAAAGGAGTAAATTTAAATCTGCCAAAAAGAGGGCTTGGCGTTACTGTCGGTTTGTTTGAAAAAATCAGCCGGTTTTATGATGAATATATTAATTACGGCGGATTCCCGGGAGTAGTTGCCAAAGACTCCGTAGAGGAAAAAAAGATGATGCTTGAAGATATTTTTTCCGCTTATTTCCAGCTTGAAGTCACTCAGCTGGGTGATTTTAAAAAAACCGGAGCTATTCGCGACCTAATGCTTCTTTTGATGGAGAGAACAGGATCAAAACTGGATATTTTAAAATTATCAAAAGAAATCGGAGTAGCGCGCGATACAATTTATAATTACATCTCATTTTTAGAGGACACTTTTTTTATAAAGACAATACGCCCATTTTCAAAAAATAGGGACACTGAAATAAGGAGAGTACCGAAATTTTATCTTTGCGACACAGGGCTGGTTAAGCATTTTTCCTCTGCTAGCGCCGGAGCTTTATTTGAGAATGCTATATTATTATCTTTGCGCGGACAAGGCGAGATAAACTATTATCAAAAAAAATCAGGCGTGGAAATTGATTTTATTTTAAACAAGAAAGAGGCATATGAGGTTAAGACAAGGGGAGACGAGCGGGATATAAAAAGGTTAAGAGCTTTATCTACCGAGCTTTCGCTTGATAAATATTTTGTAGTTTCTAAAAAATTCAGCAATATCCGGAATATCGTTTTTGGGTTTTTACTGTAAGTATTTTATCACCCTCCCCCCTTTTTTTTCGGTTTTCCGCGGGGGGCTTTGTTTTTGCGCGATACCAAGAGACCGAGTTTATGTTTTTTTGGTTTGACACCAGAGAGGGGGTTTTGGGCAGAATATAAGTATATGAATACAGCTAAGTTTTTAAAAATAGAAGCGAAAAAATATATTAAAGAGATTAAAGATAAGCATAAGCCGGAAAAAATTATAATTTTCGACTCTTTGGCTGCCGGGAAAATAAAATCAGGAAGCGATATAGACTTTTTTATCGTAAAAAAACAAATAAGCCGAGGAGGGAGAGGCAAAGGGATGTTTCAAAAATATTGATTGACCGCCGCGCGGCTGTTGATATTATTGTTTTTACTCCGAAAGAAGCGAAAAAGAGAATAAAAATAGAAGATCCGTTTATTTCAAATATTTTTAATTTTGGGAAAGTGGTTTATGACAAAAGACAATAAAAACTCCGACGGCTCCATGCTGCGCATGGAGCCAACAACGTTTTTTGCGAAAAAAGCTGGCGACAGTCCCGTACTATACCTTCTACTTCCGTTAGCAAACAGGCGCTTGACAACATTTTAAATTAGCACTATAATTAAAGTATAGTTAAATTTTAGTACCAAGTGTTAAATTTTATGTATATTAAGCGAAAATTAGAGGGTAAGATTCTGCGTTTTTTGGACGCGCCGGAAATTATAGCGATTGTGGGAGCGCGCCAATCCGGGAAAACAACCTTAATTAAGCATTTAATGGGCAGGCTCAAGAGCGCGGTTTCCTTATCCTTTGAAGATCAGAGCGTATTGCAAATGTTTGAAAAAAACACGGATGATTTTATTAATATTTATGTTAAGGGGAATAAATATTTATTTATTGACGAATTTCAGTATTCAAAGAACGGCGGGAAAATTCTTAAGTATATTTTTGATTCCCAAAAAATAAAAATAATAATAACCGGTTCGTCGGCAATTGATCTAACTGTTCGGGCGGTAAAATATCTAGTAGGCAGAGTCTTGGTTTTTAATCTCCATACTTTTGATTTTGAAGAATTTTTATCGGCCAAAGATAAAAATTATTTAAAAATTTACAAACAGTATAAAAAACAAGCCGCTCAATTTAGCGCCGCCAATATAGAAATAAAAGAGATAACGCATAAAAAATTATTAGGATATTATGAGGAATATTTGCTTTTCGGCGGGTATCCCCGCGTAGTAACGGAAAAAAATTACGAATCAAAAAAGGAAATTTTGAACAATATTTACAATACATATTTTCTAAGAGAGGTTAGGGATATGTTGGGGTTAATTGACGATTATAAGCTGGACACCTTAATTAAAGGGCTTGCTCTGCAAATCGGCGGCCTTATTGAGTACGAAGAGCTTTCCCGCATGTCCGGCTTCTCTTACCCGTCTTTAAAAAAATATTTGAATTTCTTGGAAAAAACTTTTATCTGCCAATTCGCGCGTCCGTTTTTCAAAAACAAAAGAACGGAGATAGTTAAAAACCCGAAAGTTTATTTTTTGGATACCGGACTAAGAAACGCGATAGTAAATGATTTTAGGAAGATTGACGAAAGAACCGATAAAGGAGCGCTTTTGGAGAATGCTTTAGCGGCATCATTTATTAAAAATGGTTATAAGTTTAATTTTTGGCGGGACAAAAAAAAGAATGAAATTGATTTTATATTATCGTTGGGAGAAGGCAGAGCCGTTGCCGTGGAATCAAAAAGTTATTTAAAGAGCGGCGGCACGGCATCCTCCAAGGTTTTTCTCAGGAGATATCCCGGCATAGAAGTTTATTTTAGTTATCAAAATATAAACGGAGGACTAGCTAATAAAAAAAGAGCTTATCCTGTTTATTTGTTTTAAAAATCCGACGGCTCCATGCTGCGCTATGGAGCCAGACTGCAAGCCGTGTATAATGATAAAGCGTTTTTATTCCTAACCAGCGCCTGCAATTCGGCTCCATGCAAAGCATGGAGCCAACAACGTTAATCTCGGCCATCGGGATGCCGGTTAGCGCGCTTAACATGTTTCCGCAGACCCTCGGGGTGTGCGAGCGCGCGTACCCGATGGTCTGCGGATAGCCTCGCGCGCGTTGACATTGGCAGGGGGGTTTGGTAATATTAAAGCATATGAAACAGGGTGATATTAAAAAAGTCGTAGAGTATTGGTGTAAAACCGCGGAGCATGATTATGAAACAATGCTCGGGCTTTTTAGAATTAAACGTTATCCCGACTGTTTGTTTTTCGGCCATATTGTTTTGGAAAAAATTTTAAAAGCTTATGTGGTTAAGAATACAAAAAAAGAAGCGCCTAAAACCCATAATTTAATTTTACTGGCAGAATTGGCGGGGTTAAATTTAAGCGAAGAAGAAAAAGATTTACTGGATCTTACAAATAGCTTTAATATTAAATGCCGCTACCCTGATTTTAAACTTAGCTTTTATAAATATTATAATAACAGGGAGCGTGCTATTGAAAAATTAAATCAAATTAAAAAATTATATAAAATTTTATGTCAAAATTTGGGTCAAAAAATGAAGTAAAAAAAATAGTTAAAAATTACGCCAAGGAATTAGAGAAAAATAACTTTCCTTTTATGGCGGTTTATTTATTCGGATCTTATGTTAGCGGCGAACCTGGAAAATGGAGTGATATAGATGTTGCGGTTATTTCAGATAAACTAAAAAGAAGCAGGGAGAAAAATGAAATTTTATTATGGCAAACAAGAAGAAAAGTTGATTCAAGAATTGAGCCGATTGGTTTTACTGTTAAAGATTTTAAAAATATCTGCGATCCAATGGTGGCTGAAATTAAAAAAACAGGGGTTAGAATAGCATAAATATTAAACAGCAGATTTTTAATAAGCATATGAAACAAGAAAATAAAAAAATTAAAGAATTAAAAAAGAAAATTATTCCTATTTTAAAGAAAAACGATGTGGTTAAATCGTCTGTTTTCGGTTCGTTTGCCCGCGGCGAAGACACGCCGGACAGCGATGTTGATTTATTAGTGGAGCTAAAAGGAGCAAAGGGTTTGTTTTTTTTCGTTGGCCTAAAAAGAAAACTTGAAGAAGCATTAAACAGAAAAGTAGATTTATTAACTTATAGGGCCATTAACCCCAGGTTAAAAAAATATATCTACAAAGATGAAATAAAAATATATGGAAAAAGATTTTAAAATATTTTTAGAGCATATATTAGAAAGCATTGAAACGATAGAAAAATATGTCGCTGGCATGAAGAGGGGTGATTTTTATAATTCAGGACCGATTATTGACGCCGTAGTCAAGAGAGTTGAAATAATAGGCGAGGCCGCTAATAATATTCCTCTAGATTTTCGGGATAAACATATTCATATACCATGGCAAAGCGCTATTGATATGAGAAATTTTTTAATACATGAATATTTTGGTATTGACAAAAAACAAGTTTGGGATACGATAAAAAAAGATTTACCAGGCTTTAAAAAAGAAATAGAATTATTATTAAAATAAAATTAAAACAATAGCTCGTTTATTAGGCGGGCTATTTGTGTTTATGTATGACTCAAAAAGCTTATCTCGCAATTTTAAAAATAGGAGTTTATTTATCTTTTTTATCTATTTTTTTAGTGAGCTCAAAATTACTTTTCCCTTTTATTACCTCAAAGCAGCTTTATTTTAATATTTTGATTGAGGTTTTATTCGTGTTTTGGGCGGCGTTTATTATTAAATTTCCCGCGTACAGGCCCAAAAAATCGTGGATTTCAATCGGTTTAATCGGGTATTTCGCGGCTATTTTAATTTCTTCTCTTTTTAGCGTGGATTTTAATTTAAGTTTTTGGGGGGACATTGAAAGAATGCTTGGATTTTTTCCTATCCTGCATTTTTTGGCCTTTTATTTTATTCTTATTACAGTGATGCGCACCTGGAAAGATTGGCGCAATTTAATGGTCGTGTCGGTTGTCGCGGCTTTTTTCGTGAGCCTGTATAGCTTTAAAATAGCTTTTAGCACAATAGGCAATTCCGCTTATGTCGGCGGTTATTTGATTTTTAATATTTATTTTGCCTTGCTTTTATTTTTTAAGACAAAAAATTGGCCGATACGGCTTGCTTATGCCGCCTCCGTATTTTTTATGCTGGTGTCTCTGAAAAATACCGGTGTGGCCGGGGCTTATGCGGGGCTGGGCGCGAGTGTATTTATAGCGCTTTTCCTTTACGGCGTTTTAAATAAAAATAAAAAAGCGAAAAGAGCTTCTTGGGGCGCGCTGGCTGTTATGGTTATTTTAGTGTCGGCTGTTTTTGTTAATAGCGGCAGCGTCTTCGTGCAAAATAATAAATTTTTGCGGATGATAACAGGGGAATTATCCCTAAGCAAAAACACCTTTCAGACCAGATTAATTTCTTGGCGGGCAGCTTGGATGGATTTCGGCGCGCACCCTGTTTTGGGCGCTGGCTACGGCAATTACGCCATTACATTTGATAAATATTTTGATCCGGCATTTTATAACTACACCCGTTCAGAGACTTATTTTGACAGAGCGCATAATAATTTAATTGATATCGCCTCAACCACGGGGATAGTCGGTTTATTAACATATTTATCAATTTTCGCGGCAGTCGGATATTATTTAATCAGGGGGTATAGGGATGAAAAGATTACACTAACCGAGTTTACGCTGCTTACCGGATTGATCACGGCTTATTTTATCCAAAATTTAGCTGTCTTTGATTCATTAGCGACGTATATGTCCTTAATGATGGCGCTGGGGTTTGTTTATTGGATAGTGGAAAAGAGAGACGCTGTTTCCGCCGGTAATGTTAAATCCATTAATCGCGGCCTTATAGACAGAGAAATTTACGCGTTGGCGGGCGTTGGCATAATAATGCTTTTTGTAATATACCAATACAACATTAAGCCGATTAAAATGCTTGTCGGAACCATAGACGGCCAGCGCGCTTTCGCGCAAGGCGACGTTATAGGAGGGTATGAAGCGTATAAAAAAGCGTTGGACTATAATACGCCCCTTGACCGCGACAGCCGCGACAGCTTAATCCGTGTAGTCGCGCAGGGCAGTATTTTAAAAAAAATTAATGAAGAGAAGGCGCGAGAGATACTGGATTACGCCATTGAATTGTCAAGCATAAATCTTGAGTATAATCCGCGGGATAGTTTGATGCTTCTGGTCCACGCTCAGATTCTTAATTTGGCGGCAAATTCTTATAAAGGAAATTCGGAGGAATTTTATTATTATTCCAATCGCGCGCTAGAGTCGGTGGAAAAATCAATTGAATCAAGTCCGGGGCGCATACCGATTTATTTCCAAAAGGCGCAGATTTACATAACCCGGGGCGAGATTGAAAAAGCGATAGAAGTTTTTAAGTACGCCGAGACTTTAAATGAAGATTATTATGACAGCGTTTGCCAGCTGGCCAGAGTGCAGATTGTGGACGGAAGGCCGGAAGGGTATGAAAGTATGAGCGCGTGCATTGACAAGGGCGGAGTAAATATATTGGCTCCGGCCGGTTTTGTGACTCAGTTAATTAATTATTACGCGGAAAAAGAAGATTGGCCGCGCACTTTGAAGCTTTACGAAAGATTAAGCCGGTTGGACTCCAAAAACGCGAAAGTTTTGGTTAATTTAGCCAATTTATACGCAAATGCCGGCGAGAAGAAAAAAGCGATAAATACGGCGCGAAAAGTAAGCGAGCTTAATCCAAGCTTAAAGGATAGCGTAGATAGCTTTATAAGAGGGTTGGAGGAGTAGTTTATGAAGTTGAAGGTTTGTAAAGTTCATAAAGTTCATCAAGTTTGTAAAGTTGAAAGTTTTCATTAGTTTTAGCGGCAAATAAAAAAATCCCCTGAGTGGTGTGCTCAGGGGGTTTGTTGTTTTTAGGACAGATATTTTTTTTGAAAATCTACAAGGCTGCAACCAGCCAGTAAATTGAAAACTTTTTGATAGCCGTCACTTCCTTTTTTTAATATTTCCGCAGGAAATTCAATTGAAGTTTTTGTTCCGTTTCCCCAGACTTCCTCAGCATATTCCCGAAAAATTTCTTTATCCATCCACGGTGGCATCTCGCCGACTTTAATTAAGCCGGATTCAGAAAATCTGCAACAGTCGCTGTTAAGCCATTCATCCGGAAGCACAAGACTGCCGTCCTCATCAATTCCAACCTCGCATTTAAAGTCAATAATTTCAATGCCGTGTTTCAGGGCGTACCTCCTCCCGACATCGTATACGGCCTTACTCATATTGGTTGCTTCGGGGTATTTATCCGCGACCGATTTACTATTAAGCGGATCATCAGTTTCCGACTTATCAGTGGGGGTAAAGATTGGCGAGGGGAAAGGGCTCATTAACTGCAGGTTATCCGGAAGATTCAACCCGTATGGATTGGATTGATTTTTAGAATAAAACTTTTTATGGAGACTCCCCGCCATGTAAGCTCGCCAGATAAATTCTACAGGTATCATATCTACCACTTTTACAACTATTGCGCGCAGATGAAGATCATCGGGATAGCTCCTGTCCTTTGGCATATAATCATAGATTTTTTTGCCGTAGGCCACAATGTGAGTATTTATCTTATTGGGGAGCACGTTTAGCGCGAAGAAGATTGATAAAGCCGTAAGAGCGTAACCCTTATTGCAAATAAGGCTTTTATGGATTACATTATGAGTGCTAATCGCAT
>VAPH01013584.1_pt1 | contig 10788 bp, 9 predicted proteins | sample 3393861 | NCBI WGS metagenome assembly VAPH01 (sample SAMN08290439, study PRJNA428436) | hydrothermal vent metagenome | isolation source: Deep-sea hydrothermal vent chimney | place: Atlantic Ocean: South-mid Altantic Ridge | reverse complement strand
CCGAACTGCACCTTGCGGGGTGTCATCGACTCCTTCATCATCAGCTTGATGCCGTCAGCCACGGTCTGAAGCATGCCCCAGGGTCCTGCACGATCCGGACCGATCCGGGTCTGCATCCCAGCGACCACTTTGCGTTCCATCCATACGATCACGACCGTGGCATTGAGCAACAGCACGAACGCGACGAGTACCTTGATGCCTGCTTCGACGAGGAGAGCCACTAGGAACCATCCCCTCTCACCGCATCGACCTGAACGATCAGTGATGCGCCCAATGCGCGTGAGCTGTCCATGTTTGCCTGCACGTAGACCGTGCCCTCGGCGAGCGACTCATCGGACCGAACGGGGAGCTCGACCGCACCGTAGTCACCGGCGACCCGAACGGTGTCTCCCGGCCGGACCGCAAGTGCGGCAAGGTCGCGGGGATGGAACGCTGCCACGGCCGGTTGTACCAACATGTCGAGCGACGGGCTGTGGCGCACAACTTCTGCGTTATCGAACAGGACCCGACCGAGATGCAGGGTGAATCGACCAGTCGTTGCGGTGACAGAGGTCTCTACCGGCATGTGTTGGAGAGGTTGGGTGGCTTCCGGTCCGGGGAGAACGACCCCGTCTCTTCCTTCACCCCAGTCGAGGAGATCCCATCCAATGCCGGCGTACGCGGGGGCGATCGTGGCGATTTCCTTCATGATGGCCTCTGCGCTTTGTGCACCGAGACCGCCACCCATGCGCTGGGCGAGATCGTCAAGCACCGACCAGGCAGTGCGCGCCTGGCCCGGTGGCGGCACGATCCTGTTGAGCTTCTGAACGCGACCCTCGAGATTGGTTGCCGTACCTTCCGATTCGCCGTATCCGGCAACTGGGAGCACGACATCGGCCCGTGCCGACGTCGCATTGAGGAAGACGTCCAAACACACAACGACCGGGGGGGCTGCCACCGCCTCGCTCGCAAGTACAGGCTGTGGGTGGTTTGCCACCGGGTCGGATCCGAGTGTGATCAACGCCTTCAGTTCGCCGGCTCGAAGGCTTTCGAGAATCTCCGTTGCGTGTTTGCCTCTGCCCTCGGGTAACGGCCCCCATGCGTCCTCCAGAGTCGTACGGCCCTCGGTGTCGTGAACGCTGACCCGCCCCGGCAACATACTGGCTGAGACACCCATGTCGAGGGCTCCGTACACGTTCGACCTTCGCGCCAGCGGCATGATGGTCGCATGAGAAAGGGTGCGAGCAAACGCTGCAACAGACTCTGCGAGTCGCGGGTCTTCCGCTCCCCCGGTACGGCCGACAATTGCTACAACCGGCCCGGACTCGAGAGCCTGACGCGCCTCAGCAAAAGATCCGGCGCCTTCCTTGAGCCGACGAAGCATGCCGGCACCCTCACCGGGACGATAGGTGATTGCGTAATCCGCGACATCGCTCAGGCCGGTCTTGCGCGGGTGGACAACAACCAACGTTGCACCCAGGATGGTGGCGGCCCGACGCACACGGAGATAAAGGACCGGAAGCTCTTCCTTCAGGTCGCCTGCCCATACCAGGATCGTCTTTGCCGTCTCCAGATCGTTGATCTCCGCCCGATCCATCGTCGCCGCAAGGAACTCATCAGCAAGCGCGTCGTCGAGTTGCGCATCGATATGTGGAGTTACCACGACCGAGCGGAGGAACTTGGCGAACGTATAGGCCTCCTCGTTGGTGGAGCGCGCAGCACCGAGACCGGCTACTTCGTCGCCACGCACGCTACCGAGACGCTCTGCAACGATGTCGAGAGCTTCTCCCCAGGTGGACTCCACCAGCTCCCCATCCTTGCGGACAAGCGGCATCGTGAGTCGACCCTCGGATTGAATCGCCTGGTGCGTAAACCGATCTTTGTCTGAGAGCCACCCGTGGTTGGTGGTGTCTGAATCGACCCCGTCGATTCGTAATACCTGGTTCTGGCTGGTCTGTATCGACACCTTGGAACCGACCGAGTCGACCATCGAGACCGATTCAATCGCTTCAAGGTCCCATGGCCGCGCACGGAATCGGTACGGCTTTGCGGTCAGTGCACCGACCGGGCAGATCTGCACCGTGTTGCCGGAGAAATAGGAAGCAAACGGCTCGTCGAAGAACGTCAGTATCTGAGTGCCGTTACCGCGATCAACAAACTCGATAAGTGAGTCACCGGAAATCTCATCACAAAAACGAGTGCATCGGGCACACAGGATGCAGCGTTCACGATCAAGCAATATGAGGTCGGAGATCTCAATCGGCTTTTCGTAGTGACGCTTCTCCTCCACGAATCGTGACTCACCGGGACCGTAGGCAACAGTGTGGTCCTGGAGAGGGCATTCGCCACCCTTGTCACAAACAGGACAGTCAAGCGGGTGGTTCAACAGCAAGAACTCGAGCACACCTTCCTGGGCCTTGTGAACCACTGCGTTCTCGGTGTCAACCACCATGCCTTCGTCGCAGGGCTGCGTGCAGGAGGGAACCAGCGCGGTGCCCCGGGGTCCTTCAACCTCGACGAGACACATACGACACAGACCGACCGGTTTGAGCCGTTTCTGGTAGCAGAACCGCGGGATGTACGTGCCGGCCTGTTCAGCAGCATCAATCAGGAACTGGCCCTTGCGGACCTCGGTCTCAACGCCGTTCAGCGTGATCGTCACCATCTCGGGCTGTTGTGGATCAGCCAACCTTCACACCCCCCTGAGCAGGTGTGGTCGCGGCGATCATGGCCTCGACCTCTCCGCGGAAATGGGTCATGATCGAATTGACCGGAGCTGTTGCCGATGGACCAAGAGGGCAGATCGTCGTCATTGCGGGCGGCCAACGCAGTCCCGGGCTGATGTTGTCACAGACGTCTAACAACAGGTCAATATCCTCGAACCGTCCCATGCCGTGACCGATGCGCCACAGCACGCGTTCGAGCCACGTCGTTCCCTCGCGACAGGGGGTGCACTGGCCACACGACTCATGAGCGAAAAACCGAACAAGACGGTGAGCGGCGTGAACAACATTCGTCGTCTCGTCCATCACGATGACCGCACCCGAGCCGAGCATCGAACCATTCTGACCAACATCGTCGATGGTTACCGGCGTATCAAGAAAGTCGGGTGTGAACCACGGTGCGGACGCCCCTCCGGGGATCCAACACTTAAGCTCCTTGCCGTCGGGGATTCCACCTCCGAGGTCGTAGATGAATTCGCGCCATGTCAGTCCCATCACAATCTCGTAATTGCCGGGGTTGTTGATATGACCCGACAACGAAAACATCCGGGTACCGGCCGACCGCTCAGGGCCAAGGGAGGCGTAAGCGGCTCCCCCGTTGTTCACGATCCATGGCACGTTCGACAGAGTCTCGACATTGTTGACGATCGTCGGTTTGGCGTAGAGGCCCTCAACAGCCGGGAAAGGTGGTTTCAGGCGCGGCTCGCCGCGGCGTCCTTCAAGTGAGTTCAGCAGAGCGGTTTCCTCACCGCAGATGTAGGCACCGGCACCGAGATGCAACGTAATGTCAACCGAGAAGTCCGATCCCAGAATACTCTCGCCGACATATCCCGCGGCCCGAGCCTCATCAATCGCTCGCTGCACCCGACGGGCCGGCTTGGGATATTCGCCCCGAATGTAGACAAACGCCTGGGTGCAATTGAGTGCAAATGCCGACAGAATAATGCCTTCAACGAGCTGGTGCGGATCCCGCTCCAGTAGCTGACGGTCCTTAAAAGTGCCTGGTTCTGATTCGTCACCGTTCACAACCAGGTAACGAGGTTCTGTGGGCGCGAGGAATCCCCACTTCACTCCAGTCGGGAAACCGGCGCCGCCGCGTCCGCGAAGGTTTGATGCCTTCACCTCGGCACGGACTTGTTCCGGAGTCATCGAAGCAAAAGCCTTGCGCAACGCCGAGTACCCACCCGACCGCTCGTAGCTGGCGAGGGTGTTTGAGTCCGTGCGGTTGTCAACCATGTGTTGAGTGAGGATGTGCGGGAAGGTCATGTCGCATCACCCGCCGAGTCGTAGAGTTCGAAAGCGGGTACATGGCTCGTCGCACCTTGCGGCTCGCTCACACCCCAGTCAAACGATTGTTGTCCCCCGAACAACGCCTGCATCTCATCGGCGAGCACGGTCTCGGGTTTCGTGTCCTTCAGCCATTGGCACAATGCGCGCCCCTTGTCGGGTAACACGCCTTCTACAAGTTCCCAGTTCACTGCCACCGCCGGAGCACCGCCGCATGCCCCGGAACACTCGACGTGCTCTACCGAGAACAACCCGTCCTGCGATGTTTCCCCGTCGGGCGTGTTGGTCTCATCTTCGATTGCGGCCAGCACGTCGTCGGCGCCGCGCAGGAAACATGAGATCGAGGTACACACCGAGATCACGTATTTGCCAACGTTCTGTCGTCGGTACATCGAGTAGAACGATGCTATCGATTCGACCTGAATCGACGTCAGGCCGGTGATCTTGCCGACCTCAACCATTGCGTCCCTTGAGCAATACCCGTGTTCACGTGACGCCAGGTACAGCAGGGGCATCACCGTTGAACGACGCTCCGGATAGGCGGCCAGCACGGCACGCGCCCGCTCCTGGCGTTCGGGGCTCCACTGCCCAAGGACCCTATCGGCGACTGGATCGGTCATCGGTCGACATCTCCGAGAACGGGATCGGCAGAGGCGAGAGTCGCAACGAGGTCGGCGACCAACGAGTCGGTCATCATGACCGGCATGGCCTGGACCGCGGCAAACGAGGGCGCCCGAACGTGAAGCCGCCATGGGCGTGCCCCACCCTGGGAAACGATGTACACACCCAGATGACCTCGTGGAGATTCGACTCCCTGGTACGCCTCGCCGGCCCGCACACGAAATCCCTCAGTGAACAACTTGAAGTGGTGAATTAACGCCTCCATCGACTCGTCAATCCGCTGGCGCGGAGGCGGAGTGACCTTGCGGTCATCGGTGCGGTAGTCACCGGCGGGAATCGTATTGAGTATCTGTTCAACGATCCGCAACGACTGGCGCATCTCTTCGATACGTACGAAGTAGCGGTCGAGCACATCGCCATGTTTGCCGACAGGCACCTCGAAGTCGTAGTGCTCGATGCCGCTGTAAGGGAAGACTTTGCGAAGATCGTGGGCGATTCCCGAGCCGCGCGCGATCGGTCCCGACACACCGTACTGACGACACTCTTCGGGAGTGATCACACCAATGCCCTGCGTCCGATCAAGAAAGATCGGGTTCTTGTTGAGAATGGCCTCATCCCGATCAATACCGGCGGAGACCGTTGCCAGTAGGTCCTCAATGTCGTCCTCCCACCCATCGTGGAGGTCCGCGGCAACACCACCCGGCCGAATGTAGTTGTGGTTCATTCGCAGGCCGGTGACCTTCTCAAAGAACTCCAGACAGGCCTCGCGATCCTGCCATCCGAACAACATCATCGAAACTGCGCCGATATCCATCCCCTGAGTGGCAACCCACAGCAGATGGCTCGCAACCCTATTGAGCTCTGTCATGAGAATCCGAATTGCCTGGGCACGAGCCGGGATCTCAACATCGAGCAGCTGCTCGATAGCGAGCGAGTAGGCAAGTTCATTGTGGAACGGCGACAGGTAGTCCATGCGAGTGACGTTCGTCGCTCCCTGCATGTAGGAGAGCGTCTCGGCCGTCTTCTCCATGCCGGTGTGGAGGTATCCGATGATCGGCTTCACGCGGCGAATCGTCTCACCTTCGAGTTCGAGATGGAGTCGGAGCACACCGTGGGTCGATGGATGCTGGGGACCCATGTTGAGGATCTGACGCTGGTCCTCGTCGGCGTCACCGTCGCCGACGTAGTCGTCATCCACCGCGATGCCTCGCTGGATGGTCACCGCTGCATCCAACCCCTCAGGGAGCATCTCCTGCGCACCCTCATCGGTGGCCGCCCGGACCCAGGCTTGTTCTTCTGTGCCGGCGACCCATACGTCGCGAAGCTCACGACGGGACCCGGCGTCGGAACCGCCCACCGGCTCCGGAGGATCAATGGTCGGCGTTTCCCTGTCGCCTGTTACGAGATGTGGAGTGTTGCTCATGGCGCCTTGTACGAAGCCTTGAACTGGACAGGAACTGAACCGACGGATGCATCCTTACGGAGTGGGTGCCCCTCCCAGTCGTCTGGGAGCAGAATTCGAGTCATGTCTGGATGACCGGTGAACGTGATACCCATGAGGTCATACGCCTCACGTTCGTAAAAGTTGGCGCCGGCGAAGACGTCGGAGATCGAGGTGACCGACGGGTCGGATGCCGGAACACCGATCTTGATCCGGAGCCGCTTTCCCTGGCTGATCGATTCGATGTGGACGACCACGTCGAAACGTGGACTCCGGCGAAGGTAGTCGACGGCGCACAAATCAATAAAGAGCGTGTAACCCGCGGCGTGTGCCGCAGTGACGAGACCGTGGTAGTCATCGCTTGAGACGGTGACGATATCCCACAATGCACCGGTGCCTTCGAAAACCTCAAACTCGGCGCTTGCGAACTCGGAAGCCAACGCCGCAAGCTTTTCGTCTGCCGGCATCACACGATCCGAGCCGGCGTCCTCGACACCTTCGCTTGCGATCTCTTCGGTTGTGCTCTGTTCCTCAGACACGAAGGTCTCTGCTCCTGAACTACCGGCGAATGGTGCCGGCCATGATTTCTTCCTGCAGACTCAGAATGCCGTGCAGCAACGATTGTGGCCCCGGAGGACAACCCGGAACGTACATGTCGACCGGGACGATCTGATCGACACCCTGAACCAGGGCATAGTTGTTGAACATTCCGCCGGTTGACGCGCATGCGCCCATCGAGATAACCCATTTCGGCTCGGCCATCTGGTCGTACACCTGACGTAACACCGGAGCCATCTTCTGCGACACTCGGCCAGCGACGATCATCAGATCAGCCTGGCGCGGCGAGGCCCGGAACACCTCCATGCCGAACCGAGAAATATCATTGTGCGAGCCACCGGTTGCCATCATCTCGATCGCGCAGCAGGCGAGACCGAACGATGCCGGCCACATCGACCGGGTCCGTGCCCAGTTGACGCCCTTGTCCATGGTCGTCATCAAGAATCCGGGCGCATGAGCTTGATGGGCCACTAGGCGGCCTCCTCTTCGGCATACTCCGCAACGACGCGCCGGTACCGGTCGCGGTATGCCACATTCCAATCGAGAGCACCGCGTTTCCACACATAGACGAGGGTCTCGACCAGCATTGCTACGAAGATCGCTACCGCGGCAACACCCGTCCACCCCAAGGTCTCAAACCGCACTGCCCATGCGAAGAGAAAAATCATCTCGACATCAAAGATCACGAACAGCATGGCGACGAGGTAGAACTTGACGGGAAAACGTTGGGCGGGTTCCTGAAGCGGAACGATGCCGCACTCGTACGGTGCCAGCTTTTCAGGAGTCGGGTTGTTGGGAGCAACCTTCCACGAGGCCCACATCGCTACGGTTGCGAAGCCGATACCAATCAGCATCATGAGACCGATTGGCAAATAATCAGCGAGGGTCATCGGGACAGGCCTCCTTCCATCACGCAGACTAGAAACGAGATCGCATTCCACCAAAACTAAGACACGTCCGTTAGGCAGACCTTACGCGTGTGTGGCACGGCCGGTTGCGGGATGCGGCAGGCTCAACCCCGGCATCCGCACGCACATCGGGGTCCGAGACCACCGTCCCGGCGTCCGGATCGGCCGTATGTCGCGGTGGTCCTCAGGGGGTGCGCGACGGCGTGAATGATGGAGATCAGTCGGGACAAGGGCTACACAACGCGGTCCGGCACGACCCGGACAACCCTTTCGATGGCTTTGTAAACTCGTTCAGCCATCCCGTACTCTTCGGGTTCCAATAGGTTCGCCATCACCTTGAGGGTCCACTCCATGAGGGGACGAGAGCGCAAACCGACCTGGGTGAGACCTCTCATCACCGACGGATTTCCGATGACCTTCACAAAGATCCGCGCCACCTTGTGATACGCCTCATACTCGTCGTCGAGTACCTGAGCATACCGACCGAGCAATGCGAGATCATCGGCGGCGAACGCCTCGACAATCACGTCCGCGGCCATGCGGCCGGTTTCATAGGCGTAGTCGATGCCTTCACCGTTGAACGGGTTGACGGCACCGGCGGCATCTCCGACCACCAGCCAGTTTGCACCCACCTTCGGGCCGACCGACATGGCCATCGGCAACTTGCCTCCGGTCGCCGGCTGGAGCGCATCGGACGCGGAAACCTGCCAATGTTCAGGAAGCCGCGCGACATACGCTTCGAGCATGTGCGACGTGTTGACATCCTTCCACCCCTTGAAGGTCGACAGAGCACCGACACCAACGTTGATGGTCCCGTCACCAAGCGGGAACACCCACCCGTAACTGGGAAGCGAGCGGCCGTCCTTGTCACGGATGTCGAGCTGGCTCTCGATGTATTCGTCCGTCGAGTTCGGCGACTCGTAGTAGGTGCGAACCGCAAGTGCATACGGATAGTCCTTGCGACGCTCGGTGGAAAGCGCGCGACCGAAACGACTGAGGGATCCGTCGGCGATAACGACCACCCTGGGAGAGACTCGCTCTACCGAGCCATCCGCGGACTTCAGATCAACGCCGATGAGACGCATATCCTGTACTACAGCAACCGCTTCTGTGGCCTGGCGGACCTCGGCTCCCTGTTTCTCGGCAAGCTGCGCGACAGCACCGTCGAGGTCGGAGCGTCGGATCGAGGCGCCCCAATTCGGGTACGAGGTCCGCTCCGGCCAGGGCATCTCAAGCATCAGCTCACCGGCGTACGCGCGCAGACCCTTGATTCGGTGAATCTGCGGCACGGAGAAATCGAACTCCATGTCGAGGAGCTGCTTGATCGCTCGCGGCGTGAGACCGTCACCACACGTCTTTTCGCGTGGGTAGGTCTTCTTCTCGACGACGAGAACCGACACTCCTTCGCGAGCAAGCCAGTACCCGGCGGCACAACCACCCGGACCGCCACCAACTACAAGAACATCGGGCGAAGACATGACAGCAGCCTACTTTGCCCGCGACGCGCAGGATCGCCTCGGCAGTGGGGAACCGCTACGCGATGGATGCCACCCGACCCGCCCGCCGGGAGTTCACCCGGCGGCCGGACGTATGACTACCCGATGGCGAAAACCAGGCTTATGACGTCACCGTATTCGGCCAGGATGTCAGCACGTTCACCGCTGATCCGACCGTTGTCGATGAGCCGCTGAACGCGCTGGGAGTAGAGACCAATAAAGAAGTTCGCCACATCAACGTTCCCGAGATCGTAGAAAGCAAACAGGGCGGCCCGCGCCGTGAACACGAGGTAACGGTTGCGCGTTGGCAGGCGAATCACGTCGTACTGAATCGCCTTCGCCGGCTGTGCTTCGCTCAGACTGAACTGATCCGAAACTCCAGCATTCTGCCCGTCGAAACGCTGAGGCACGAGCGGGAAACCGCCGTGAGTGACAAACTTCCTATTCGCGCAAGGAACTGCCGGTTGCACTTCAGGCCCGGTTGCCGAGATCAGAGTGCGGTCGAACGGCACTCCATCGAACTCAAACTCGCCACTCGCACCGGTGCACGTGTAACGCGCTTCTTCATCATGGCTTGTGTTTGCGAGCACGCCCAGGTATACCTCAACGCCCGCCAAGGCCCGTCCGTTGCGCTCGACAGTCCCGCTCACCGTTCCCGCGGTCTGCGCCCCGAACGCTGAGGGCGACGGCACGACCACGAGCACGGCCACGAGCAGCGCGAATGCCATCCACAGCCAGAGCGTCTTTCGAACCGTGTCCCTTAATTCCTGCCGCCCCGCCGCGGGCACCACCAATCGCCGGTAATTCATCATCAGGCCCTCCTTTAGCCGTCCCACCCAGAAGCCCTGAGCGAGAACCCACTATATGGTAAGAACCCCGGCGCCCGCAACTGAAATACCACTCAGGGTGGCGATATGGACCAAAACGCGTGGTGTATTAACCATGTTTCGATGTTGACAATCCACGGGGCATGCCGGCACCACCTTGCCGAACCGACAGTTATGCAACGTTAACTCCTGACGTCCCATTGGGTGGGCGCGACAAGGGTGTCTGCGTCAGATCACATTCGTCACCGGCGCAGTTAGCCGGTGGGCTCTGCGGACGAGAGGCAGGCCGCCTCGGCGGCATCGATCGACTCGTTGCCGAACGCCACACGTTCGAATATCGCGATCGCGGACAGCTCATCTTCTGTCAGTGATGCGAAGCCGGGCATGGGCACGCCGGAGAAGCCGAGCACAACCTTTGTGTTAGCTCCGTAGGTCTCGCCGTTCTGCCCCGCCCAGCCGGCAGAACCGAGGGTGATCCACTCTTTCTGATCGGCGCACATGTCCCCGGGGAACGTGCCAAGGATCGCACCGCCGACAAAACCCGGACCGACACCACCACTACCGTCGGCAGCGTGGCATGCGGCGCATTGGGCTGTGTACAGCTGCTCACCAAGGGCAAAGAAGTCGACGGCACCCGCCCCGTAGGCGTTGCCATCACAACCAACTGCGAGACCGGTGGATGCGTCGACGTCGAGCTGTCCGGAAGCGCCGCACGCGGGCCCGTCGGGAGCTATGAACGCATACGTCAAAGCCACAATCGGAATGATGATCGCCGCCACAGCCAACCAACGAGCGAGGCCACCGACTGACGTAGGCCCGGAGTCTTCTTCCATCTCGACTGGTTCGGTCTCGTGTGACACCGACTCGGCGAGCGGTTCGAGAACTTCTACGTCCGGCCCCGACGGAGCCTCGGGTGCGGCTTGGGCAGCCGCCGGGTCGGCGGTGGGG
>VAPH01009300.1_pt1 | contig 10789 bp, 11 predicted proteins | sample 3393861 | NCBI WGS metagenome assembly VAPH01 (sample SAMN08290439, study PRJNA428436) | hydrothermal vent metagenome | isolation source: Deep-sea hydrothermal vent chimney | place: Atlantic Ocean: South-mid Altantic Ridge | reverse complement strand
TCTTCTGTAGAAGCTCTAAAGACCTGTTTCTCATTCCTGAAATGTTTCTCCAACCCGCCATTATCAGCCTCTCGGCAACATTTCCACCGGAGCTTATATCCATCCTTAATCCCAGATGTGGATTCTGATAAACTATCCCCATCATGGAGTTTCTCAACTGCCTCTTCCGGAAGGAGTTCAGGTCAAATAAATTCTTGTCGGTCAAATATTCCGACATTGTTCCCGAGTCCCGGAACCTGTCTGCTCCCTGATCATCCAGGTTTATATACATCTGCCCCGATGTTACACTGTAGTCAAAATGGAGAAGCCTTACCAGGGTGCTCTTACCAGACCCGCTTTCACCGACTATCCCGAGTATCTCGTTGTGGTATAGATCGAATGATATATCTGCACAGGCAACAACGGAACCGCAGCGCCGGCATATATTGGTCTCATGTCCGGGACCCGTCGATTCTTGACAGTATGGGCATCCCTTTCCGAATATCTTTGCCAGGTTTTTTACCTCGAGTATCGGGGCAATGTTCGTATCCAATCTATTCATTATCTTCTCCCGTGTCCTCCACCATAGAGCTATAACCATGCTTTTTAAAGCCCAAGCTATCGTAGAAACGGTGGGCCTCTTTCTTATTGGTATTGCCGGAAAGAGCGATCCTGCCGGAAATATTCTTATCGCAGTAGCCTGTATCTGAACACCGGTAAATCCTCTTTCCCGTTTCATCATCCATTATTTCATCAAGGAAGGTCCCCTGACCTCCGCATCTCTCGCACTTCGCACCCTTAAAATCCTCGGTCCTGAATTTGAAATCCTCAAACTCCAGAGGTTCGACAACTGTATGGGGGGGAATGGCATATATCCTCTTTTCCCTGCCTGCCCCAAACAGATAGAGGGTCTCTGCCATGTCTAACCTGGGGATGTCCCACCTGGGTATAGGGCTTGGGTCCATGATGTACCTCTTGTTCACCATAACCGGATACCTTGCCCCTATGCTTATCTCACTGAACTCAACGATGTCTTCGTAAAGATAAAGCCACATGCGGCTGTAGTCTCCCTCTGCGTGCATCCTTCTCGTCTCTGCCTCAGATGGCTCAATTGTCCTCAACGCCTCCGGATACGGGACCTGAAGGACCAGTATCTGATCCGGGGTCATCTTCTCTTCCGGAATCCTGTGTCTCGTCTGAATCACGGTCGCCTCTCGTGTGTCTGTGGTTGTTTTCACACCGGCAACCCTGTTTACGAACTTTTTGATGTTTATTGCATTAACGCTCCCGTCACAGCCCTGGTCTATGACCTTGAGGATATCATCCGGACCGATAATCGAAAGCGTTATCTGTAATCCTCCGGTTCCCCATCCCCTGGCTATGGGAAGCTCCCTTGAGCCAAAGGGCACCTGATGGCCGGGGATTGCAACTGCCTTTAAAATTTTTCTCCGTATCTCTTTTTTTGTGCCTTCATCAATAAAGGCAAAGTTATATCCGCTGAGTTTCCGTCCACCCTCCCGGGACCTTTGTCCTGTCTTGTTGATCAAATCAGTCAGGGTTCCCGGTTTCATATGCGACTCCTGTCAGCTAATCCGTCCTTGCCGTTGCTGCGCCCCTGGGCTTCTTCCCGGGCCTTTCTGAGCCTGTCCAGGTCTGACTGGAATGTGACATAATGGGGTAGTTTGTAATGGGTACAAAAACCCATGGATTCTACACCGTCAATATGGGAAAGAACAAACTCTTGATTCCCTGTCATCGTCTTCAAATCCTCTTCCTGCATCGCCCTGTCAAGAACCGCCATGGATATAGCCTTCACTTCGTTATGACCGAAACAGAGGCCATATCCGAGGGAAAATCTGGGGGTACCGTCTTTTGCACTAAACTTAGCTATCACTTCGGCCTCTGTAACCTTCACCTCACCGATGGCATAAGGCTCGCCTGTACGGGGATGTCTGACCCTCACCGGCAAATAACCGACCCTGAGTTCTCCGATCGTGGGATGGACATCCCCATAGCCACGCATGTTTGAATAGGCTAAAAGGAGCAGTCCTCCTGTCTCTCCCCTTGCCAATGCCTGCATGGCAGCACTCCTCTGAGCAGGGAACGACAGGGCCTGTTTTGTAATATCGGAAACCTCATCAGCTCTTTTAAAAGGACGGCCTTTCACCTCCAAAAGGTTCTCTCTCCTCAAAACCTCTATTATCTTTGGAAATGATGCAGGTAGCGGATCAGGATCGGAAAGGCCGTTGAACAGGCCCCTGATAATATCCGCCCTCTTTTCCTCTGAATCATCTAAAAGCTCAAAATCAAGGAGCCTGAGTGTGTAATCAGTTGTAGGACCCAACACCTGACCTCCCGGAATATCCTTAAAGGCAGCAGAGATACGCCTTATGATCCTCATGTCCTCTGTCGACTGAGGCAAGGAGTAACCGAACCTTGCCTTTGTTGTCCTGTGCGCCCTGAGCATGAAGGCAGCCTCAAAGGTATCACCTGCAGCCTGTTTTATCGCAAGGGCTGCAAGGTCCGGGGCATAAAGGGAACCCTCCCCCATAACCCTGTCAACGAGCAAATGCAACTGATCCCTTATCTGCCCGACCTCTAAAGGCCGTGAATTGCCCTTAATCCTTTCATAAAGAAGGAACTTTCCTGCATTTTCTATCGCCTCTCCACCACCCTTTACAGCAACATAACCCATCTTTATCTCACCTCTATCCTTGTTGATCTCGGTATACACATAATCCTGCTCCCTGCATCGATGAAAATGGTGTCCACACCCAGGGGAAACCCTGAATTAATCTCGCCCAGGTGAAGTAGTTCGTTCCTGTTAATACCGGATATAAACGGAGATATTTCACCCTCTATACCGGGACCTTTAAGAATAACCCCTGAACCTCCGTTGTCACTTACGGAAAGGTATTTCACTGAATGAATCACTGTTGCTCCTGTATCAGGATATTCAAGGCTGCCCCTCTTTACATCGAGTATTGCCCCACCGCTGTCACCTGAAGGGACCACTACAAAATCCGCCTCCTCCACATTGACTGCCCTGCTGCCCGTATACCCTGTTATATCCTTCTTGAGTCTTTCCTCCCCAAGCCCGGCGATAGAAAATGTGACTTCGTGGTCAAGAAGGCTCTGTAAAACCGCCATCATGGAAGCTGATAAGTGGCTCCTGTTGATTCCCGGATCCCTTGATTGAATGTCTTCTGCAGAGCATTTTCCTTTCTCTACAGGCAAAGCATATACCCTGCCGGGACGACTCATTCCCTGCAGGAGTATCCTGAAGGTACCTTGTGCCATCAAATATCTGTCTGCAGTCATTTCCTATCCATTGATTCAAAAGAGACTATGGTCTTTGCTGCGAGGGCATCTTCTTTTTCCTGCACTGCCTTGATTTTCTCTCCCTCTTCTGCCATGAACCTTCTCAATTGTTCTTTCAAATCATCATTGTTGGTCTGTAAAATCGCTTCGACCGATGCAGCCATCAGCGCCCTTTCAGGCTCGTCACCCATTAGCATTGCATAGCCTGTCTTACCCCTGTATTGTACTTCCGCCGTGCTCACAAGGACTTCACCAAGATAAAAGTCCGTATCAAAGGCATCACGGACCGTCATCATGAGAAGCCCTGTCTCAGGCTCTTTAACCATTGCAAGTTCTTCATCTCCGATCAGTCCCAACAGGGTCTTTCCCGACCCTTTATCCATCTTCATGATTATCGAACACAGGTCTGCCGGGAGGTTGTTTGATCCACTCATTTCTATACCACCCTCTTTCTCAAATATGACGAGAGAGCATCCACGGTAATAATCGTCACCAGAATTACGAGTATCACAGTGGCTGTCTTTTCATACTCGAAGAGTCTCGTGCTCATGATCAACTCAAACCCAATACCACCGGCACCGACAATCCCCAGCACCGTGGAGGCCCTGATGTTCCGGTCAAGGAGATAGAGGTTGTAGCTGTTGAACAGGGGTAACACCATCGGCAGTATGGAGTGTCTTATCTTCTGCAGAAAATTTGCCCCAGTAGCCTCAACAGCCTCAACAGGGTTTGGATCGACATTCTCGATAGCCTCGGCATAAAACTTACTCAACAACCCCGCTGTATGCAGGCTGATGGCCAGGACACCGGCAAAGGGGCCAAGGCCGACTGCAGCTATAAAAATAAGTGCAAATACAAGTTCGGGCATCGCCCTGAAGAAATTTACGATCTCCCTTGCCAAGTTGTATATAACCGGACTGTTTGTAATATTCCGTGCGGAGAGCATCCCCAGTGGAATGGATATCACAATGGCAAGTGCCGTTCCGCAGACCCCGATAGCAATGGTTTCAAGCATCAAACGCACATAGTTTGGCAGGTCCGATATATCAGGTGGGATCAGGCCGCGTAAAAACCACCCTATCCTTGGTATCCCCCGGACTAACTCATTGAGACTTACAGGTATAAAGAAGAGGGATACAACAGATACAAGCGATATGCCCGTTAAGAAAGCGACGTCTTTAATCTTCTTCTCTTTACTCAGGAATGTACCGTCGATAACCGCCTTTCTCAGGTAGGCGGAAATCCTGTCTATTACCGATACAATTAAAAATATGATTATCAGGATTGCCGATACATTCCGGTAGTGAAAGCTCCTCATCTGGATAAACAGCTCAACACCCAGCCCTCCTGCCCCGACAATTCCTATCGCCATGGCAACCCTGATATTGTGGTCCAGCAGGTAGAGGTTGTATCCCATAAATAGAGGAAAGACCTGGGGCAGCACAGAGTGTCTTATAACACTCAAACCATAGGCGCCTGTTGCCCGAACCGCCTCGACAGCCTTCATGTCCATACTCTCTACCGACTCTGCATAGAACTTACTCAGCATTCCCGTAGTTGCAACCGTTAAGGCCAGGACCCCTGCAACCGGGCCCATGCCCAGGGAGATTACAAAGATAATGGCATAGAGGATATCCGGGATTGCCCTCAGTATGTTTACGAGGGTTTTTGAGAGATAGTAAACAACTGCATTTGGCGTGGTGTTGTTGGCCGAGAGAAAACCAAGGGGCAATGATAAGAGCATTCCAAAGATGGTGCCCCAGAAACCGATGGAAATTGTCTCAGCAGTAAGCAAAGCCATCTTCTTCCACCTGGAAAAATCAGGTGGAAACATATCTCCTATCAAGGAGAGAGCATAAGGTATCCCTGTAATTAATGTCTGAATATCCAGATTCAGTGTCCTGAACGATGCGAGCAGGGCAGCAAGTATCAGCAGCCACAGGGCAACCTTCCTGCCACGATCCATATATAAATGACTTACGCTGCCAGACACTCAAGGTCTCCTTGAATTTCATAAATATCATCGATGCATTCACGTGTCAGGGCACTCCCACTGCCGTCAAAACAGATGGCTCCGTTCCTCATGGCAACTATCCTGCTGAAGTTGTCCCTGACATAATCAATATGATGCAGTACCGCTATCAGCGTTATCTGTTTCTCCATGTTTATCCTCAGGAGAAGTTCAAGGATATTACTGCTCGTCCTGGGATCAAGGTTTGCTACCGGTTCATCGGCAAGGAGAATCTCAGGCTCCTGCATTAATGCCCTTGCTATTGCAACTCTCTGTTTCTGACCTCCACTGAGCCGGTCTGCCCTTTCATGTGCCTTATTTTCTATTCCGACAAACCCCAGGAGCTGCATTGCCTTTTCCTTATCCTCTTTAGAAAAAACCCCTATTGCGGATGAGAGCAGCTTCATTCCCCTGTCCATCCTGCCGAGGGCCCCTGCCATGACATTATCAAGGACAGAGCGCCTCTCCACAAGATTGAACAGCTGATATATCATTCCAATTCTCTTTCTAATCTCTCTCAGTTCCCCTTTATCTCTACAGTTAATCCTTTTTCCTCCGGCTATAATCGTTCCGGAGTCCGGCACAACAAAACCGTTTATTGTCCTGAGTAGCGTGGTCTTTCCCGAACCGCTTGGACCGACAAGTGCAACGGCCTCTCCTCGTTTTATCTTCAGGTTTATATTACTTAAGACATCACTGTCATTAAACCGTTTTTTTAATTCTTTGATAACTATCATGTAATCCTCCTTAGTCTTGGTTCTTTACACATCTCTCCGGGTCCACACTATTTCAGCAGGGGCCTTGTTTTTGACATGGCAGCACAGACCGTACTGCCATGTCAAAAAATCATCTGAGCCTGTCTATCGCCTTTTTAACTTCTCTAACAACCCTGTAGTCGTTGTCGGTAACCAGTTCGTACCCCGTTATCGACCCATAGCCGGTTACCCTGTCTTGAGGTATCCCGGTAATCGAATCTCTGAGGGCCTTCTTAACTCCGGATGGCAGGTCTTTCCTGTAAGCCAGTGGTGAACCGGGGATAGGAGGTGATTTCCAGATAATGATATTTGATGTCACACTGATCTTGCCCTTTTTTATCATTTTGGGATAGGTCACATCATTGTCTGCAACGATATCGATGATCTTGTTCTTTACTACAAGTTCCGCAGCATCGTGTGTTCCGACATAGCCGACTTTTTTAAAAACCTCCTCCGGAACCATGCCGGCCTTCATCATGTAGTACCTCGGTATTGCATAGCCGGATGTGGATGCAGGGTCGGTAAAGGCAAACGCAAATTCCCTCCCGAGTTTATTGAGTCTCTCTGCAATTTCTTCCATGCCGCCAGTGCCTTCTAACGGACTCGATATCCCCAACTTCCGTGCTGCCTCGGGGGTAGCCACTAAGTAGGAGCGGTAGGTTGTGAGACCTCTTTTATCTTTACCTACTGCAAAAGCTTCGGCCCCCCCGCGCTCGTTGGCCAGGACATACGAGAAAGGACCGAACCAGGCAAAATCAACCTTTTTTGCCCTCATTGCCTCGATCACGCCCGTATAATCGGTAGCCGTAAAGAGTTTTATACACCTGCCGATCTCTTTTTCCATCCAGCTCTTCATAGGTGTGTACTGCTGTATCATGGATTTTGGGTCCTCTGCCGGTATAAGCCCCATAATCAAACACTTCTTTTTTGCCTCAGATATGCCCGACCCAAGGCTGAAGAGTATTAAAAAAACAGATATCGTGATTAAAAACTTTTTCATTGTTCCTCCTGATGTGAATTTCAAATCCTTGATTCCATGAATCAGTTGTGTTAAAATTAGCAAAGATGTAAGTTTTTTCTATCCCGGCTGCCTTGGGTCTCTCTAACAGACCCCGGCAGCCTGCAAAACAGACAAATTTCTTTTCACCTCCCTTCCCCATTGAAATCAACAGTAATACTGCAGAAGTCCCCCCTGAACTTAGTGGAACAGTACTCTACAATGTTGCCCTCCGAATCTTTAGAGACGCTTTTCACGACAAGAAGAGGTACTTTCTGTGATATTTGAAGAATCTCCATATCAGGGTCTTCGGGCATTGAAACCTCGAACGAGGATGACGCCCTCAGCGCTTCGACCCCGAAATGATCCTTTAAGAGCCTGTACAGAGAAAACGAATCCTTCAATAGATCCGTAAGTCCGGGGAATCTGCCGGAACTTAGAAAAGATGTCGTGTAGCAAAACGGTATATTATCTATAAATCTCAATATCTCCAGAACGGTTACCTTATCAGATGGCGTGATTTCAAGCCTCCTGGCGAATCTCGTTCCGGCTGTTATTTCATATGAGGTAAGCAGTTTTGCATCAGGATTCAGACCTGCTGCGAGGATCGAGGTTGTAAAGCGTGTCTTCTTTGAAACCTTATAAGGAACTTTTTTATTGGAAACAAAGGTCCCTTTACCCTTTATCTTGTATATAAACCCTTCCTCCTGGAGTATTTCAACGGCCTGCCTTACAGTGTGCCTGTTTAACTTGTAGGTTTTACTCAAATCCATTTCAGAGGGCAATTGGTTGCCCGGTCGGAATATACCGTTTTTTATCTGGTCTATCAATATCTCCGAAAGTTGCTGATAATAAGAAACCCCGTTGTCTTTCTTTATCATATGGCCTCCTTAAGTGGTCTATACGTCTATACAACCTGGAGAGAGAGTACAACAAAAACATTTCATCATCATTAAGGAATTATTATATTTGGATGAAGTTACGCAAATCTTGCCCTTATCACATCTGCAATCCTGTATCGCCATCTGATGCTTTCAGCACATGGCGACAGCCGTGATGCCTTTCCGATAGTGTACCTGTTGCCTCTCCATACAACCGTATTTGAAAACAGGGGGATGATCCACATGCACCCTATGGCGATATCCTTAACAGGGGATAGCATATAAAAAGGGAACTTTATGTCCGCCTTCATAATCCTGCCAAGATAGAGGTCTCCAATAATCTTGAGGAGGCTCGTAAAGAGGGCAAATGCTATGGTTATCCGGGAAGGTTTATAGAGGAGTATCGGGATAAAAGACATGAATACAGCATTGGTGATCAGCTCTGATACATACTGTATCCCCCCTATTTTCCACCTGAGCTTTCCCCACCTTGTATGCCTGTTAAGAAAATTCTTCATCCCCCAATGTTTGTTTACCGTATTTATCATGTAGTTTGACAGCACCACCCTCCTGCCCGCTTCCTTCATCTTTTTCCCGATGATATAATCCTCGGCAAGCACATCCTTTACAGCCTTAAACCCGCCGATGGCCTCAAGGTCGCTCTTGCGCATCAGCATAGACTTTCCTACAACACACGGCATCTTCAGGAACCTGTCAAGAAAACATACACTTCCGAGGACAAAGGAGTTCAGATGAAGATTCTCAAATATCGAACCGGATGTGCGTCCGCCCACCCCTTTTATCATGTTGCTTACGAGACCAACCCCGGGGTCCTGCATATGCCTGACTATCTCCTTCAGGTAGTCTCCCTCAACCAGCACATTGCTGTCACTCACAAGTATGTACCCGTATTTTGAAGCCCTGCAGGCAGGTATGAGGTTATTAACCTTCGGGTTCAGTCCGTCATCACACCGTTCAACTACGATAGAGATATCCCTGCCCGGATACTTCTCCTTTATCTTACGGGCTACTTTATATGCCAGGTCGTTGTGGTCCTGAAGTGAAAATATAATCTCAAATTCCGGATAATCCTGCATACAGAAGCTTTCGAGATTATCAAACAGGTTGTCGTCTATACCTTTCAGGGGTTTAAGTACCGAGATGGGCGGAAAATAAGAGGGGGGAAGGGCTTTACCTTTTCCGGCGTTATGGTGTGAAATCTGCGAACGAACCGCTATTATCTGAAACCCGTAACCAATGAGTCCAAGAATCGTAAAGCCTGCAAAAAACCAGAATATCTCCATCTTTTTCCTCCTTTAACGTCTGAAAAGAGTTATGGCAACACCTTTGTTATGCCGTATACATTGCTTTACTGCTGCAACCTTTTTTTCACAGTTCAGAAGTGTTTTCCATGAATACAGGTGCCGTATCTTATGGAAATCACTGTTTGCAATATAGGGGTATTTTTTGAGGCTTATTACATTAAAGACATCATCCCTGTTGGCTATCTCCCAGGCATCTATATATTTGGCGTATCGTTCCCTGTTGTTCCAGAGAAACAGGGTATCTCTTGACAGATCAGACATGTGGTGCGGATGACATGCTATGACTAGGGCATTCTGTTCCTTTGCCTCAGTAAAAATTCTTTCATAGTCCCAGCAGGCAGGGATAAACTCTTTTATATCGAGAAGGAGGAAATGTGCGGACTTGTCAGCGGACAGGTGGTTCTTGCTTATCTCGACTCCCGGAATTATGAGCAGTCCGTATTTATCCCAGGCCCTTTCAGCCTCCAGCCGGATATTGTTCATATACTCCTCAAAATTATGTTCCCTGACCGAGAACTTGAATTTATGAGCGAGCCTTCCAAATGTGTTGTCTCCATTTACCACATGGTCTGTTATGGCAATTACATCAAAGCCTGCCTGCCCGAAAAGGTCAACCGTCCTCCTGAGGTTTACTGACCCGTCGGAGTACCTGGTGTGAATATGGAAATCACACAATAACATCGTAATTCAATTATACGTCTCTGTCATTACAGGGGCATTAAGCAGAGGTTAACTTTAAGTTAAAATGAAGACCTGCTTTTAATCAGGTAGGAATAGTATGCTGCAGCATTGGTAGACTTGCGCTCAAGGGTATCAAAATTGACACGGTAAAGGCCAAAACATGCATCAAGCCCCTGGAGCCATTCGTAATTGTCTATCAGGGACCAGTAGAAATAACCCCTTATGTCAATGCCCTGCTTCAGACATTTTTCAAGGACATCTATATGTTTTTTCATGAACCTTATCTTCTTCTGATCATCACGGGTTGCAATACCGTTCTCTGTTATTATCAGGGGAACGTTGAGCCTTGATGCACGTTTCAGGACCCTTTCAAGGCCCTGCGGATGTATTTCCCAGCCCATATCCGTAAGCCCGTAACCCTCGATATCCCTGTGCCTCAGCTCAATCCCCATCTTCTTAAAGGGGTTAAACCTGAGATGCATCCTGGTATAATAATTCACGCCAAAGAAATCGATTTTATTCTTTATCGGAACAGGAATCTCCATGGCCTTTTTAAATGGAAACTGCAGCCTCAATGTACCTGTATGGAAGGCATCCAGAAGGGAATTATTATAAAAATGCCTGGCTATCCTTGAAATAATCCTGTCCGCCGGGTTCCACCTGTGCCACGGGGCAAAGGCCGCCATGTTATGGGCAACACTCACCATTGCATCAGGGATATGCGAATGGATAACATCATATGCCTTCCCGTGGCATACAAGTATATTCTTCAGCGCCTTTACTGCCAGGGAAACATCCCTGATACCCGGAGGCATACAACCCTCAAGATACCCGCCAAG
>VAPH01023383.1_pt1 | contig 10794 bp, 9 predicted proteins | sample 3393861 | NCBI WGS metagenome assembly VAPH01 (sample SAMN08290439, study PRJNA428436) | hydrothermal vent metagenome | isolation source: Deep-sea hydrothermal vent chimney | place: Atlantic Ocean: South-mid Altantic Ridge | reverse complement strand
CCGGCAACCTCTTCAAAATTAACATCCCAGCCGTTTGGCAAATCATCTTTAAACCTATTGTATAATTTTTCCAAAATTTCCCGCTGCACTTTTGCGCGCTGCCCTAAAGAATTTATGGCGGATTCAAAATCGCCCGTGAGCTTAAGATAGGCATTGCCGCTTTTTTCTCGCGAGCGGGCGATATACCCTTCCCGCTCCAAAATTTTTATGGCCGTGCCAACCGCCATCTCCGGCGTATTCTCCGACAGCATCCCTTTTAATTCCGAATAAGTTATTAAAACCGTATCGGAATCATAATTTACCAAAGTTTCATAAATCTCCAAAACAATGTCCGGCGGCGGGTTGTCTCCTTTAATAAAAAATTCGCGCAGATACCGGTCGCGCGGACTTGAAAGAAGCAAGCAAAAGCTCGGCTTGCCGTCGCGTCCGGCTCGGCCGGATTCCTGATAATACGCTTCAATCGTGCCGGGCATATCATAATGGATTACAAACCTGATGTCCGGCTTATCAATACCCAGGCCAAAAGCGTTGGTAGCGACTATGACTTTTGCTTTGCCGCTCATAAAATTATCCTGCACCCATTTGCGGTCGGCCGGATCCATCCCGGCATGGTACGATACCGCCTCAATATCATTTTCAAGCAAAATCTGCAGAAGTTCGTCAACCCGCGCCCTAGTGCCGACGTAAATCACGCCGGCTCCATCAGGAACGCTGGAAATAGCGTCAAGCGCGAATTGCGGCTTATGCGCGTCAGTAGCTTTAATCGCTCCGAACTGCAAATTTGGCCGGGCAAAACCGGTAATTACCACATCCGGATTCTCTAAACCTAACTGCTTAACAATATCTTTCCTCACTTCCGGCGTGGCGGTAGCGGTTAGCGCGAGGACTGTCGGATTGCCTAAATATTTTATAGCATCGCGCAGTTTTAAATAACTGGGGCGGAAATCATGCCCCCAAGAGCTGATGCAGTGCGCCTCGTCAACCGCGAACAAACTTACTTTGACTCCGGCCAAAGCTTCCATAAACTCTCTGTTATAAAATCTTTCCGGCGCGATATAGAGCAGCTTAAAAAAGCCGTTCTTAACCTTTTCAAGCCGGTCGTTTGTTTCGGCAGGCGTTATTGAAGAATTAATAAAAGTGGCTGGAATTCCCGCTTTTTCCAAAGAATCAACCTGATCTTTCATTAAAGCGATTAACGGCGATATAACGACAGTAACGCCGTCCAACACAAGCGCCGGCAGCTGGTAGCAAAGCGACTTGCCGCCGCCGGTCGGCATAACCACCACCGTTGATCGCCCGCTCAAAACATTATCAATCGCCCGCTCCTGCCCCGGCCTAAAAACGCTAAAACCGTAATGGATTTTAAGCAATTCCAACGCTTGTTGTTTTTTATTTTTTACATCTTTCATATGCATCCATCCTAAAACTTAGTTCCGAAACCTCGGGACTAAGTTTCTTTTAATTTACTCCAATAAATATTTTTGTAATTTTTTATTTATTTTAATTTCCGGCATCACCTCATCGCAAAATTCTTTAAACTCCTCAACCGTTTTAAAGTTTTCCCTTATAATACCAAAATCACATAAAGTTCCATTTCTTTTCCTAATACTATCTAAATAGCTTGACCAAGCCCAATTTTCCGCCTTACCCAAATTGTGAACCTCGTAATTACAGTTTACATAAACTAACAATTTTAACAAATGTCCGTAGTTTTTTACATGAATCGCTTTGTAGGTGCCCTGGAATAATGACCCGGAGCGAGAATATTTTTTGTTAAAATAGTTAGTGTAGCCGAGTCCCAACTTATGCATAAATTTTTCTATTCCATTGTCCGCTTTTTGTTTTAATAAAAGATGATAATGATTTGAATTTAAGCAATAAGAAATAACCTCCAAAAATTTTGGCAAACCCACGATCCTGGAACTAAGTTCCGAAGCTTCGGAACTTAGTTCCCTCCCGTTGTTTCTGTTTTTAATAAAAATTCTCTGCTTATGCAATGATTTATTGTTAAACTCCCTCATCCCTCTTAAAAATCTAATAAAATCCTTATCATCCATAAAAACTTCCCGTTTATCCACTCCACGGTTGTAAATATGGTAATATTCACCGTTTTGAAATTTAACTTTCCGCATTTTGACAAAAAAGTTTAAATAAGCTAATTTAAGATTAGCAAATTGGCTGGATTCGGTCAAAAAAAGGAGGAACATCCGTTCCTTAAAAACTTTATAAATGGAGGAAAAATATGTCTACAGAGGGTGAAATTCCGAATGACATTAGAAAAATTCTTAACAATATGGCGCCGCCTATTCTTCACAAAGTAACAGCAAAATTAACCGGGAAAAGATCGGAAGATAAAATGTCTTTTGTTGAGCTTAACCTTTATTTAATGAAAGATGGCTCACTTCCTGGTTCCGCTGAAATAACCATAGGGGGAAAAAATTTACAGTTTTATTATACCTTACCAGCGAAATCAATGTCTACCGGACGAGTCTAATTCCATGTACCCTTGAAGAAAAAATTGCAATATACACCATTGACGGTACAATAAAATTTAGAATTGGCGACAAAGTCATTAAAGAATGCTTTAGTAGTATGGCGATAAACGATATTCATCTAAAAAAACTATTATGAACACCTTAAAGGGAGATAAAAATTGAAAACTCTAAGAAAAAGCAAAAAGGCAAAAACAATTTTACTTCTTGATAAATGGTTCGGAAAATATTATTCTAAGTTATTTTTGCTCGCAAATAAAATCAAAGCTTATAAGTGTCTCTCTCGGGGAAAGTTTATAAGAAATAGATATAAAAAGATACAAAAAAATCCTAACTGTTTATGGACTGGTGCCTAAAGAAAAAAACACCCGCTCCGGTTAAATCGGAGCGGGATTTTTATTAATTTATAATTCAATAAGTTGAGCCCTCAGACGGCTTGTGCCTACCTTTGCCGCACAATGCAAGTATCCAGATCTTTTTTGGATCCTCTGCCGGAAATATCGCCACCCACTCAGCTATCTCGCCACAATAGAACGGGCCACTCTGAGAATCACTTCCTGTCTGCGCACAGCATCGAAATACTTCGTGTTCAGTTGTTTTTCTAAACCTTAAGTCATTAATATCAACCACTCTGCCATTCGGGATAAAATCATCCTCAATAAATTTCTGCGCCTTTTTCTTGGTTAGCTCCATCGCTTTCTCCTTTATTCTTTTTATTTTGAACTATTCTTGCCCCCTCTTTTATATTATTAAAAAACAATTTTCCGCTAGCGAGAAAACTTAAAACCGCATTTATTACTACTATACCCACCCTACTATTACCAGCTATATTCACCTCCTTTGTCGTTTAGCTTATAAGGGCCAATTTATTTTAATATATTTCTAAAACCTTAATCTATATATAACTTATTATCAAACAAAAAATACAGTTTCCACTGTATTTCTACTAACTGTTAAATTAGTATTTATGTATTCTTTTATACAATTCTAAAACATTCTTAAAGGCCATGGCAATCGTCATCGGCCCGACTCCGCCGGGCACCGGGGTGATGAAGCCGGCGATATCCTTTACGTCATTAAAATCAACATCTCCATACACCTTCTTACCCTGTGCTGAGCTTGCCGAAGTATTTTTCGTCGTAATACCGATATCAATAACAACCGCGTCCTTTTTCACCATATCTTTTTTAATAAACTCCGGTTTGCCGACGGCGGTGATTAAGATATCGGCCTTGCTTGTTTTATTTTTTAAATCTTTATCATCCCCATGAGCCACGGTTACTTTGGCGCCTCGGCATTCCAGAATCTTAGACAAGCTTTTACCGAAAATATCCGAGTTGGAAATAACGCAAACCTGCTTGTCCGCGATTTCATAATTTATGCTTTTTAACATTTCTAAAACAACAGCGAAAACCGGAGGGGTGATAGCCGCAGACCCTCGGGGTCTGCGCGCTCGCAGACCCCAAGGGTCTGCGGCTGCCTCGCATTCTTTTAATAACGCGTCTAAATTATCAGGATGAAAGCCGTCAACATCCTTAAGCGGATTAATCGCTTTGATAATTTTATCCGTGTCCAAATTCTCGGGCAAGGGAAGCTGAATTAATATCGCGTCTATTAATTCATCTTTATTTAAATGATTTATAGTTTCCAAAACTTCTTTCTCGGAAATATTTTCCGGACATTTATACAGATGCGTATCAATTCCAACTTTCTTTGCTTCTTTTTCCTTTAGCCCTACATACAAAGAGGAGTCTTCTCTGTCTCCGACTAAAATAATAGCGAGATTCGGACGCTCGCCTAATTTTATAATCTCTTTAACTAAATTATCTTTAATCTTATCAGCTAATTTTTTCCCGTCAATTATTTTACTCATAACACATATCCCGTAACTTGCAACGCATAGCTCATAGCGCAATAACTATGTGTTGCGCGTTATGAGTTATGCGTTATGCGAAGTTATGCTCCCAACATCGGAAACCTTAAACAAAATTCCCTTACCTCTTCTTTTATTTTATTCAATTCGTTTTCATTGGCTTTGTTTTTAATTGCCTCGTCAATCCAGTTAGCGATTTTTTTCATATCGTTTTCGCCCATTCCGCGCGTTGTTATCGCCGGCGTTCCAAGCCGGACGCCGGACGGCCTCATCGGAGGATTGGGGTCGTTTGGAATTGTTGAACGGCTTGCTGAAATTCCGACCTCGTCCAATATTTCTTCCGCCTCGCGTCCGTCAACGCCTCGGCTCGCCATATCAACTACCATTAAATGATTATCGGTGCCGCCTGAAATAATTTTGTATCCCAAATTTATTAATTCGCTTGCCAATGCTTTGGCATTTTTAATAGCCTGCGCCGCGTAATCCGCGAACTCTGGTTTTAACGCCTCTTTAAAAGCGACAGCCTTTGAAGCGATAATATGCTCGTGCGGCCCTCCCTGCATTCCCGGGAAAACAGCCCTGTCAACTTGCTTGGCGAATTCTTCCTTACACATTATCATCGCTCCTCTCGGGCCCCGCAAAGTTTTATGCGTAGTGGTGGACACTACATCAAAAAAAGGAACAGGATTATTCATTTGCCCTCCGGCAATCAATCCGGCCGTATGCGCGATATCGGCGAACGTGAAAGCTCCGACCTCGTCCGCTATTTCTTTAAACTTCTCCCATTCAATCTCGCGCGAATAAGCGCTGTATCCGGCCACGATCATTTTCGGCTTTTCTTTTTTGGCAATTTCCGCCACTTTATCCATATTAATCCGGCCTGTTTCGGAGTCAACTTCATATTGGACAAAATCATAAAGCATGCCGGAAAAATTAACCGGATGGCCGTGCGATAAATGCCCGCCGTGGTCAAGCTTTAAACCCAGAACTTTATCGCCCGGTTTTAAAAACGACATATAGACGGCGGCATTGGCCGGCGAACCGGACAACGGCTGGACATTGGCATGCTCGGCGTTAAAAAGTTTCTTGGCGCGCTCAATCGCGATGTTCTCAACAACATCAACAAACTCCTGCCCGCCATAATACCTTCTCCCCGGATAGCCTTCGCTGTATTTATTAGCCAGAACATTCGCCATTGTTTCAAGCACCGCCGGCGACACGTAATTCTCGGAAGCAATCAGCTCCATCCCCTCGGCCTGCCGTTTTTCCTCATTTTTTACGGCATCAAAAATTTCCTTGTCTTGATTTTGTAAAAATTTATAGTCCATATGTTTTACAGAGGTCCGACCTCTACGAATTAGCATCTTTTTGATAATTTGCGTTTATATATCAGTAAATATTATAAACAAGAATAAAACACGAAGAGGTCGGACCTCTTTAGCGACCACTTTTTATTATACTTCCAGCATATCACGAAAGCCGTTTTTGTCAAAAAAAGACCAAGGATGCTTCCTCGGCCGTTAACATAATAATTTTGTTTCTATTTTTCCAAAAATCCAAAATACTTTAACGCCGGAATGATATTCGGTCCCAAGTCGTCGGGCAAATTTTCCAATTTATGCCAAGCCCATTCTCTAATGTCAGCTCCAGGTTTTATCTCGCCGATTCTTTCAGCTAAAAAATGAATCAAAATAATATCAACTACCCCTTCCGGCGTTTCCTTGCGCGCGAAAGTGATAAACGGCTCATTGTTTAAAATGTTTATTTCAATACCCACCTCTTCTTTTGCTTCTCGCTTAGCGTTTTCTATTAAATTTGCGTCATAATTTTCAACCTTGCCTCCGCAAAATTTCCAAAACGGCGTATCTCCATGCTTATTTAATAGAACAGCCCCTTTCTCAACTATAACCGGACCTGACGCGACAATAATTTTAGCCATATTTTTTACTTATTCTATTTATTAAAATTATATATAATTATCTTACCATATTTTTATTATTTGCCAAAAAAATTTAAACAAAAAATTTCTACCGGCTTTTAAGCCAGGGTTCTTGCGGCTTTAGCCGCCCGAACCCTGAGCTAAAGCTCGGTGGAAATTTAAGTTATTTTACCAAATAAAATTTCCTTTTCTCATTGTTTAATTTTTCAATTGAGTAACGGAGCATAGTCCGCGGCATAACCCCATAATGTTTGTTCAAAAATTTTTCTAATATCTTTTCATCTTTTTTGCCAACCTCCCGAAGCATCCAGCCAACCGCTTTATGAATTAAATCGTGCCCATCATTCATTAAAACCCCGGCGATTTTTATCGTATCATTAAATTCATTATTTTTAATAAAAGCGTAAGTTGCTATAACCGCAATCCGCCTTTCCCATAAATTTTTAGACTTCGCCAATTTGTATAAAATTTTCCTGTTTTTGCTCCGCCCCGAATTTGCCTGTCCTGAGCTTGCCGAAGGGTCTAGTAAATAATCACCGACAATGTTCGGCGCGGACGAATCAACCAAATCCCAATTATTTATATTTTCCGTGTTCCTTAAATAAAAATTATAAACTTGTTTTTTTGTTTTTTCATCGCCCTCGGCATATTGTCCGATTAAAATAAATAAAGCAACCGACCGCTCATCGTGAATTTTACTGTCAAGCAGTTTTTGCAAATCGGTAAATTCCAAATCTTTAAATTCTTTCGCTATATTCCTCTGAACCGGAACCTTAATCCCTGAAAACACATCACCCTCGCCGTATTCTCCCTTGCCCGTCTTAAAAAACTTCCGTAAAATTTCCGCATACTCGGGATCGGCCAAATTTTTTAATTCTTTTTTTAGTTGTGCTAATGTCGGCATAGTATTAATTTCTATAAAACTTCTACCGAGCTTTAGCTCAGGGTTCTTGCGGCTTTAGCCGCGTACCGGTACGCGGCTAAAGCCGCAAGAACCCTGGCTTAAAAGCCGGTAGAAGCTCGGTAAAAGATTGGCAGAAAATGTAAATTTATTTTACCATATAAGTATTTTTTAATTTATACCCAAGCTTCCGATAATACCCGCGCGCGCCCACGCCGGAAATTACCGCTATTTTTTTATAACCGTTTTCTTCCGCTATTTTTTCCGCCTCCAGCATTAATTTTTTTCCCAACCCGGCATGCTGTATTTTCCTTGCCCCGCTTAAGCGGTGGTTATTGCCAACAGGCACCAACTCTCCGTAAACATGCAATTCACGGATTATGGCCGCGCCCCGTAGAGACGCAAAATTTTGCGTCTCTACATTTGGCAAGCGAAGACGACAAAACCCATAGAGCGTTTCCCCTCCTTTGCTCATATACTGCAAGAAATATTCCCAACCATCTGACGCTCTATATTTAATAACTTTTAACTTTAAACTTTCAACTTTAAACTCGCGCTCGCGCGCTTCACGGCACCGAATACACCTGCACTCCACGCCCCTCTGCTGCATAACCTGCCTTAAATTCGTAATCTTATTTCCGGCAACAATAGACTCCCCCGGGATATCTCGGATAAGCCGAATAATACGAACATATTCGGGGACTGCTTTTTTGCATTCAACGATTAATTTTTGCAAAACCTTATCGGAATACGGCTTATACTTGCCCGCCCGCCACCATCTATACAATAAACTGCCGCGAGTCACCACGGTCGGATAAAATTTAATCTGATCCGGCTGAAACCGCTCATCGTTAAACAACTGTTTAAACATTTTTAAATCTTTAGCGGATGTCGCCCCCGGCAATCCCGGCATAATATGATAAGTAATCTTAAATCCAAAATCACGCAACAGCTTGGTCGCGTCCGTAACCTCCTTAACTCCATGTCCTCTCTTATTTTTCTTTAAAATTTCATCATCCACCGCCTGCACCCCCAACTCAACCCGAGTACACCCCAGCTCACGCATTTGCAACAATTCCCCCTCATCAATATAATCCGGCCGCGTCTCAAGAGTTAATCCAATGATTTTATACTTAGCATTCTCGTTTTTCTTTTGTTCTTTTAATAATTTTTTCCTTAAATCATCAATCTTCAACTTATTACTAAATTTATTATCCGTAATTCTTAATTCGTAATTCTTAATTCGTAATTGATAATCATTCGCTCCTCGAAAACACTCCTTAATATACCAATATTTATACTCCTCCGGCAAAGCGCTCCAAGTCCCCCCAATCACGATAATCTCAATCTTCGTCGGCTCATGCCCGTTCGCTTCCAGCGCGCGCAAACGCAATTGCGTTTGCTTATAAGGATTATATCCGCAGCGAATCGCCCGCATCACCGCCGGTTCGTTGGATAAATAACTTTGCGGCACGTCTTTTTCCGTCGGACAATAGGCGCATTTTCCCGGGCAGGGGTATGGCTTAGTTAAAACCGCCACCGGCGCGATGCCGGACATAGTGCGAATGGCTCGTTTGCGCAAAATTCTAATCAACCCCTTTGACAAAGGGGGCGAGGGGGATTTTTTATAATTCCCCCCTTTAGCAAAGGGGGGTTGGGAGGATTTTTTAATTGAACCCGCATTTTTTAAATACTTCAAAATCTCAGAATTTTCCAAAATCTTAATCCCGTATTTTTTAGCAATTTTTCTCTTCGCCATCATCAAGTCATTGCTCGTTTTTATATTCAATTTTAACAACTCCTTAATCGCTTTTTGCATAAAAATTTTAGCTTGCTTTTAAACAAAATTATGTTATAATAATAGTATGAATAACAAACAAACGCAAATTAAACTCGTTGTTCCAGCCCGCAAGCTAAATATAGAAAAAATAATGGATCAAGCGGAAAAATTAAAAAAGGCGGAAATAAAAGAAAAAGAATGGTTGAGAAAACACCAAACTCAGCAAGTTTTTTAATTGGGAAAAATATCTTGCTTGATACTTGCTTTATAGCAAAATTCAAAGATAACAAGTCTTGTTTTAAAGATCTGTTATTTTTATTTAATGAAAAAAATTGCGCTACAACAACCCACTCTTTTATAGAAAACGAATTTTTAAGAGGCAGCTCAACTAATAGCTATATAAAAGAAAAGAAAGAGTTTTTAAATAGATTTAATTTTTTTAATCTGCCGATAACGGAAGAAATAATTAAAAACAGCATTTTAATTTCCAATATCTACTCAAACAAAAATGTATTGAATAATCAAATTTCAATTGTTGACTGCATTAACGCGGCTTTTTTAATGAAACATTATAAAGATTTATTTTTAATAACATTGGATAATAAAGATTATCCAATTTTTGTTTTTGATAGAATTTATATTTATACCATAGATGTCGGCAAGGAAATATTTAATTGCGGATTTTATAAATTCAACATAGATAAATTTGAAAAAGCGAAAAAAGAATTTTTAAACACTTAAAAATATGGAAATTAATCCAGAAATTTTTAAAGCTTACGACATAAGAGGAGTTTATAACAAGGACTTTGGCGATGAGTTCGCCTATAATCTTGGGCTGGCTTACAGCCGGCTGCGGCGGAAAGAATTAAACAACGATGGAGATATGAATATTGTTGTCGGCGCGGATATGAGGCTTTCCTCGCCGGCGCTAAAAGATAAATTAATAAGCGGGCTGACGGACGGAGGAGCCAATGTTATAGATATCGGCCTGTCTTCAACGCCGACATTTTATTTCGCGGTAGCGCATTTCAATTATGACGGCGGAATAATTGTTTCCGCTTCTCATAATCCGGCCGAGTATAACGGCTTTAAATTAACGCGCGCGAAAGCATTGCCCATGAGCAAAGAAACGGGGATTTTTGATTTAAGGGAAATGGTGCTTGGCGGTGGATTAAAAAAATCAGGCGTAAAAGGCGCGATTACAAAAAAAGAAAATATTTTAGAAAAACAAGTTGAGCGCAGCTTGGCTTACACTAACTTAAATAAAATAAAACATTTCAAAATCGTTATTGACCCGGCGAACTCAATGGGGGCGCCGTATTTTGACGAGCTATTTAAATATGTCCCTTGTGAAATCGTAAAAATGAACTGGGAATTGGACGGAACTTTCCCGTCCCACGAGGCAGACCCGCTAAAGCCGGAAAATATGCGAGCTTTAAGCGAAAAAGTTATGGAAGAAAATGCCGACTTGGGCATCGCGACCGATGGAGACGGAGACAGGATATTTTTTGTTGATAATGAAGGCGAAATAATAGAGCCGGGAATTACCCGCGCGATACTTTGCAAATTATTTCTGCTTGATAGCCCCGGCGCCAAAATCGCTTATGACATCCGGCCGGGCAGGATTACCCATGACACAATAATAGAAAATGGCGGCACGCCGATTATTACCCGCGTCGGGCATTCATTAATAAAAGAACAGGCGATAAAAGAAGGCGCGGTTTTTGCCGGCGAATCTTCCGGCCATTTTTTCTTAAATATGAAAGAGGGTTGCTATGAAGTGCCTCTAATTGTTACGCTCAAAATCTT
>VAPH01032503.1_pt1 | contig 10802 bp, 13 predicted proteins | sample 3393861 | NCBI WGS metagenome assembly VAPH01 (sample SAMN08290439, study PRJNA428436) | hydrothermal vent metagenome | isolation source: Deep-sea hydrothermal vent chimney | place: Atlantic Ocean: South-mid Altantic Ridge | reverse complement strand
GGCCTCTACTTCCTGAGCCCATTTTTTCCATTCTAGAGATCGATCTTTTAATCCAGATGGCTCCTGCATTCTACTTGCATTTGCTATTGTATAACCTTTTCCTATAATTGTTTCATTGTTGTAATATTGTGAATCATCCATTTTTTCTCCTCTAAGTTTTATTGTTACTATTCCCATGATATTGAAAATACCATTTTTTGGGATTTGTTTTAATAAAACTTTAAAAAACTATTTTTAATTATTTAACAACATCCTCCTGCAAAATGCTTTAGAAATGCTACTGCCAAAAAATCTTCATAAGAATCATTTTTCAATTTGCTTTTTGGAATGCGTAAGTATTCCTGTTTACAAATTGAACAATATTCTATATGATACCCATTTGTTGCATCGGCTTTTATTTTATTTATTCTTTCTACAATTTCCAAATCTTCTTTTTGAAATTTGTTTTTTATTCCTTTAAAAAATTCTGTCATTTTAATACTCTCCTAGTTCTGTTCGTGCTGTCCCTTGGTTAACAAAGTTAACATTTCATAGGGCTTGCTTTAACAAAACTTTTTTACATAAACAACTTCTCTGGTAAATTAATATATATAGAACTCAAATCTATCTGTATAAGATTAATTATACATTTTTCATATGAATCATATTTATAATTTAAGAACAAAAAATAAAAGAAAGGTGATTTAAAAAATGTTTGATTTTCCAAAAATTCATTGTCCATTTATTCGAAAACTTTATGATGTTAATTTAGCAGATTGGAAAGAACATGGATCAAAACTACAATTAAGAACTCCAAAAGTTCAATTAATAATCAATGAAATCAACTCAGGATATGAATGGGTATTTAATGATCCATATACAATAGCGGTTGAAAAATTAGATGGAACAAATATAAAATTACTTACAAAGGATAATTTATTAATTGAAGTTCAAAATAGAAAAAACATAATTAATCCTTTAAAAATAATTGGTGGTAAATTATTTATTATTGAAGGAATCCTCAGGTCAGTTCAAAAAGGATATGTTGAGGATAATAAAGAACAAGCAGGAGAGTTAATAGGACCAAAACTTCAAGGTAATCCATATAAATTAGAATATCATGAATGGTATCCTTTTGAGAAAGCTATTAAACATTTATCTTATAGATCATTTCATGAACATGACAGAACATTTGATAATTGGAATATATGGTTTAAAGATTATTTAGTTTCAAGATTTCATGGAAAAAAGAAAAAACTAAAAGATGAAAAAGTTATGGCAGAAGGAATAGTTTTTTATAATTTAAAAAGAAAATCAAAAGGTCTTAAATATATGGCTAAACTTAGAAGAGATATGTTTAATTGGTATTATTCAGATAAAATTGAAATCTTTAATTATTCAAAAGAAGGATAGTAAATTTTATGAAAAATGTAGCAAAAACTCTTAGTATTGGCATAGGAGTTTGTTATTGCCATTCTCATCCACCTCCATCTATTCCTATGACAGGATTTATTATTACTGGTTCAAATACAACCTCTGGATCTGAAAATATTCAAATTGCAAGAACAGGAAGTATTATGCTTGGATCTGGTGGACATGTGGGAATGGTTTTAGCGTCAGCAACAAATACAACCGTAGATGGAATAAATATGGCGTTAATTGGAGATAATTTCATTGGTTGTTTTACAGGAATAATTATTAAAACTGATTTATTTATAACAGCAGAATAAGGAGAAAAAAGAATGTCTGAAACTATTCAAATTCTGGTTGATAAATTATCTAATCAAGAAAATGCAATGCAAGATCAATCTGACTCAATTCAAATTCAAAAAGATGAATTACAAAGTCAATTAGATGCAGCTCAAGAATCCCTTGGTTTAATTGAAGGAGAACTTACATCTGAGTTAACTCCAAAGGGTGATATTATACATACATTTAATAATTATCATGATGGAACATCTGTAAATGAATTTAAAAATATAACAGATTGGCAAGTTATGAATAATTTTAATTTATTAAATATTACAGAAGGATTGCCTCCAAATTATGTAAGTGGTGGGGGATTATGTATTGATACAACATCTTCATTTTTTTGTGATCAAGTATCAGGATTTTCAAATGGTCAATTATTAACAATGAAAGTTTTAGATGGAATAGTTTTTGGAACAATAAATTGTATTGAAGATTATTATTATATTTCTAAATGGGTTACAATTTTTAATATAACTCTTGATCTTGCTAGATTTGGAACTACAGGAACTTGGGGTGGAATCTCAGAAGTTAGAGATCTAATTTATGAATATAACGGTGTGGGTTGGGATGCAAATCAAACAATTATAGATATAATTAATGATTATGATAATATACAAGATTTAATTCATAGGGATTTTGACCAAAATGCAACTTATGGAATTAAGGCTCAAATTGATATGATGGGAAATGGTCAAACATTATTTGCTACAAATAAACAAAAATATAGCGACTCATCAAATACTTTATCTAGATTTGGAACGCCATAAAAAGGAGGATATTTTTATGAAATTTAATAAAATATTAATTTCAATAATAGTTTTATTGTTAGGTATTTTAGCATCAATATTTTATTATGGAATAACATTTTTATCAGATTTAAGTAAATCAATCAATTTCTAAAAAGTGAGGATTTTGAATTATGTCATTTAAAAAGAGAATAGAAGAAATATTAAAAAAGAATTTAACAGAAAAATGTTTTGAATTATGGAAAGTTTTAGATTCAAAAATTCCTAATATATGGGAAAAGAAAACAAGCTCAACAGGTAAATATCATAAAAAAGGAAACATAGTTCCTACATGTGCAGAACATGTTTTTGATATGATATATGTTGCAGATAAATTAATTTCAATGTGGAATATTAAACCAAAGACAAGTGAAGCTGATAAATTATTTTTATCAATAGTATTACATGATTCTTTTAAATATGGATTAAAAGGAACTAATCCTTATACACATATACAACATGATAAATTAGCTGCCGATGCATTTATTAAAAATAAAAATTCATTTTTAAGTATTTTAAATGAACAACAATTTGATGGTTTTATTGACTCTATCAGATATCATGCAGGAAAATGGAGTACGGATGCAAATAAAGATTTTAATTTTAAAGATGTTGATCCTATTGTGCAATTTATACATACTTTGGATATGCTCAGTACAAAAGATTTAATTAAAGTTAAAGAAGATAATAAAATACCATTTTAATTTTTAAAGGAGAATATATTATGTGGAAAAAATTTCAAAATATTGCTATCATTATAGGTATTTTAACTGGATTATCTAGTATGGTTTGGGCATCATCAGATTTTGTCTATTCTCATATAGTAAAAAAATTAGATGAAAGATATTTAATAATTGAACATTTAGAAATGAGATTTGTTCAAATTGATAGAGCATTTATTAAAAGAGATATGAGAGATATTAAAAATGATATAAGAGAATTAAAAAAGAAATTAGATTTTGATCCAAATAACGAATTTATAAAAAATAGAATTAGAGAACTAGAAGATGATCTTGAAGAATTAAATATAGATTTGCAAGAAATTTATCAACAATTACAAAAAAGTAAAACAGGAGTATAAATATAAAAATGGCAGGATCAACGCTAGTTAAAGAACTTCAATATTGGTTTAATAAATTTATTATTACAACAAATCTAAATAGAGATTTTATTCCTACTCCTGCGGAAATTCCTGATTATATAGTAAATAATAATGATGAAGATAATTCATTTTTAAGATTACTTTTTGATGACTCTTGGAATAAAACAAATTATAATTATTATTTTTTAAAAAATATAGATAAACAAACTTGGCCTTATTTGATTAGGGATAGATTAGGAATTTATCCCATGAATAGCCAATATTATGAATCTACAACAGATTCAACTTCTGGAATTAATTTTTTTATTCTTCAAAATGATGATTTCTTATTACTTGACTCATTATTAATTTATAGAAATAATCCTTTAAATTTCACAATTACAGATTCAACATCAAATATTTTAATTGGTTTTGATCTACAAGTTAATTTTGATTTATTATCTACAGAATTATCAAAATTAATTTATGTTTATTTAATGTTAAAGAAAAATTCAGATTTTTCTAAATATGAAAATTTGCCTGGAATTATATCTTCTTCTAATAATATATTAAATACTTTATATGAAAAATATGTTATTGAAAATCTTTTTTCTGTAGTTTCAGGATCTTAAATAAAGAGGTGATTTAAAATTATGTTCTCTATAGATGATTATTGGAAGATTTTTAAAACTATAAAAGGTGAAACTATAGATTTAGATAGTTCAATAAAAGCAACAGCACAAACAGATAAATCAAAATCTATACAACTTTTTGAAAATACTTTAGATCAAGTTTGTTTCTCTTCAAATGATTATAATAAATTTAGAAATTTTCTTATTGATTGGTATGCATCATTAAGAACATTAACAAGTATTCAAACTAAAGCTACAGATCCATTTTCTATTTCAAATACACATTTAGATGAATTATTTAAAAGTTTTGGTTTTCCTTATTCCGGTGCTTTAAATATATCTGATAATTCTTTAGATGTAAATAAAAATAAAGCAAATTTTTATCTTGATTTAATTAATTTATATAAAATAAAAGGTACCCCAGAATCTATAGTTAAAACTCTTGCATATTATGGTTTAAATGTTGATTTATCAGAATTTTGGTTAAAGAAAAATCCTTTTGGAGATTTATTTTTTGAAGGTAAAAAAGTTTATGGAAATGCTTCTCAAAGTTCTGGTAGTGTTATTAATTTTAATTTATTAACACAAAATGATCCGCATTGGTTTATTTCAGAATCTAAAATTCATTCATTAATATCTCAAAGAAGATTATCATTGCCTAGTAAATCTCCATATTTTTCTCTTAGAATTGATTTTTCTGTAGATAATATAAAAGCTTTATTATCTGTAATTGCCAAAGAACTACAAGTTATGTATGATGATTGGCAATTAACTTCAACAATCCCAAATAGAGATATTGATATTACATTTTTATCAAATGATCAGCAAATATCTTTGCTTGAACTTTATTTATCAATTATTATTTTATTTAATAAAACTTTAAATAATCCTTTAGGATCTATTTCTGGATCAGATTTATTAGTTTATAATGATACAACATCTGAGATTTCTATTGATGTAATAAATGAATATATGGACTTAATTAATCTACAAAGACCTGTAGATATAACAAGGGTTAATAATAATGAAGTAATTACATATAATATTCTTGAAAGTGCACAACAAGATTATTTTGATAAATTTACAAGATTGGCATCTGAAAGATTTTTATTAAATAGCTCATCTGCAGATAATTTATTAAATCAACTCAATCCAAATTTAAAAAATGAAATTGATAATTTTGATTTTGAAAATATTGAATATAATTTAAAACTTTTTGTCCAAACTTTAGATTCATGGATTAAAAATAAATTAGAATCATTTTTACAACCAAATTTTACTTATTATTTATTTGGTGAAAAATATGTAATAAAAGATATTAAAAATATTGTTAATTTCTTTAAACCATTTAGAAGCAGACTTACAAAACTTGAAAATTCTCATATTTTTGATAATAGACTTTTTAATACAATGTTAATATATGATGAGGTTCCAGATTATCTTTTATATGAATCTGTCCATCAGTATTATGGAGATCCTGTCGTACTTTCTTGTAATACATATGATTGTGGATCTTATTATGATTGGGAAAATATGTATATTTCAATTACAGATTCATATGAAATTTTTGATTCAAATACATATAATGATAAATTTTGGTGTGGAGCAACTTTACCAGAAACTGATATAATTAAAAATACTGCAGTATTCTCTGGACCAGATCTTGTTTCAGCAAGTCAAGTCACTGGCTTTGCAGATTTTGATATAGGTGGAACTTTTGATTGTACTGGTGGAGCAGATTCTGTATTTATATCTGTTCAAAATATTTAAACCCATATCAAATTATTTTTAGAACAAAATATAAAATATTATAATAGGAGAAAATTTTTCAGTTATGCCTATAAATGAAGAAAAAACAACAATTATTATTTCTCATGAAGATTTAAGTGAATGTATGAAAGATCAAGAAAATTATAATAATAGAAGACCTAAAGGTTATGTTGAAATTTTTGAAGAAGATTCAGAAGGAAAAAGAAAGTTTCTTTCTAAGTCAAATATAATTGTTTATCAATGTAGAGAACTTGCAGCTCAAAGAATGATAAATATTCAAAATCCAAATTTACCATTGATTTCAAATAATGAATTTATTTGTTGGTTTGGTCTTGGTGATGGCGGAGCTGATATTGGCGATCCTTTAACTCCATTAGTTCCATTGATTACAGACAATAATTTATCATCAGAAGTTCCAATTACACCCAACACAGATATTACAGCTACAGATTTGCGAGGATCTGATTTTTATAAACTTCCACTTGATGATATAGGTCCAAGTAATGAAGGAGTTATATATCTTCCAGATTCAAGTCATGGAGGAAGATATTTAAAAGTACAATTACAAATTACTGTAGATTTTAATGATGCTGTTGGACAAAATTTAAATGAAGCAGGACTTTTTTCTGCTAGTTCAAATTCTCCAGGTTCTGGAAATACTGGACCATGGCATTTAATGGCAAGAATAACTTTTCCAACAACTGCTAAAACAAATACCAGAAAAATCATATTTGTTTGGTATTTATATTTTTAAAGGTGATTTAAATTATATTGACTCATAATTTATGGGTTGTGTATTAAAACAAATTATATAATTTTAAAAATGTTAATTCTATTTAAATTAATGAGGAGGAAATAAAAAAGATGGGAATTTCACCTGGAATAAACTTTAAATTAATTGATCTTTCTACTTATGTAGCACAGGTTCCAAGTAGTACAGGATTTTTCTGTGCTTTAACAAAAAGAGGTAGAGATAATGAATTGATTTTTCTTGCAGGAAGATCAGATTTAGTAGGAGAATGGGGATCACCCAATATTGACGATTATGGAAAAAACTTTGGTCAAGGTCTTTATGAGGCTTATAACTTTGTAGGTGAATCTGGGTCAATGTATTTTATGAGATGTATGCCTGCTGATTCTGCTTATTCAAATTTAAGAGTAGATCTTCAAATGGCTACAGGTGATTCAACTTCAATAATTTGTATTTCATATGTTGATTCATTAAATACAAAAACTGAAATAATCTCTAATATGGAAACAACCGGAGATTATCATCCAATTTGTATGTTTTACCCAATTGGTAGAGGTCTTGATTATAATAATGTTTCTGTAAGAATTACCCAACATTCAAATCCATTGGCTTATGGTGTTTATATTCTTGATATTTATGAGAAACAAACTGATGGAGATGAGGTAATCGTTGAATCATTTGAAATAAGTTTTGATCCAAGAGCTGTTGATAATTCTGGTGATTCTATTTTTGTTGTAGATATATTAGAAACTTATTCTGCAGTTTTAAGAGCTGAAATGAATCTTGCTTCTGGTAATTATGCTCCTGGTTACGATATGGCAATAAAAATATTTGATAATAATATTGGCGTTGTTACTCTTACTTCTACAAGTGGAGCTGCAAAAGTTAGAGATTCTAAACAAGACTTTTCTCAATGGGCAACTGTAGAAGGTTCTGGATTAGCTGCTTATTGTATAACCGCTATAGATTCAAGAGGAAATCAACTTACTGGTTGGCTTGGAGCTGCTGGAGGAACTGACAATGAAGAAATAAATATTTGGGATTCAAAAGATTTCACAATTGCAACTCAAAATTGGATTGAAGATTCTACAACAATTGTAAATTTTGATTTTGTTAATGAAGTTACATATATTATAAAACAAAACTTTGGAGATGTTTCAATTGCATTTATTGACGCTGAACCTGCTCCTTTAAGAAAAGGATCTGATGGAAGTCTTATAGATAATTCTGGTAATTTAGATACAACAGTTGCTGCAAATATTCTTGCTCAAGGTTATAGTGATCAATTAGATGATTCAGTTACAGATGTAGAAAATATTTATTTCAATCTTGTATATGATTGTGGATATCCAACTTCTGTAAAAGATGCAATTGTGACCTTAGTTCAAGAAAGAAAAGATTGTGTTGCAATTATTGACAATGGAGATAATTCTACAGGAAATCTTGCTTTAACTTCAAAATCCCAGGATCATCCTTATAATACATATTTTGTTTCTATGTATGAACCATATAATAAAATTAGAGATCAATTCACTGGTAAGGATATATGGGTAAGTCCACTTTATCATTATTCATATTTAATTCCTAGAAATGATCAGGTTTCTGATTGGGGTGGAATTTCTGCTGGATTTGACAATGCATCTATTGATACAATAAAAGAACTAAGATTTAATGCCAAAAAGGGAATGAGGGATCAATTTTATTTAAAACAAATAAATCCCATAGTTAAATTCTCTGAAGGTTTTGTTGGATTTGGTCAATTAACTACTCAAGCAAAAGCAAGTGCAATGCAAGATTTAAATATTGTTCGTCTTGTATTATATTGCAAAAGAGCTCTTACATTATTTACTAAATATTATGTATATAAGGAAAATGATGCAATTACATGGGGTGATGTTGAGACTAAAGTTAGTTTATTCCTTAATGATGTTAAAGATAATAGAGGTCTTTATGGTTTTGAACTTGAAGTTGGAGCTACAGAATATGAAAAGAAAAGAAAGAAATTTCATGTAAATGTAAAATTAGATCCTACAAGAATAACTGAACAAATTGACTTAAATTTCTTCATTGTATAATTTTGAAGAAAAATAAAAATGAATAGGAGATAATCATTATGAAAAAAATAATAGCATTTGTAATTTTAACAATGTTGGCAATTCTTCCATTTAGCGCACAAGCAGGAAATTTTACAGTTCAGTGGAATGCGAATCCAGAACCTGTAGATGGATATAAAGTTCATTTTTCTACAGTTCCTGGTGGACCTTACACAGTTCTACAAGAAGTTGCTGGAGATATTACATCTATAGTTACTACAGAACTTGCAGCTGGAAATTATTGTTTTGTAGTTACAGCCTTTAAAGCAGGAATTCCAGATTCTTCATTTTCTGATGAATGTTGTGGAATAGTTCCTTTATCAACTCCAACTGGAGTTAGTTGTTCATTAAATTAATAAATCTTTTCCTGTTGTAACCCCCACCTCCTTTAGGGTAAGATGAATTTACAAAATACTTTTATTTAAAAATTCATTTTACCCTCCTTTTTTATCCTATTTTTCTAAACAATTCCTATAAAAAATAGAACAAAATTAAAAGTTAATATTAATTTTGATTATTTTTAAAAAAGGAGATTATAATATGAAAAATGCATTTTTAGATAGTAATTTATTTAATAGAAAATTTGGTGGTAAACAAGGAATAAATTCTGAACCATATGTAACAGGAACACATTTTATTTGGTTCAAAGATCTTCCTTCAGAACTTCCTAAAAAAATTCCAGATTTAAGTATATCACAAATTCGAAATGTTTTAACAGCAACTTGTCTTTCTGTAACTCCACCAGGTGGAACATTAAATAAAATTGAATTTACTGGACTTGGTGGTATTAAATGGTCTGTTCCTGGAAATGTAGATTACGGAACTTCTGTAACTGTTAAATTTTTTGAATTTCAAAGTACTCCACTTTTAAATATTATTCATAATTGGATAAAATTAATTAGAGATTATAGAACTGGTGTTTCAAATCTAATAACTAATAATTCTTATAATTCTGGAAATTATGCAGGAACACTTTATTATTTTACTACAGCTCCAAATGGAAAAGATATTGAATATTATGCTGCTTATGATAATGTTTTTCCATTAAAGGATCCACAAGATTTATTTTCTTCTGATGTTGAAACTCAAGGAAAACTAGATATAGAAATAGAATTTAATTGTGATAATCCTTATCATGAAGATTGGGTTAAAGCAGAATGTGAAGGATTCTTAGGAATAATTACCAAAGGAAGAGATATTATTGAAGGATGGCAAAGGTAAATAAAATTAGGAGATATAAAAATGCCTAAAATACAAAATTTAAAATCTATGACAGGAACTAAGATAATTGAATCCAAATTATCGAATATGGCAAAGAAACAATTATTAATTTTTCTAAAAGAAGAAAAAGACGAACATGTTCTAAAATCTTTTATTCTTGATGGAAAAATTATATCTGGCCTTGATGAGCAAGTAAAAGAAATAATTGATGATAGGTTTCTTGCAAGTGAAGCTGGTGGTAGAATTGCTGCTTTAAGAAAATCATTTATGTCTATGAGTAGTTTAGGTATTGCATGGCCTATATATAGAAAAATTCGTTCAGTTTTTGATGTTTGTACAAAGAAATGTGGTAAATATGAATTAAACACTGTTCGTAGACAATATTGTATGACAACTTGTAATCTTGCTAAATATAAACAATATTTAGTTCATGTAAGTAATATAAATTGTTCAGAACAAAAAAATCCAATTAAATGTAAAGATAAAAAACAAAAAAATATTTTAAAATATAAAGTAAAAATTTCTAAATTAGAAAAAATAATAAATAAGCAAGAAATAGCAGCTAAAAAAAGAGGCACCACACCTAATTAATTTTTAAAATAAAAATAGGAGATATTCCTCTTATTAGGAGATACAAAATGACTAAAAAGCAGGATTTAAAATTTCTAGCAGGAACTCAGATAATTGAATCCAAATTATCGAATATGGCTAAGAAACAATTATTAATTTTTCTAAAAG
>VAPH01014722.1_pt1 | contig 10815 bp, 6 predicted proteins | sample 3393861 | NCBI WGS metagenome assembly VAPH01 (sample SAMN08290439, study PRJNA428436) | hydrothermal vent metagenome | isolation source: Deep-sea hydrothermal vent chimney | place: Atlantic Ocean: South-mid Altantic Ridge | reverse complement strand
AGATTTTGTATAATTTTATCCTTCTTTACACGTTATTAACACACTGTTGATAAGTATATCTCCCTATAAGAACAGTATAAAACATAGAAGACTAATTCTATAAATTGCATTTGTAATGCATTAATATTCAGAAAACCAATTTATTATAACAGTTTTAATTATGAAAAAGGGAATCACTTTTATTTTATTGCTAGCAGGGTTTTTTTATGGATCGGCTCAATCTACAGGAAACTACAAAATTAAATTTTTAGAGGTTAATAAGAACAATTCTGATAATGGTGTGGCTATTTTAGATAATAATAAGTTAATATTTACATCTGCAGAAAAAGAATATAAATCTTCCAGAAGAAATTATAATCCAAGAAAAAATTTATTTATTGGTGATATTGATTATGATGGGGAGATAATAAATATAAAGCCGGTAATGAATAAAAGCAATTCAGGGTACAATGAAACAGGGGTTAGCTTTACAAACAATAATAAGACAGTTTATTTTAGCAGAAATAAATATGTAAATAAAAGATCAAAACAAAAATTAGCAAGAAACCAAAGACTAGAACTGTTTAAAGCAGATGTAAATAAAGATGGAAGATGGTCAAATATCAAAAAATTACCTTTTAATAAAAAACAATACACTTCAGGTTATCCGGTACTTAATAGTGATAACAGCAAGTTATACTTTGTGTCAGATAGATTACCATCAGAGGGTAAAACAGATATTTTCGTTGTTGACATTTTAAAAAATGGCAAATTCGGTAAACCGAGAAATTTAGGAAAGAACGTAAATACTACAGGAAACGAAACCACACCTTTTATTACGGAAAATGAAATTCTTTATTTTTCATCAGATGGACATCCGGGGAAAGGGAAATTAGATGTATATGCCGTAGAGGTATATGATAATTCTACTTCCGAAATTTATCAATTAGCTGCTCCTATTAATAGTATTAATGATGATTTTGCTTATATAGTAAACAAGGATAATAACCAGGGCTTTTTTACCTCTAACCGTTTACAAGGACAAGGTTTTAACGACCTTTATGCTTTTATATTAAAAGAAGATGTTCGTCCGGAAGATTGCTTTATTACGGTTGACGGTAAAGTTAGAGATAAGGATTCGTTTGAAGCTATACCCGGTGCGACTGTAAATTTGTATAATTTAGAAGGAAACCTATTAGAATCAGTATCAACATATGAAGATGGAACCTATAAATTTACTGTTTCATGTGATAAAGAATATAAACTTATTGCTTCTAATGACAATTACAGGAATGATGAAAAACGAATAGAGATATTAGAAGAAAACTACCATACAGCTTTACATACTAATTTAGCTTTGAGTAAAATCCATAAGAATACTCCAATTACCGTTGACAAACCGATAATTGAAAGTTTACAACCTATTTATTATGATTTTGACGATGCTACGATTACTGATAAAGCGGCTAAAGAAATGGATAAGATTGTGAAAATAATGAAGGACAACACCAATCTTATTATTGAAGCTTCCGCCTTTACCGATTCACGAGGTAGTAATGCCTACAATATTGTTTTATCGCAAAAAAGAGCAAAATCAGCGGTTGATTATTTAAGATCACAAGGAGTGGATCCAATAAGAATAAAATCTAAAGGATATGGTGAAAACAGGTTGATCAATCAGTGTGTTAATGGTGTTGATTGTGAAGAATCAGCCCATCAAATGAACAGAAGAACAGAATTTAATTTTGTTAACATTCAGGCCGCAATCAGTAAGAAAAAATCGGCTATAAAGAAAAGTGAAACGGCTGAATATAAAAAGAAACCGGAAATAGAAGATTCAAAGAAAATAACAAAACCAATTGAAGTCAGTAAAGATACAGGTGAGGTTGCTAAGGCTCAAGAAGAAGTAGAGAGTAAAGAACCGACAATGCTTGATAAAAATTCAAACGGCAATGTAGCTCAAGTTGAAAATATAAATAAAGAACCAAGTAAAAATCAAATAAAAGAAGAAATAATTAAGGTTCAAGAAATAGTAGAGAGTAAAGAAACTTTGGAGCTTAATAAAAACTCAAACGGCAATATAGCTCAGGTTGAAAATATAAATAAAGCACCAAGTAAAAATCAAATAAAAGAAGAAGTAATAGTTAATTATAATTCATCAATAGTTGCTACAAATAAAGAAAGCAATAAAGCATTAAATTATATTGAAAAAGAAAGGCTAAAGGTGATAGATAAATTATCCGTATTAGAAAAGAAATTTGAATCAGCAATTGAAGAATATATTCATATTTCCGATTCATTAAAAATTGAAAAAGATAAAATATCTAAAGTAATTGAATCTGCCAAGAATTTAGAAGAAACAGGCTGGTCAAATATTCTTGAATACAAAAACTTTTTATTGCTATTTAATAAAAGGTATAATAACTTAACAGGTGAAAATAGTAGGTATAATCAAATTACCCAACTAAATGGATTGAAATCTTTTAATAATTCGAACGATGAATCTTTATTGTCTAATGTTGATGTTAAAGATAAAGAGATATTAGAAGAAAATTTAAGAGTTACCAATATGGATGTAATTGCTATGAAGATGAATTCGCGGGGAATATATCAGAAGACCAATAATGCAAAAAAAACAGAACTGATCAAGGTAAGTTTTAAATTAGAACATAATGAAAACGTTAACTCAGGGAAAAAGAATGCATATATTGTTTTACAAGACCCGGAAGGGAAGGTTGCACAGGCAAAAGGAATTTTTAAATTAAAGGATAGTGAAGTAGAAAGGAAATATACAGACCACGCCATTATAAATTACAATAAAAATGATATTGATGTAACCATGTATATTCAAAAAAAAGGAAATAACTTTAAAAAAGGAGTTTATCCGGTAAAATTGTTTTTAGAAGGCCAATTGGTAAGTGTCTCAAACTTAGATCTATTAAATCCATTTTAAGATAACGAATCAAAAATCAATTGGTATAAGAATTAAGAACCCGAGTTAATATGTTTCTCGGGTTTTTACATGTAATATAAAATAGAACAAGAAATTATGAGGTAATTTTAAAGTAAGTGATTCATGTTTTTTTAATATCGATATTGGTCATATTTTATTTATTCATACACCTGTTTTTGAATTCACTTTAAATAAATATCTTTGAACAAAATATAGGATATGTATCATATAACTTTAAAGAAATTTATAGTAACTCCATGTTTATTTTTATTTTTGGTTGTTCAAACCCTATTTTCACAGACTGATTTTAGTGATAAATGGGAAGATTTTTATTCGTATAATAATGTAAAAAACTTTGTAAAGGTTGATGAAAAGATTTATGCCATTACAGATAACGCAGCTTTTATTTACGACTTAAATTCCAATGAAAGTGAGAAGATATCTTCGGTTCACGGTCTGTCAGGAAAGGAAACGAGCAGTATTTTTTATAGTGTATCCACAAAAAGATTTGTAATTGGTTATCAATCAGGATTAATTGAAATTATTGATGAAAAAGGTAAAATTACTATTGCAAATGACATTGAAAGATTAGATATCACCGGACAAAAGCAAATTAATCATATTGCAGAGTTTGAAGAAATATTATATTTATCAACACCTTTCGGGATAGTTCAGTATGATATCAATAAATTAAACTTTGGTGATACATACTTTATTGATGAGAATTCAAATCCTGTTTTTGTAAATCAAACAGTAATATTTCAAAACACCATTTATGCTGTTACACAAAAAGGAATTTATTCTGCCGATATTAACGATCCAAACTTAATAGATTTTAACAATTGGTTACAACCTGAAGGTAGTTTACTTGGCAATTTTTTGTCAATTTCAATCTTCAATAATGAGATTTACACTTCAAGAGCCAACATTTTATATAAATTGACTTCATTTATAAATTTGCAGCAAATAAGTACATATCCAAAAACTATTATTAGTATTAGGTCGTCAGCCGAATATTTAACAATAGCAACAAAAAACAGAGCTTTTGTCTTAAATTCATCCTTGTCACAAGTTTTTGAAGCAATTCCGGATGAGGAATTCAATTTTACATTGCAAAACGCCTTTACTGAAGATCAGAAAGTATATTTAGCCACTATTTCTTTTGGTATTTTACAAAACAGTTTTTTGAATATTGCATATCAAGAAATTCATCCAAAAGGACCATCCTCTAATCAAGTTTTTTCAATTGCAGCAGAAAATGACAACCTCTGGGTAGTATATGGTGGATATGATGGTGCATTTACTCCCTTAGGGAAAAGATTGGGATACAGTCATTATAATGGGATTTTACAGCTTGAAGAGCAGTGGATAAACTTTCCATATGACCCGGCTTTTCCGGCATTAGATCTGGTTCATATTACCATAGACCCTCAAGAGGAAAACAAGGCCTATATCAGTTCATGGAATAGTGGAATTTTAGTTGTAGAAAACGATAATCCCATAGTTTTATGGGACGAATCAAATAGTGGATTAGAGTCTCTGATTTTAGCAGGGAGCCCTGATTTTACCAGTATAAGAATCAATGGTTCAGCTTTTGATAATCAAGGGAATTTTTGGGTTGCAAATGCCTGGATTGATGAAAGAGTTAAAAAATTAAAAACTAATGAGCAATGGGACAGTTTTGATCTAAGTACAATTTTAACTAATCAGGCCCTGGGTTTAACAGAACTGGTAATTGATAAAACCGGAAGCATTTGGATCGGTTCCAGAAGAAATGGAGCTTTGGTTTTTAATGAATCAGGCGACAGGAAAAGGGCATTAATTACTGAGCCAACTAAGGGTTCTTTACCGGATCTGAATGTAAGAACTCTTGTTGTAGATAGAAATAATAGGATTTGGATTGGCACTCAAAAGGGATTAGTTGTATTTTCAGATGCAGAAGGGCTATTTGAGGCTAGTTTATACGATGCAGAACCTGTAATTATTGAAGATGATGGAATTCCAAAGAAATTACTTGGTGATCAACCCATAAATACAATAGCGATTGACGGGGCTGAAAATAAATGGTTCGGTACAGATACAGGTGGAGTTCTTGGAACAAACCCTTCCGGAAACGAAACGCTTTTTAATTTTAATAAAGACAATTCTCCACTTCCATCAAATAGAATTTTAAAGATTGAAGTAGACGACAGTAACGGCAAAGTTTTTTTTGCCACCGAAAAAGGTGTCGTTGTATTTAATAATAATGTTGCTCCTTTTGGTGAAACTTTAGGGGAGGTTTATGCATATCCGAATCCATCAAGGAAAGATAATGATATTATCACAATTGACGGAAGAAAAGGAACCCATTTACCTCGGGGAACCAATGTAAAAATTTTAGATACTGCCGGTAGATTAGTGCACGAAACCAATGTAGAAATAGGGCAGGAATTAAAGGGAGGAAAAGTGATATGGAATAAAACGAATTTGGCAGGTCGTAAAGTGGCTTCTGGAATTTATATCGTTTTACTTACAAGTCCGGATAAAACCGAAACCTCATCTACTAAAATTGCTATTATTAATTAATTAAAATGATAGTAAAAACCAAAGCAATTGTATTAACATCATTAAAATATGGTGATTCCGATTTAATCGTAAAATGTTTTACTGAAGAAGGAGTAAAAACGTATCTTCTAAAACGTATCTTTAAATTGAAGAGCAAAAAAGCCCGATTGCAGACAAGGAACATTAATATTGCTTATTTTCAGCCATTAACTCAATTAAATATCATTGCAAATCACAACAACAAAGGAAGTTTAAATAGTATTCGTGAAGCAGGAATTTCTTATTTATACCATACCTTAGCAACCGATATTTACAAGCAATCAATAGCCATATTTTTAGCAGAAGTGTTGACACAATCATTGCAGGAAGAAGAAAAAAACAAGATCTTATTTCAATATATTGAAGCGGCGTTTATTTGGTTGGATAATCATGATTCAACTGCAAACTTTCATTTAATATTTCTATTAAATTTAACCAAATATTTAGGGTTTTATCCTGCAACCAATGACAAAAATGCAAACTATTTTGATCTTGTTGAAGGGCTATTTAGTGATTATAAACCATTGAATAATTATGTATTTGGCAAAGAATTAATTTATTTTAAATCATTAATCGGCATAAAGTTTGATGATAATGAACGGTTACATTTAAATTCAAAATCGCGTAAAATAGTATTAAATATTTTATTGGAATATTTTGAATTACATTTACCCGGATTTAAGAAACCGAAATCATTAAACGTTTTAAACGAAGTTTTTAATGAAATTTCATAATATTGTTTTAATTGTTCTTTTCGGACAATTTTCATATGCTCAAAATGCTATCGTAATTGATAAAGATTCTGAGTTCCCCATTCAAAACGTTCAAGTTAAAAATGAAGACAATAGCAAAAGTGTTGTTTCAGATAAAAATGGAGTAATTGATTTAAGTGGTTTTTCTGATATGGAACTGCTTACATTTTCTCATGTTAGTTACGTAGAAATGGAATTATTAAAAAGACAGATAAGAAGAAATAACACAATAATTTACCTGCAGTTTAAATCTGAACTATTAAAAGAAGTTTTTTTATCAGCTTCTAAAGGAAAAGAAAGTATTTCTCGTATAGCTGAACAGGTCGCCATATATTCAAGTAAGGATATTCAAAATTCCACTCCGCAAACTTCGGCCGATATGCTGGCAAATATACCGGGTGTTAAGGTTCAAAAAACTCAATTTGGCGGAGGTAGTCCTGTTTTACGCGGAATGGAAGCAAATAGAATTTTATTGGTTGTTGATGGAGTAAGAATGAATAATGCTATTTATCGTAAAGGTCACCTACAAAACTCAATTACAATCTCACCTAGTATTTTAGATAGAACAGAGGTAATTTTTGGACCATCTTCTGTTATTTATGGTTCTGATGCGCTGGGAGGAGTAATTCATTATTATACCCGAAAGCCAAAAACCAGTGATAAACCAAATGTAAATACTGAATTTTTATCTCGTTACAGTACAATAAATCAAGAGATTACAGTACAAGGTGGCGTTGAATTGCAAATGAAAAAGTTTGCTAGTTTCACAAGTATATCGCACAGTAATTTTGGTGATTTAAAAATGGGTAAAAACAGAAATCATAGCTTTGATGATTGGGGAAAACAATTTGAATATTCCAACAACACAAATTCTTTTTATAATTCAGAACCCGTTATCAACTCAAACCCTGATATACAAAGAAACACCGGGTTTGAGCAAACAGATATCTTACAAAAAATATTTATTCCAATAACTAAAAAAAGCGACCTGATTTTTAACTTTCAGTATAGTACATCAACCGATATTAATAGGTTTGACAGATTAACCGAAAGAAAAGACAACAAGTTAAAATTTGCAGAATGGTATTACGGTCCTCAAAACAGGTTGCTACTATCAACACAATTAAACCTGGATCTAAAAAAGAGTTGGCTAAATACCGGAGCCATTACATTTGCCTATCAAAATATAAAAGAATCAAGAATTAATAGAGCGTTTGATAGCTTTGATCGATCATCAAGATTTGAAGAGGTAGATGTTTATAGTGTTAATGGTGATTTTTCAACGAATTTAACGAACGAAGTAAACAGAAATTTCGGATATGGTTTTGAGTTAGCATTTAATGATGTAACCTCTACATCTAAAGGTGAAGTACTGGAAGTTCAGGGAAACGAAGTTATTGGTATTTCAGATATATTTAATGTACAAACAAGATACCCGGACGGAGGAAGTAGCTATATGAGTTCAGCCATTTATGCAGATTATCGGCAAGACCTTTCTAAAAAATCAACATTAAATACGGGTATTCGATTAACCAATACAATTTTACAGGCGAAATGGATTGATGAATCACTTATCACTTTGCCAGATAATGATATTTCATTAAAAAACACAGCTATTACTTTAACGGCAGGATATATTTTTAAACCAAATAAAGATTGGAAAATTAATGGAGTATTATCTTCAGGATTTAGATCACCAAATATTGACGACATAGGAAAAGTAAGAGAAAAAAGAGGCGAAGTAACAGTACCAAATGTTGATTTGAAGCCGGAGTTTGCATATAATTTTGAAACAGGAATGTTAAAATATTTTAAAGATAAAAAGTCCTTTATTGGTTTTACAACTTATTACACACTACTGGATAATTATATTGTTCGCGCACCATTTATGTTAAATGGCAGTTCAAAAATTATTTATGATGGCGAAGAAGCAGATATTGTAGCCAATGTGAATAAAAACAAGGCGTATATATTTGGTGGAACAGCCACATTTAAAGGAACTCTCAGCAATACAATTAACACCAAAGCATCAATAACCTACACAAAAGGAAAAACCTATGACACAGATGAACCTCTATCTTCAATTCCCCCTATTTTTGGAAACATAGAATTAAACTATGTAAAAAACAAATTAGAAACCGGCGTAAGCTTTGTTTTTAACGGGCGAAAGAAATTAGAAGATTATAATATTTCTGAGGGTATTGATAATATTGAAGAAACCCCATTTTTAAGTGATAAGAATGAATACTTTGGAAGCCCTACCTGGCAGACATTTAACTTTTATGCTCGTTTTAAGGCTACAAAAAACATTGATTTATTGTTTAATATTGACAATGTTTTTGATCGGCATTACAAAGAGTTCGCTTCTGCGATTAGCGCACCGGGCAGAAACTTTTCTTTTACAATTTTAGGCAGCTTTTAATAGTCAGAATGGAGTAGATCTTTTATTTCTTTCCAGGATATAATTTTGATATTGTTTTTGGCTAGGGCAGACTTAAATTCATCACTTAAAACGGTATTTAAATCATTTTGTCTCCATTTTGCTCCATAATCCGGATGATCAACAGTAACTGCCTGCATTTCACTATTATCAATAGCCAGATGAATTATTATCTCATTAAGTCCGGGACTTAAGTTCTCTACAATATTTTGATAAAATGTCGTCCATTCATCGCTTGGTCGATTTGATTGCATCATAAAATAATTATCAACCGGAATTTGATCTTCATTTATATATTGTAATAGTTCCGGAAAAGTCTTGACCGCATTCATTGGAATAAAAACCGGAATCTTATACGCAGCACCGACCTTAAGATACACCTGAAACAAATCTGGTGTAGTAAACAAGCTTCCCATATGGCTGTCTAAATGAGTGGGCTTTACCCCAAAGGCAATTGCGCGATCAATTTGGGCTCTAAGTTCTTGTTCTACCTCCACAGGATTAGCTTTTATTGCTACCTCTTCCGCAGTAGAATAAAAAAAACCATTTTTATCTAATAAACTGGGTATTTCTTTTGCAGATAACACACCTCCCCAACGGTAATTTTTCCATTCTGCGGTTAAAGTTAAATGAAGTCCAAAATCATATTGAGGATGCTGTTTTACATAATCGGCTATTTCCGGAAACCACGGACATGGAACCATAATACTTGCTGAGGAAATACCTGATTTTTCAAAGGCTTTTATCGTTGCAGAGTTTACTGAATGACTTACACCAACATCATCAGCATGAATAATGAGTAATTTAGAGTCTTTATCATAGCCTAATTTCTCTGCAATTGATTGGGAATAACTGAAAATAGAAATAAATAATAAAAGGCAAAAACTAAAAACAGGATATAATTTTTTCATTCTTTAGTATGTAAGATTAAATTAATGGATTTATTGAAATACTCTGATATAATCAATAATTAAATATTGAGGAAAAGTTGTTGTATCATTTGGGTTTCCGGGCCAATTTCCACCAATGGCTATATTGATAAGAAAGTGAAAATCCTGTTTAAACTCTTCCAGTTCACTAACCGAAATATCAACTTCATGATATTGTATGTCATCAACAAACCATTTAATACTATCAGAATTCCAAACAACAGAAAAAACGTGAAACTCATCATTAAAAATTCCAGTGTCGAGTAAGTAATTACTACTCCTATATTCGTGATTTCCTTTACTCTCCCAATGTGCAGTTCCGTAAACGGTATTTTCTCTACCAGCACCACCAATCATTTCCATAATATCAATTTCACCGGAGGCAGGCCATCCTACTGTATCAATTTGATCACCAAGCATCCATATTGCCGGCCAAATACCTTGTCCGACCGGTAATGCTGCTCTTACATCAATCCGACCATAATGAAAACTAAATTTTCCTTTTGTATTTATTCTTGAAGAAGTATAATTATTTGAATTGAACTTTTCGTTTTTTGCTACAATAATTAAATTTCCATCTTGAAATAAAATATTTTCTTTTTTATAATACTGAGCTTCATTATTTCCCCAACCACACAAGTCAGGACAACCATTACCAATTTGATAATTCCAATTATTCATATCTAGTTTTGAAGTGTTAAATTCGTCAGCCCAAATAAGGCTTAGATCGGGATAAGAATTTGTCGTAGTATAGCCGGAAGAAGGAATAATTAGGCTTGATTTTGTTCCGGCACTGTTACTATCCTTATTGCATGAGATAGATAATATAACAATTAGCAAAACGATAAAGTTGTTATACGGCATTTTATTCAATTCATTTTGAAATTATTATATTATTTTTAACACAAACAAAAATAGTAAAAATTAATTCTAATTTCGCCAATTTATTTTCAATTAGGTTGAACCTTAGCAAGATAAAACTCTTCTACTTAGAGTTATCTTATACAATGTCAAAGACAAACGCACTTATAAAGTTTTACCCATTCAAACACCCTGTTTTATTCCTTTGTAATAACAATATGTTCCAATTTTTGTATCGATATAATCAATCTCTTTAACGTTTTGAAAACCACATTGCGACATAAAAACGGGGAGTTTTCCTTCAACATTTGCCTGTGT
>VAPH01028476.1_pt1 | contig 10823 bp, 8 predicted proteins | sample 3393861 | NCBI WGS metagenome assembly VAPH01 (sample SAMN08290439, study PRJNA428436) | hydrothermal vent metagenome | isolation source: Deep-sea hydrothermal vent chimney | place: Atlantic Ocean: South-mid Altantic Ridge | reverse complement strand
TATGAAGTCATTTGAGACCCCCTCCATGGTTGATCGGTAAATTTCGGAGTAGTACGCTGCGGATTCTATTAGGCTAATAACAAACATATAACTGGGTTGCACCCGATTTTTCCTCGGGTAGACCCTAGGTTTTACAATCACAGGGAGTTGTACTAATAAGGGAGGCTCTAATTAATTCCGTTCGCCCTGAGCTTGTCGAAGGGCAGAATATATAACACTATGATTTTACATTGGTTGCCGTTCATGGTTCGACAAAGCACTCCTGAGCAAAACCGAAGGGCTCAGGGCGAACGGTCTTAACTCAACAGAATTTCGGAATACTTATTTAGTTGCATAAAACTCTGAATTCCGGCTAAGAACATGCCGGAATGACGGGGGTTTACAGTTCCCCAATCTGGGACTCTAAAGAACTGGGAGGAAATACATATTTACAGACCCGGTGACCTAATCCATGCCCACGATCATCGCCATCCTCACAAGTTCCGCAGGGGATGTTGCATTCATCTTTGCCATCAGGTTTGCGCGATGCAGCTCCACCGTCTTGATACTGATGCCAAGTTCGGATGCGATTACCTTGTTGCGTCTGGATTGAAGCACAAATTTCATTACTTCACGTTCACGTGGAGTCAGTTGCTCTATGCAGCTGAGGATATTATCGACTTTTACCTGACTCGCGCGCCTGTCCCTGTCATATGCAAGTGCACTCTGAATACGCTCCAGCATTAACGCATCGTTGTAGGGCTTTTCAACAAAATCATAAGCACCGGCTTTCATCGCCCTGACCGCCATGGCAACATCCGCATGCCCGGTTACAATAATCACCGGAATACCCGCACCAGTTTCCTTTAAACGCGCATACAGTTCCATGCCATTAATGTCAGGCATACGCACATCAAGCACCACACAACCCGGCATCCTGTGATCGAAACAATCAAGAAAATCCTGACCACATTCAAATTCGCGCACTGACAGGTGCGCAGACTCTGCAAGCCATTTCAGCGATTCCCTGGCAAGGCGGTCATCATCAATAATATTAATTACTGAATTCATTCTGCGGCCTGCTGTATCGGAAGTTCGAAGAAAACCTCGGTACCACCACCGGACAAAGGCCGGATCCTGATACTGCCCTGGTGAGATTCGATAATGGATCGGCTTATAGACAGACCTATCCCCATGCCATCCGGTTTGGTGGTATAAAATGCGTCAAAGATCTTTGGCAGTGCCTCATCCGTAATACCTTCCCCGCTATCGCTTGTGCTGACCATAACTTTGCCCCCCTTTATCCGCCGCGTTGTAATGGTAAGTTTGCGGCTCTCCGGCTCAACCGCATCCATTGCATCAATGCCATTACGAATAAAATTCAGCACCACCTGTTCAAGCTGAATCATATCGCCTTCGACCTGGGGCAAATTCTCATCCAGATCAAGTTCGATCTCCACATCGTGACGACGCGCCTCATGCTTCGCCAGCGCGGCAACATTTTGCACCGCACGATTAAGATCCACAGCAGTATGCTGCACGTCTCCTTTCTGCACAAACTCACGCACACGGCGGATAATATCAGCCGCGAGTGTCGCCCCTTCGACCGCATTCTCCATACCCTGCATAAGTTTCTTCGTATCAGTGCTGCCTTCTCGCAGCATGCGTAAACAGCCGTTACAAAAATTCATTGCACCGGTTAGTGGCTGGTTAAGCTCATGCGCCAGACTGGCCGCCATTTCACCAATGGTGCTCATTCGCGATACGCGGGCAAACTCGGCCTGATGACGTTGCTGTGACTCATGTGCGATTTGCAGTTCAACCTCATCGCCTATCCACTGAGCCATGACCTTGAGTAGTTCGTGATCCCATTTACTAAATTCATGGCTGCGTACATTTGCGCCTGCAAATTCCAGGGTGCAGTGAACTCGACCTTCGACCATAACCGCTGTACCGAGATAACTTTTCCAGCCCTGCCGCAGACAACCGCAGTCCGTCTCTGTGCTCTTTTCAAGATCGGGTATATCCAGTGGCTCACCTTTGTGCTCAAGCAACAGCGTCACGCAGCTGTCACTCAGCGGCCCGGAGCGACCCGGCGCCAGCTTCGCGTCACCTGAAATTCTGCAAATCTGTCGTCCTTCTGTTTCGATGCTCGCCAGCACCGCGACCGGCAGATCAAAGTATTCACGACCGGTATCCAGCAGGCGAGCAAGTTTTTCCTCATGCGACAAATCCGGAGCGCTGGTAATCCTCACCAGTTCACGTAAGGCTATGCGACTTTTCTCCAGCGCCTGGTTTGTTTTTTTCAGATCCTCAGTGCGTTTTGTCACCTGTTCTTCCAACGTATCGCGATAGTGGGCAAGCGCCTCCTGTGAACGCTTACGCTCTGAAATCTCATCGCGCAAAACGGCTTGCGCACGCTTGAGCCTGTGGTTGGTGCGGGATATATAACCGTTCAGGATGACCAGGAACAGCAACAGCATGGCAGCCCCTGCAAACCAGTGGGCATAGCGCTGCAAGACCGACATAAATGACGTCTGCCGCATCTCATAGGGACCAATTTGCAATGTCTTCATCAGCCTGTGAACCGGCGAATAGTCCAGTGGCACCGTCCATCCGGCAGTGCGCGAAGCAAGCGCCGCCGGATGCTCGGCCGGCATTGAAAGCAGAGCCTGCGCCACCCGGGTAGCCAGCTCTCGGGGCGTATTTTTCAGTGTCGCAAAGGGCCACTCGGGATAGAGACGGGTACTCAATGGAAATGAGCTGTCATTCTCGCGCTGCGGATTGAGGATTCGAAAATCAGCCAGCTTTACTGTTCCGGCTTCAACCATACGCATCAGTGTTTCTGCACGAACCGTAGCGGCATCGACCAGGCCGTTTTGCAGCGCATGGATAATCTTGTCCTGTGGAAAACCCGCAAACTGCAAATCGCTGAAGTCACTGAAAGGATCGATACCGTTCTCGACCAGCTCACGCCAGGCCATCTGAAAACCACCAAAAGCAAGCGGACTGACCGCCATAAAAGATTTCCCCTTCAGGTCGCTGAGTGATCTGATATCAACATTATCTGCCTGGGTGAGAATCACCGCACCAAAGCGAACGTGTGTCTGCCCCAGTTCCCGAGTTTGCATGGTTGCAATTCGTGAAGCGCCGAAACGCGCCTCGAGACTGACATAGTTTCCCGGGTTGGTGAGCGTGAACTGAATTCGTCCCGAATTGATGGCCTCGGCTATTTCATCAAGGTTTACCGGAACCATCTCGAAACGGCGGCCGATATTGTCGGAGAGATAGTCGGCAGTTGCTGCCCAGCGTTGCAGAGCCTGTTGCTTGCCTCGATAAGCAAGGACCCCTATGCGAATGACAGCATCATCTTCCGCCAACAAATTGTTGGTGTGTAAATTACTGGCAGTTACCGGCCTGCAAAAGAGCGCGAGCAAGAAAGCAATCAGCAATAGAAATTTGCGAAAATATTGCATATTCCCATCCATAGAAGCCGCAGTATTGAGCAGACAACTCAGAATCTTATTATCAATGACAGTATTAATTGTCCGCGCGACAACTAGAACGGTTGACATCAATGGCCAACCCTTTTGGTATTTTTAATTGTTAAAATTAACTTATAGCGCGATCGAAACAATTAATACAGCCTTCAGGAGGATAATATCGATCAAAAAGCGCATCGGCTATTCCTGCATGCAGAAACCCCGATGCGCTTTCTGAACCATTGCCCTGAACTCTCGGATCCGCGTAATGATGTTATCTCTTTAGTCATCGGGCTGGGGCATGGGCAGGCCGGCGAGCTTGCTGATCTCATGGGTAGGGTCGTTGCGAAACAGGCTGTAAATGTGTCGTTCGTAGGCTTTCTGCTCGTGAAAGCGCACATTCTTCCGTCCCAGATCACGGACTATTCTGTGCATGGTGGGAACCATCTGATTTTCCGCAAAACACTCACGGAAATAGTAAATCAGTTCCCAGTGATCATTATATAGCCTTAGTCCATCCCGCTCGGCAATGGTCTCAGCATAGTCTTCACTCCAGTCCCTCATATTATGAAGAAATCCCTGATAATTTGTCTCAATAGTTCTTCCGGCAATATTCAGTGTCATGGCGCTATCTCCGTAAAATAACAGGGGCTACAAATACGCTCCCTGATTTCAGTATAGCCTCCATTCCTGATTATTATAGTCAGGTATTATTTGTGGTCATCCTGATTCTTTCCTATCCGCCCGTCTGCGCCTCCCCACAAGCACGAGCAGGCGTGTTTTTCCTGTATCTTTCGGTCCATCTCTTGTATCTTTGCAGCTGTATTTTTCAGGGAAATTTTCTCCTTTATTTTCAACCCCGTAAGCAATTGCCATTGACGCCATGAAACAGCCAGCCCTTCCCGATAGCAAGACTTTCGTTCGCTGGTTCCGGGATTCCGCCCCCTATATCAATGCCTTTCGCGGCCGCACCTTCGTTATCGCCTTTGGCGGCGAAATGCTGGCTGACGCCCAGTTTTCAACCCTGGTGCATGATCTCGCGCTACTCAACAGTCTTGGCGTCAAGCTGGTGCTGGTGCATGGCTGCCGCCCGCAAATTGAAGTCCGGCTAAAAAAGCGTAACGCCCGGCTACACTATGTCAACGGCCTGCGGGTAACGGACGATGAAGCCCTGCTCTGTGTCAGGGAAGCTGCGGGTTGTGCACGCCAGGAAATTGAGGCCCAGCTGTCGATGGGACTGGCTAACTCGCCCATGGCCGGTGCCTGTATCCGGGTGGTATCTGGCAATTTCATCACCGCCCAACCGCTGGGTGTACGCAACGGGGTGGACTATCAGCACACCGGCGAAGTCCGGCGGGTCGATACATCAGCGCTCCAGAGTCTGCTGGATTCCGGCGCTATCGCCCTGCTCTCGCCCATCGGCTATTCCCCGACCGGGGAGATTTTTAATCTCGGCGCAGAAGACGTAGCCACCACGGTTGCCGCACGGCTCAGGGCCGACAAACTGATTTATCTGGTCGATGGCAAGGGCGTAACCGATAACCGTAATCGTCTGATCCGTGAACTTACCCTTGGCCATGCCGAAAAGTTGCTGGATAAAAAACACAAACTGAGCGAGACAATCCAGCATTGTTTACAGGCGGCCATCAGCGCCTGCCGTGAGGAGGTCGCGCGCGCCCATATTATCGACCGCAATATCGACGGCGCCCTGCTGCTGGAGCTGTTTACCCGCGATGGCAGCGGCACCCTGTTGATGGCCGATCCTTTCGAAGATACGCGTCAGGCCAGACTGGATGATATCGGCGGTATTCTTGAACTGATCGCACCGCTGGAAGCCGAGGACATTCTGGTGCGCCGTTCGCGTGAAAAACTGGAAATGGAAGTCGAACACTTCACCGTGGTGGAACGTGACGGCGCGATTGTCGCCTGTGCCGCGCTGTATCCTTTCATTAAAGAAAAGATCAGCGAACTGGCCTGCCTCGCCGTGCATCCGGATTACCGCACACAGGGTCGCGGTAATGCGCTGTTAAGCTATATCGAAAAACAGAGCCGGCAACTGGGCATCACCCGGCTGTTTGTGCTTAGCACTCGTACCTCATACTGGTTTCGTGAACATGGATTCAAGTCTGGCGACCTGGATAAACTTCCGGTTAAACGGCGGACGCTGTACAACTATCAACGCAAGGCAAAAGTCTTCATCAAGGATATTAGCTGATGGAGGCAAAGCTTGTGACGGAAACAGACTCGCCAGCCATCCGCCCTTTTCTTAAATGGGCTGGCAACAAATACCGAATCATCGATAAGATTAAATCGCTATTGCCAAAAGGAGAACGGCTGGTCGAACCTTTTGCCGGTTCCGGTGCCCTGTTTCTGAACACACATTACCCGGCCTACCTGCTCTGCGACACCAATGCTGATCTAATCAACCTGTACGAAATCATAAAACAGGAAGGCCCTGGCTTTATTCGTTACTGCAGGCGTTATTTCAACGGTGAATACAATAATGCCGACAGTTATTACGCCTTACGCGATCGCTTCAACAGCACGAACCATATTCGTCAGAAAGCCGCGCTATTTGTCTATCTCAACCGGCACGGTTATAACGGTCTCTGTCGTTATAATTCAAAGGGCGGCTATAACGTTCCCTTTGGACGCTATGCCCATCCCTATTTCCCGGAAAAAGAAATGCTGGCGTTTCACCACAAGGCGCAGTCGGCAAATTTTAAGATCTGCTCATTTGAAGAGTCACTCAGCCTCACCCGTAAAGGCGATGTAGTCTACTGCGATCCGCCCTATGCACCACTAACCGATACCGCCAACTTCACCAGCTACAGCGCTGGTGGCTTTGAACTGGAACAGCAGGTAAAACTGGTAGAATTGGCAGAACAACATAGCCGTAAAAAAATCCCGGTTCTGATTTCAAACCACGATACCCGCTTCACCCGCGAAACCTACTGCAATGCCAATACACGCAAGTACTTCACGGTTCAGCGTTTCATCAGTTGTAACGGCCAGAACCGGAAACACGCCGATGAAGTTCTGGCCCTGTACAACCGGCCCGGAAAAAATCATACATAAACACACGCTCCAACCATACCCTACCGTTCATATTGCATTTTTTAACCTGATTTATCCATAATCACAACACTCCAGGCAATAAAGATAAACCATGTCCGAGCACCATTCAGAACACCCAACGACTACACCTCAACATCAGCGCATCATTAAAAAAATCTGTCAACGTTGTTCATTAGCGTTGCTGTTTATCGCATTTATAAGTGGCATCCTGCTCTGGGGCGCATTCAACACCGCTCTCGAAGCAACCAACGATATGGACTTTTGCATTAGCTGTCACGAAATGAAGGAAAATGTTTACAAAGAATACCGACACACCATTCATTACAGTAACCGTACCGGAGTAAGAGCCACCTGTCCCGACTGCCATGTTCCGCGTGAATGGGAACACATGCTGGTTCGAAAAATAAGAGCCACCAATGAACTGATGCACAAGATGCTGGGTTCCATCGATACACCGGAGAAATTCCAGGCCAAACGGCTGGAACTGGCAAAACATGTCTGGAAAGCTATGAAAGACACCGATTCGAGGGAATGCCGCAACTGCCATGGTTTCCCTGCTATGGACATGTCCCGCCAGCAGAGCAGGAGCAGCACCATTCATAGCCTCTCACAGGAACGTGGCAAAACCTGCATCGACTGCCACAAAGGCATCGCCCACCGCTTACCAACAGCCTACGAACCTTATCGCGGCGGCAGTGATGAGGATCACGATTACTACGACGAACAGAAAGTACCCTGCCAGCGTTGCCACGCCGACATGCCCGCGCAGAATGATGAAGACTGGGATTGATAAACATAAACCACTTTGCCTCAAGCTGGCGGAATATCGATTATACGGTTGAATCGAATGGTGTTTATGAATCTCATCTGCTACTTCTTTTGCTCCCCCAACAAAAATATTTTTCACCGCAGAATGAAAACCACACGGTAATACTTCGCTGCAAGCAACAGGGAATGCAACCGGTAGAGATTTAATCTTATTTTACAGATTATAATATCTCAATGTGCCAAAAGCGTCATTTGGGTTAGATAATTGATAAATCAAGCAAGGACACTTAGATTTATTTGTCATACGGTGTTTCAATAATAAAAGCATCATCTTTCTCCGATTTATGGTATTCTTTAATAACTAGTGTAGCGGAGCTGTGTATTCATTTGCTCATCTGTTTACCTATGCACCGCTGGCTAACTGATCAATTTCTAAATATACCCATAGTTCATCACCATAAAGCAATTAAGTGAACTAGTTCTTCATTTCGCATCTTGTTGTCTGTAGTGCGCACCTGAATTTAAACGTCAGGCATTTTGCTATTCATTCAATCTAATTAAACATTGAGCTCGGAAAACCCCAATGCATATAGAAATAATAACGACACCCAATGAAGCGTTAAAAGAGAGCGGATTTGGAACACTAAAGGCCTGTAACAGTGTTTTAGGCGCAATTCAGAGGATGGGCTACAGTGTCAGGCTAAATGTGTGCAAAACGAAAGAGTGTTTGGATGATGTTGTTAAAAGAAAACCTGAATTGGTCATCTTAGCGGTAAAGTATATTCCCGTTAACAATGAAGAAAACATTTGGTTGTCTGATTATTTTGCCCGGCATAGAATTAATTTTACAGGTTCATCAAGAAACGTGCTGGAATTTGACTCCAATAAAGTGCTCGCTAAAACGCATTTAACCAACAAAGGTATTAATACGGCCAATTATTTTATAGCGAGTCCTGGACAATATAAAAATGAAAGCGAATTACCGATTACGTTTCCGCTGTTTTTAAAACCTTTGGATGCAGCAAATGGAAACGGAATTGACGATTTGTCATTTGCAACCAACTTTACAGACTACGAAAGTAAAGTAGTGTCGTTATACGACACATTCAATCAACCCATCCTGGTTGAAGAATACATGGATGGCCGTGAGTTTACCGTTGCCGTCATCAAAACACGCAATGAAAAATTACTCGCATCTGCTGTTGAAGTCATACCGCCGATATCAACTCATGGGCTTAGAATTTTAGGAGCACAGACCAAAAAAGATGATTCAGAAAAACTCATAGAAATTGTCGACGATGAAGTAAAAAACAGAGTAACAACACTGGCTATTGATGCTTTTATTACTCTGGGTGTCAGGGACTTTGGACGCATCGATATAATAACCAATAATCATGGGGAATGTTTTTTCATGGAAGCAAATCTGGTACCGGGTATGACCTATGGTTCCAGTTATTTTCCTGAAGCCTGTGGTATAGCACACGAATTGGCTTACGATAAAGTGATCGAACTGATGTTAGAAGATGGGCTTGCCAGAGCTTCCTCAACCTTACCCCCTCATATACAACCTGGATCAGACGACAAGTTCGTTGCCGCTATATAAAGAGCTTATCTTTATCGGTTATCGTATTTGACGAAGTTCATCTGCGACCGTAAAGTTATCACTCAATACGAGCGTATTTAGTACATTAGAAATAATTTTTTGCGCATTTTGTAGAAAATTATTTCGTGAAGGTACTTATCTTGTGGTTTATCCAGGTTAGGAGTTCCTGCTGCATGTCCTATGAGCTTTTAGTCGAAGTTACACGGAATGGTACCGTAGAAAGTCGGCATTTTGGTGCTGCCGTCGTATGTAATTATAAGGGCGACGTTGTGGAAAGCTGGGGAGACATCGAAAGTCTGATATTTCCGCGCTCTGCTCTGAAACCGATGCTGGCTATTCACCTGGTTGAGAGTGGTGCCAGTGACCAATATGCCCTGAGCGATGCAGAATTATCACTAGCCTGTTCGTCTCACCAGGGTGAGCAAATGCATCAAAATCTGGTGAAGTCATGGCTAAACCGCCTGGGCTTAACCGAGGATCATTTAGCCTGTGGTGCTGTGCTACCTGAACATACTGAGAGCGCCCACCAGTTGCTAGATTCCGGTCAGCATGGCTGTCGAATTCATCACAATTGCTCAGGCAAGCACACCGGATTTTTAACCACAGCACTGCATTTGGGTATACCGTTGGATAACTACCACCTGGTCGAACATCCATTGCAACAATTATCGCTGGATATACTTTCCGATCTGGCTGATATTGATCTTAAACAGTATCCAATGGGGATCGATGGTTGTGGATTACCTGCACCCACGATGCCTTTGCTGCAGCTTGGGCTCGCCACGGCCCGCTTCGCCAACCCCGTAGATTTGTCAGATTATCGTGCACAGGGAATTTACCGTCTTCACGAAGCCATTACCAATGAGCCTCTATATATAGCCGGACATGGTTCTGTGGTCAGTGAGTTGAACGAAGTCACCAAAGGTGCTGTGTTGGCTAAAACCGGTGCCGAGGGCGTTCTCACAGCGGCCTTACCTGAGCGAGGCCTGGGGATTGCTTTGAAAATAGCGGATGGCAGTAACCGTGCACGGTCAGTCGCATTATTGGCAATCCTTGATCATCTGGGCGCTCTATCTGATGATGAGAAACATAAACTTCAGGCTCATGTCTCTCCTGCGATAGTAAACTCAAGAGGCCTTGCCGTGGGAGAAATTCGCCCAGCTGTATCCTGGTTGTAGGGACTCGCCAGTAATTGAGATGAATGAAAGTCGAAGGAATTTAAAGCATAAAGGTATTCAGAAAACCCACTTGAAAAAATAGTTGCAAGTTTTCCAGATGTTGATCTGGAGAACCCGTTAACTTGTTACGTCTGTTTTATATGACCGCTTTGTGGTGCCTGGAGCCATTCATAAAAAACAGCGCCCCGTAGCTTGTGGCTGAGCAGCACGAAGCCCAACAGTCAAATAGCTTATGAAGCCACGCTTATCCAACCATGAACAAAAATAATTGTACAATCATGGTGTTATATTCCCTGCCCTTCTCTATCTGCATATGCCTAACCTGGATAAACCACAAGATAAGTACCTTCACGAAATAATTTTCTACAAAATGCGCAGAAAATTATTTCTAAGGTACTAATGTCATATTGATAAACATAAATAATTGGCATAGTGTCAACCATGTCTGCGAAGACATACCTGGTTCTCGACTAAACTTGTCGTCAACGATCCGATGACGAGATTCAATGGAAAGCGATGTGACTAAAATGTAAACACTCGTAGCATATGTTCCATATATTTAAACTAGTAGGCGCACGGGGACTCGAAGCAAGAATAAAATTGCACAATACAATCATTATTATAATCAAGGAGGGAAATAACAATGCATTGCTTCAACAAGATCATTTCCTGCAGATTCTCTGCTATTACGTTATACGGTCTGATCCTGGCAGGGCTTCTTGGGTACCATAGCAC
>VAPH01080248.1_pt1 | contig 10824 bp, 12 predicted proteins | sample 3393861 | NCBI WGS metagenome assembly VAPH01 (sample SAMN08290439, study PRJNA428436) | hydrothermal vent metagenome | isolation source: Deep-sea hydrothermal vent chimney | place: Atlantic Ocean: South-mid Altantic Ridge | reverse complement strand
CGGTTATGTTCCATACCCTGTCAAAGGACGGAGACCCGGCCGATGTGCTGGTGGTAACACCCGTTCCGCTGATTACGGGCTCAGTCATAGCCTGTCGCCCGGTAGGTGTCTAAAAAATGATGGATGAATCCGGCGATGACGCCAGGATTCTCGCCGTGCCAACGACAAAACTGTGCCGCAGCTATGAATCTGTCAAAGATCTGAATGATATGCCGCAAGTGCTGGTAAATCAGATCGCCCATTTTTTTGAGCACTACAAGGATCTGGATGAGGGCAAGTGGGTCAGGGTCGAAGGCTGGGGAAGCATTGAGGAAGCAAAAACGGAATTGCTTGCCAGTGTTGAGATGTATAAAAATGCCCCGGAAAAACCAAATTTCTGATTCTATTCATTTTGCTACGTCTCCGACTTCTTTCACTTCTTTTTCTGCTACCAGCTTTCGGCTATGCAGAAATAAATAAGCTGGGATCAGAGTTAACAGAAAAAGAAACCTCCATGATTCCTGGCGTCAGGCTGTCAGAAAATATGCAGGCATTTCTGGCAGGCATAAAGACAGCAGAGGAAGCGTTGGAAGGATCCAGGAAATATCAGAATAATGGGCAGTTTGGTCTGGCTAAGCTGGTGCTGCAGCGCGGTATCGAGCTTGCGCGTTCTGCAGGAAGTGATTTTGCAGAGCTAAGTAGCGAGCTGGAATATGACATGCCTGTGTTACAGGCGAAAGAGCTGCTGGTGACGGGTAAGCCAAAGCAGGCAGAAATAATACTGCAGAATCTCGCTAAAAAATTCAGTAGTGATCAAAAACGTACAGATGAAATTTCTGCATTGTTTGGTACGCTAAGCCAGTCACGGTTTCTGGCCGCGGCCAATCAAAACACAGAGCAACAAGTGTCGCGTGATGTGCGCCGGAAAATGAGCGGTTATTATAAGCAGTACGGTTCGTTCCCGAATTACCAGCAGCTGAATAAACTGATACCTGCAGGAGACAGGGCGCTACAGAATTTCGAAATCATCTATTACAAATCTGCTCCGAATGCTTATCGGATGGTTCTGCGGAATCTTTATAGCCCGGACAATATGTTGAAAATTGAAGCTACTGGGTTGATAAAGTAGTTTCAAGCTCAAAGCTCAAAGCTAAAAGCTAAAAGCTAAAAGCTAAAAGCTAAAAGCTAAAAGCTAAAAGCCATTGCTGTCCCATAAACTTTTTTAGCATTCTTGAAAAGTTATTGTTATTCATTGGGAATGAAAAATGCGTTGCATAGAAGAACGTGAAAACAAAAAAGCCACCACCGTCATACCGGCGCAGGCCGGTATCCATAAGTTTTTGATTTTAAATGCCTATAACAAACTGGATTCCGGCCTGCGCCGGAATGACGAGTTTTTGGGATAGCAGTGATCCAGGGCTCGAAGTTCAAAGCTCAAAGCTCAAAGCTTAAATTTTAAAGAAAGAGCGTCTATGTCACGGTGAACTGCCCCATCATGCCTGCATCTTCATGTTCCAGTATGTGGCAGTGGTACATATAGGGCATTTTTGCATCTTTGTAAGGCCCCGTTGGCACCAGGATTCTTACCTTTTCATCTGCACTGACCGTTACTGTGTCTTTCAGGCCGCGCTCCCAGATATAGGGTAGACGGCCATTGCGGTCAATTATTCTGAACTGGGTGTTATGCACATGTATCGGGTGATGTGTGACGGATGGGTTGTTGAGTTCCCATATTTCAAACGTATTGGCTTTGGCGACTTCGTTAATGACGTTTAAATCATAGCCTTTTTTATTGATAGTGAAACCACCGGAACCAAACATCATGGCCGGGCCCATCTGCATCTCCAGCTGTAGTTGACGGGTCGCTGCAATGTCTACATTTGTCCAATCAGGAAAGCTGACTAGTTGTGTTGTCTTAAATCCGGCAACTTTGCTGGCCTTGCTGGCATCAATATGAAAGAGATCGAAATCACTGTCCAGGCCACTGCCGCCGCCCATCATGCCCATCATGCCCCGGTTTAGATTGCCATAGCCTTTTTTGTTTCGCAGTGACAGGCTTTTACCATCTGAGACATCAACAATAATGTCAGCGCGTTCAGCCGGTGCAAGACGGATGTCGTTTAAGGGTTGCGCCTGTGCAAGTATTCCGCCATCGGTAGCGACAAGCTGAAATGGACGGTTATCGGAAAAATGTAAATGATAGAAGCGTGCATTCGATGCGTTATGCAATCTTAAACGGATCAATGACTTTTCAGGTTTTAACACTGAGTTCGCGATGCCATTCACTAAAATGACATTGCCGTGCATGCCCTGCATTCTTTGCATGCCCGAATTACTGTATTGAAATGCACCCGATTCAGTAAACGATCGATCGGTAATGATTACCGGGAAGTCATCCACGCCATATTGGTGTGGAATACCTAATTCCTGATCGCGGTCTTCATCGACGATTTGCATCTGTCCGCCCAACCCACGCCAGACTTGTTCGGCGGTGTGGTTATGTGTGTGTGAATGGTAAAAATAGGTAGCGGGTTCGTTCAGGACTTTCCATTCCGCGACCCAGGTATCGCCTGGCTTGATAGCCTGATGCGGCCCACCGTCCTGTGAGGCAGGTAATATCATGCCATGCCAGTGCAGCGCAGCAGCTTCATTGAGTTTATTGCTGACTTCCATTCTCACCGTCTGATTTTTCTTAAAGCGTAACACCGGTGCCAGGAAGTTTTGATTTATACCAATGGTTGCCGTACTGGTATTGGGCAGGATGCGGCTTTCACCTGACTGCAGTGCAAGCTTGAATACCTGTTTACCGTCTATTGCAGTGCCTTCATCAAGAGCGGGTACAGCAAAATTCTGTAAGCTGAAAGACGGTTGATAATTTCTGCGCCGACCCATCATCTGGCTCATTGCATAGGGTGCGAAGGAGACAGCTGTAACACCGGCAGTAACACCCAATCCTGTAAGTAAAAAATCACGTCGTTTCATGTCAGAGTTCTTGAAATAATTATGTTTGCAGGCATTGCTGTATGGCAATGACCCCGGCCTTATGCCCTGCGTAGGACGGGATCATTTTACTACCAGCTAACAACTATTTGCTGTTGTGATGGTCTGCCATGGCAGATGTTGTCGAGGTATTGCTATGCATCGTGTTACGAATATCCTTTTTCGTATTTTGCCTATGCATTCCATTCTGCATGGAGTTCTGGGTTGTCTGGCCCATCATGCTACCCTGTGAGGTCTGTCCGTGCATGCTGTTTGATGCGCCTTTCTGAGTTGTCTGACCCATCATGTTGCCCTGCGTAGTCTGTCCATGCATGCTATTTTGTGTGGATGTTTGAGCCGTCTGGCCCATCATGCCACCCTGTGATGCCTGTCCGTGCATGCCCTGTGCATAGGCTACTGAGCCAGCTGCTATGCCAATTATTGCAACGGTGCCGATGATGTATGATGTGATAGTTTTGTTTTTCATGGTAATGCTCCTGTTAAAGTATGTAATTAAATATTTGTTGCTCGGGTATTATTTAAGCATTTAGTTGTAACAGGCGGGTGTCAGGTACAGGCCTTTTTGTAACACACTATGTCCATTCTGCATGCTGTTACAATACGTTACAAAATTGTGATTATTTTCATAAATAAAAGCGTAAAAAGTAACCATGAATGATCAACACCACAAGGACCACGTCCTCATCGTCGATGACGACACCGAGATTCGACAGTTATTAAAGGCCTACCTTGAGCAGCACGGTCTGCGTGCCAGCACTGCTGAAAACGGCATAGCTATGTGGGATGTGCTGAGTGACTCAAGTATTGACCTGATCGTGTTAGATTTGATGATGCACGGGGAAGATGGTCTTAGTCTGTGTCGCAAGCTGCGCATCGATTCACAGACGCCTATAATAATGCTTACTGCCCTGGGCGAAGAAACTGACAGAATTGTCGGCCTGGAAATGGGTGCAGATGACTACCTGGCAAAACCCTTTAACCCGCGCGAATTACTGGCGCGTATCAACAGTGTTTTACGTCGGGCCCGGTCATTGCCCGATAGCGTGGTGCTGACTGAACCAAAAGGGGAGTTATTCTTTGCAGGTCTGACGCTCGATACCGTTGCCCGCCACCTTATATCTACTGAGGGTGTAGTCATACCCTTAAGCGGTGGCGAGTATCGCCTGTTACGCGTATTTCTGGCGCGACCGAACCGCGTCATGAGCCGCGATCAATTGCTGGAGCTGGTTAGCGGTAAAGAAGGCGGGCCGTTTGATAGAAGCATAGATGTACAGGTTGGGCGGCTACGCAAGCGCCTTGGTGATGACAGTCGTGAACCACGGTTGATTAAAACAGTGCGCAGCGCGGGCTATGTCTTTACCGCAGCTGTCGAGGAGCGGGACTGATGCGCCTGATGCCGCAATCTTTATTTGGACGTCTGGCGCTTATTCTTCTGTCCGGGTTGTTGCTGGCACAATTACTCAGTACCTTATTGCAGTTTCATGATCGAGGTCAACGGCTGTTTCAGGCAAGCGGCATGCAAAGTGCTGATCGTATAGCTGAAATAGTTCGACTACTTGATGATGAAGACTTTGCAGAAAGACAGCGGCTGATTGCCATTCTCAATGTGCCGCCGTTAAAAGTATCCTTAACTGCCCCGGTCTGGAAAGACCAGCCGCCTATCACGGCAGAATCTCCCAGCGCGGAATTCCGTGATCGTTTAACAGGCCTGTTAGGCGAGAAATACCCCTTGCATGTTGCAGTCAGCGATCAGCGGGTAATGCATACTCAGCCTGAAGATAGCGGCCACATGATGCACATGGAGAATATGGGAATGACCGCGCCCGAGTCGCTGGTCTTTTTTGCTCAGGTGCAATTAGGTGATGGAAATTGGGTGACCTTTGAAAACCGGATTGATGATGCCGTCTTTGCAAGTTCAACCACCTTATTTATTTACCTTGCCGTATTGATAATTATAGTCCTGCTTGCATCATTGTTGGCAGTACGAGTAGCAACCCGTCCTCTTAGCTTGTTGGCAAAGCAGGCCGATAAATTAGGCAGCGATATCAATCAGCCACCTATGGCTGAAACCGGCCCAACCGAAATGCGCCATGCGAGTCACGCGTTTAATACTATGCAATGTCGTTTGCAACGTTTTATTGAAGACCGAAGCCGTTTATTAACAGCGATCTCCCATGATCTGAAAACACCGATCACTCGCATGCGGTTGCGTGCCGAAATGCTTGATGATGCTGAACAGCGTGATAGCTTTACTCGGAACCTGGATGAAATGCAGGCCATTGCAAGTGAAACGCTGGATTTTTTACGTGCCGATGATGCCCGTGAAAACCTGCAGCCGGTCGATATCTGTGCCTTGTTAGAAACCATAAAAGACGATGCCTCCGAACTTGGCCAGCAGGTAGAAATTGAACTCTGCCAGATTAGCCCCTATTCAGCCCGACCGCTGGCATTAAAACGCTGTATCGTAAATCTGGTTGATAACGCGATCAAATATGGCGGAAAAGCTGTCATTCATGCTACTGAGAGAAATAACGCTATTACGATTAGTATTTCTGATTCCGGGCCGGGCATACCCGAAGATAAAATGGACTCCGTATTTGAGCCCTTCTTCCGACTGGAAACTTCACGTAGTCGTAAAACCGGTGGCACTGGCCTGGGCTTGAGTATTGCGCGAAATATTGCGTTGTCGCACGGTGGTGAATTACAGCTTGAGAATCTCGATGAAGGTGGGCTTAAAGCCACCTTAATGTTGCAACGCCATGTTTAAGGATGCCCCTTATTCAATATAACCACCGGCCACGGCGAATAAAAAACCCGGCACCAGGCCGGGTTCTATATGTGTAAAGTGATCTTGTTTATGCCACAAGTTCGCCTTTCATCAAGCTGAACGCTTTTTTCTCAATTTGGCGAATACGCTCTGCTGAAACGCCATACTTCTTTGCCAGCTCTGTCAGTGTCGCTTTTTTGTCATCCGGATTTAGCCAGCGTTGTTTCACGATATCCTGACTGCGTGCGTCCAGCTGCTCAAGGGCCGCATCCAGCTTTTCATGATTACTGTTGCTGATAGTTTCTTTTTCATACAGGCTTGCCGGATTGTAGCGGTTGTCAGCAAGATATCCCGCCGGTGCTACATAGGCAGCTTCGTCATCGCTATCTGCGCCCAGATCAAAAGCGACATCAGTGCCGCTCATGCGTGACTCCATTTCGAGTACCGTTTTTTCTGGCACATCTAGATTGTCAGAAAGTGCTTTAACGTCGTCCTGGTTCATCCAGCCCAGGCGTTTACGGCTTTTGCGCAGGTTGAAAAACAACTTGCGCTGCGCCTTGGTGGTGGCCACTTTGACGATGCGCCAGTTTTTCAGCACATAGTCATAGATTTCAGAACGTATCCAGTGCATGGCAAAAGATACCAGACGAACACCGCGATCGGGATCGAAGTTCTTTACTGCTTTCATCAAGCCGATATTACCTTCCTGAATAAGGTCAGCAAGGGGAAGACCATATCCGGTAAATCCACGTGCGGTACGCACAACAAAACGCATGTGCGAATAGATTAGCTGACGTGCTGCATCGAGATCTTCTTCGTTGCGGTAGCGTGTAGCCAGTGATCTTTCTTCATCAGCAGTCAACATAGGCGCTGCATTGACCGTCCGCAGAAAACTCGACAGACCGGCATCGACAGAACCACCTGAAATTACGGGTAGCGTTTTCACCATGATATTTAACCTCCCAATACAAATAATAGTTATATTTTAGCACTCATGATCTTTGAGTGCCAATAGTTGGAAAAGTTCAATGGATTTGTATTTTATAAGTAATTGATTTCATTGGGCATACGTTGCTTTCTAAGGTGTAAATTTCAAGTGAAAAGTGAAAAGCTGAAAGTTGGAAGTTGAAAAGTATCACCTGCCGTACTGTCATCCACGAGACGCTTTAAACTTTCAGCTTTTCACTTTTAGCTTGGTGTACTATAGTTGTTGTTTCCCTGGCTCAAACTGCCTGAGGTAGACACCGACAGTTACTCTTGCCGACAGCCAGCCCAGCAGTGCGCCGCTACTGACCAGTATCATTGAAGGCAGGAACTGTAGCGAATCCAGGGTGATATCAATGCTGTACATTGATGACAACGAACTGACCGGCTTACTGGTGAAGGAAAAAAGCAGGAAGATCACCAGCAGGGCAAGTAGCCCACCGAACAGTCCCTGCAACATACCAGAATAAACAAAAGAGCGGCGCACGAAGGCATCGGTGCCGCCGATGAGCTTGATGATGCGGATTTCTTCCTGTCGGTTGACGATGGCCAGGCGGATGGTGTTGCCGATGACCAGGAAAACACCCAGGCCGAGGATAATGGCTATCACCCAGACAGCGCGGGTCGCCAGTTGCAGAAACGCAGTCAGGCGCTTTATCCATTCGAGATCAAACTGTGACAGTTCCACCGGCTTCAATTTTCCCAGCTCATTGATCAGGCCTGCCAGCTTTTTCGGTGAGCGTGCAACCTCGTCTTTGGGATAGGCCAGCAATACTACCGGTAAAGGGTTTTCGGATAGAGAATCCAGCGCCTCTTTGAGGCCGGACTTCAATTTAAATTCTTCCATCGCCTGATCTGGCGTGATTATTTCTATGCGCTTGATATCCTTATGTTGTGAAAGCGATATCTGCAAAACTTTTGCCTGCTTGATGCTGATCTCGGGGGTGAGAAAGAGTGATATCTTTGCCCCGTGTTCAAACTCTGAGGTGAATTTGTGAACGTTATCCAGTGCGGCAAACATGCCACCGGGCAAGGCAAGTGCGATGGCAATAACAGAGATGCTAAGGAGACTTGAGAACGGGTTACGACTGAGCTCACCCAGCGAGCCAACCATTGTCTGCAGGTGACGTGTGAGCCAGACAATCATGCCGTTTCAGTGCTTGTTTGCTGGCTCATATGCCCGTCTTCCAGTGTCAGACTGCGTTTGCCAAGACGGTTGATGTGACGCAGGTCGTGCGTGGCGACAAGTACAGTGACACCGTGGTAATTAAAGTCGTGAAACAGGTCGAATATTTCATCTGAAAGGCCGGCGTCCAGGTTTCCTGTCGGCTCGTCTGCTACCAGCAAACTGGGTCGGTTTACCACTGCCCTGGCGATACCGACACGCTGTTGTTCCCCGCCGGACAGGGTTATTGGTTTGGCCCGGTCGCGATTGAGTAAACCGACTTTGTCCAGCGCGGCATGAACCCGGCGGCGCAGGTCACGAGGATGGAAGCCACTGACGATTAAAGGCAGGGCGACATTATCGAAGACGCTAAGGTTGTGAAGTAATTTGTGATCCTGGAAAACCATGCCGATCTGCCGCCGAAAATAAGGTATGGTTCGACGCTTAAGGCGTCCCAGGTTTTGCCCGTTTACGATAACCTGCCCACGCGTGGCATGTTCTATCAGCGTAACCAGTCGCAACAGTGTGCTTTTACCTGCACCGGAATGCCCGGTAAGGAAGACCATCTCTCCTTTATCAATGACAAAAGAAACATCCCGCAGAGCTTCATGGCCCTCCGGATAGCGTTTCGAGACGTTGCTAAATTCAATCAGCATGAGTGTAGTGTTTCATAGTATTTAACGATTAAGCGCCGCGCCCGAAGGGAGGCCCACAAATGGCTCAATACGGCGTTGCAGCTCTTGCCAAGGGAGTAACCATTGCCTGCAAACCGCGCCTTGTCTTGAACCATTTGTGAGCCTCTTAATTGTTAAATACTATGAAACACTACACTATAGTGTTTCATCGTGTTTCGCGATTGAACAGGGCGTGGACGAAATCTCTGGCATTGAACTGACGCAGATCATCAATGCCTTCACCAATTCCAATGTAACGGATGGGGAGCTTAGTTCGTTCAGCGATAGCAATTATGACGCCGCCTTTCGCTGTACCATCTAGCTTGGTCAGGCAAAGACCGCTAATTTTTACCCGTTTATTAAAGCCTTGCAGCTGATGAATGGCATTTTGGCCGATGCCGGCATCCAGTACCAGTAGCACTTCATGCGGCGCGCCGGCGAGTTTTTTACCGGCGATGCGATAGATTTTTTCCAGTTCCTGCATCAGATCGCCGGATGTATGCTGGCGTCCGGCAGTATCAATAATGACGACATCGCTGTTGCGCGAGAGTGCAGATTCGAGTGCGTCATGCACGACGGCGGCGGCATCTGCACCGGGGTGTTGGGCAATTACATGCACCTGATTGCGTTCGCCCCAGATTTTTAACTGCTCGCTGGCCGCTGCGCGAAAGGTATCTCCAGCTGCCAGCAGGACTGACTTACCCTGCTGTATCAGCCGGGCGGTAATTTTTCCTATGGAAGTGGTCTTGCCAGCACCGTTAACGCCGACTACAAGAATAACAAAAGGTTTGGTAGTCTCCGGTATAAGCAAAGGTGCTTCAACCGGCTGCATGATTTCAAGGATGACCTCTTCCAGTGCGGGGATGAGGGCTTCGCTATCCGTAATGCGGTCGCGACGGATTAACTCGTTCAAGGAATGCATGATTTTCATGCTGGTTTCTACACCGACATCGGCTAAAATAAGCAGTTCTTCCAGTTCATCGAGTGTCTGCTGATCAATTTTTTTTCCCGCGCCTAGCAGGCCAGAGAGGCCGCCTGACAATGATTGCCGGGTGCGGGACAAACTGGCGCGTAAACGCGAGAACAATTTAGGTTTATTGCTGTCTATAATACGATCCTCCGAAAACACAGGGTGACACTATAAATTTTTATGCCCTGTATCGTACCATTCCCGGCAATGTCGTATGAAGAATTAAAGGGTTTTTAGCACTGACACTATCGATTTATTTTTAAGGAAACAGTAATGACAGGACAATCTCTGAAAAGAGCAACGAATTATTTTTTTATCGCACTTATTGCCCTCCATGTCTCCGTTGCTGCCGCATCTGAAAGCAGCGATGTGACAGAGGTGGTGCTGGATAACGGCATGAAGATTTTAATCAAGCCGGATCACCGGGCGCCGGGAGTTGTCGCCCAGATCTGGTACCGAATTGGCAGCAGTTATGAGCCTGAAGGTATTACCGGTGTTTCCCATGTGCTTGAGCATATGATGTTCAAGGGGACAAAAAAATATGGCAAAGGTGAGTTTAATCGCATCATCGCTGAAAACGGTGGCAGGGATAATGCCTTCACCGGCCGGGATTACACTGCCTATTTCCAGACACTGGAGAAAAGCCGCCTGGAGATCAGTATGCAGCTGGAATCTGACCGCATGCGGGGTATGCTGCTGGATGAAGATGAGTTCAAAAAAGAATTGCAGGTAGTCATCGAAGAGCGCCGCCTGCGTACCGAAGATAAGGCGGAAAGTAAGACCTATGAAAAATTTAATGAAGCCGCCTTCCCGGGGCACCCTTATGGTCGGCCTGTTATTGGCTGGATGCGTGACCTGGAAAAATTATCCACTGCCGATCTGCAGCAGTGGTATCAGCGATTCTATTCCCCGGCCAATGCGATTCTGGTTGTCGTAGGAGATGTTGAGCCCGATGAAGTGATCGCCATGGCAAAAAAATATTACGGCCCGATAAAAAGCTCTAAAGTTGAAACGCCGAAAAAGTTTACCGTAGCCAGGCAGAAAGCGATGAAAAGAATAATCGTCAAAGCACCGGCGAACCTGCCGTATATCATTTTGGGTTTCCATGTGCCTGCGGTAGCGGATAAGCCTGAGCATGACTGGGAGCCTTACGCACTCGAAATGCTATCAGCTATTCTGGATGGCGGCAGTGCCGCACGTTTTTCTGACCAGCTCATTCGCGGACAGCAGGTCGCTACTGCTGTCGGCACTTCGTATGACCCATTTGCAAGGCTCGCCGGTTATT
>VAPH01050224.1_pt1 | contig 10831 bp, 8 predicted proteins | sample 3393861 | NCBI WGS metagenome assembly VAPH01 (sample SAMN08290439, study PRJNA428436) | hydrothermal vent metagenome | isolation source: Deep-sea hydrothermal vent chimney | place: Atlantic Ocean: South-mid Altantic Ridge | reverse complement strand
CCCACTATCGGAATTCTTATTTGCAAAAGCAAAGATAAAACGGTTGTGGAATATGCGCTCAGTGATATTTACAAACCGATGGGAGTTTCCGAATATCAATTAATACAATCATTGCCGGACAATCTTAAATCAAGTCTTCCAAGCATAGAGGAAATTGAAGCCGAATTTGAAAAGGTTGAGACAAATGAAAAAGAATAATTTAAAATATTGTACTGCCTATACTTTTACCTCCGTCAACATGAATTATTTGACCCGTAATAAAATCACTTTCATCCGAAAGTAAAAAGGAAACTACATTTGCAATATCCTTAGGTTTGCCGATTTTTTTAGTCGGTTGTGCATCAATTAAATCTTGTAGGACTTTTTCCGGTAAATTCTGAGTTAAAGGAGTGTCTATTAATCCCGGCGCAACCGCATTAACATTTACATTATATTTTCCAAGCTCTAATGCCAACACCCGTGTTAATCCAACGATGCCTGCTTTTGAAGCGGTATAGTTAGACTGTCCCCTGTTATTACCGAGCCATGCTCTTGATGATATATTTACAATCCTCCCATGGTTTTGCTCTCTCATAACTTTCGCCGTTTCTTTACACATTATCCAGGTGCCTTTTAAATTAACATCAATCACTTTGTCCATATCTTCCTTCGGCATTTTCCAAATTACATTATCTCTTATTATACCCGCATTATTTACAACTGCATCTATTCTTTCACGTTCGGTTTTAACCCTTGAAAAGAGAGATTCTACATTTTCCTGATTGCTTATATCACATTTAATAAAAAGAAAATTACCGCTACCCAACTCATCAGTTAGAGATTTTTCATTTTCTAAATTTATATCCGCTATTACGGCAAAAAATCCGTCTTCTATTAATCTTTTAGTAATTGCTTTACCGATACCTTGAGCACCGCCTGTTATTATTGCTGTTTTATTTCTCATAATATTTTTTACCTTTTTTTAATAAGCTTTTTTGCCTTACTTTAAACTTAATAACTATATAAATTAAACCAAATTATAAAAAAAATAAGTTCGTTAATATTTGGATTTCAGACTAAAAAAGCTTATAATTAACCCAATTAAGTAGATTTATATTTTATGTTGATTTTAAATTTTAATGTTTATAATTATTTAAATAGGTATGAAAACGCTAAAAGAAGCAATAGAAAAATGTAAAGAGTTATCTTTTGATCTTAATTTTACTGAAGCGAAAAAATGGAAATCTAAAGATAATAAACGGGTTTTGGTCGGTTATATGCCGATTTATTTCCCCAGAGAAATTGTACACGCCTCAAATGGTTTAGCTGTCGGCATTCTCGGTACAGGTGACAGAAAAAGAATCATTAAGGGAGACGCATATTACCAATCCTATATCTGCCGAATACCGAGAGGAATAATAGAATTAGCATTAGATAAACATTTTGAATCTTTCGACGGTTTTGTATTCCCATCTATTTGCGATGTCATCCGAAACCTTTCGGGAATGTTTCAATTACTTGGTGTTGGAACTTTTGTCAGTTACTTAGATTATCCTCAGAATTTTAATCCTGATATCGGCGGCGAATTTTATAAAAACGAACTCAAACAAATCTTAGCTAATATCAGCAAAATTAATAACTCTGAACTTGATGCCGAGAAATTAAACCTGGCAATTTCACTCTTTAATAAAAACAGAAAATTAATTAATTCAATTTATGATGTACGGCAAGAATTTCCCTGGCGTATGACTGCCGAAGAGCTTTATTACATTATCAGAGCAGGTATGGTAATTCCGGTTGAAGAGCACAATGTAATTTTGGAACAAGTTTATGAACTTATACAGGAAGACACCGGACATCCGATGGATAAAATTAGAGTTGTTGTTTCAGGTTCCTTTTGTGAGCAAGCACCTGTAAGCCTTATAAAAACTATAGAACTTGCAGGATGTTATGTTGTTGATGATGATTTCTTAATCGGTTCAAGATGGATTGAAGGGGACGTGGAAGAAGATACCAACGATCCATTAGATGCTTTGGTAAATGCGTTTTTAACCAAAAGTACTTTTTCATCTTCCCTTTATGATGTTTACAATCCGAAAGAAAAAAGGTTAATTGACCTTTACAAAAAAAGAAATGCCGACGGAATTATCTTTGCAGCAGCAAGTTTCTGCGACCCTGCATTATTAGACAGACCCGTTTTACAAAATGCCTGCGATAAAGATAATATAAGATATATAAGTTTCAAATACAGCGAAAATACCGGACAATTTAAAAACATTAAAGAACAAGTCGGGGCTTTCGCCGACTCGATAAAACTTTGGGACGATGAATTAATAGAAAATTAATTGGAAACTATATGAGTGTTGATTCTGAAAAAATTGTGAAAAAAGAAAAAAGCATGGTCATCCAAAAAGAGATGATCGGCAAACTCTTTAAAGATTTAAGCACCGCAAAAGAAACCGGTAAAAAGGTTGTTTACACATTTGTACCTGGCAACTTATCTGAACTAATCCATGCTTTTGATATGCTTCCTGTATACCCTGAAATAAATGCTTTGCAATCGGGAATGCGAAAAAAATCGGGTGGCTACATTAAAGAAGCGGAAAATTTCGGTCACTCCGAAGATGTTTGCACCTATGTAAAGTGTGATGTCGGTATGATGCTGAAAGGTAATATTGGTCCAACCGGAGAAAAAATTCCACCGCCGGATCTTCTGCTGTTAAGTTATACCGGTTGTTTCACTTTTATGAAATGGTTTGAAAGTCTTGAAGACCTTTATCCAAATGTAGAAATTGCAATGCTGCATACACCGTATCAAAAAGACGGAGTCATTACAAAAGAAATGACCGAATATATGGTGAAGCAGTTGAAGGATGAAGTAATACCCAAAATGGAAAAAGTATCCGGCAAAAAATTTGATGAAACAAAATTAAAAGGAATTCTTGAAAATTCCGTAAAAGCCGAAAACCTTATTGTCGACATATTTGATACTCCCAAAAATGTCCCAACACCTATTGATGCTTATTTTGCAGGAGTATATTATATAGGACCGATTAACATCGGATTTAGAGGCACACCCGAAGCGGTAGTTTATTATGAAGAATTGTATAAAGAAATTCAAGAAAGGATAAAATTGGGTTTGGGTCCGATTACACCGGAGGGTGAATTGAAGGACGAACAATACCGCTTGGTAGTTGAAGGACCGCCTAACTGGACAAGTTTCCGTGAGTTTTGGAAATTGTTTTATGATTTAGGTGCTGTAATTGTTGCATCGAGTTATACTAAAGTGGGCGGTATGTATGATTTAGGTTTCAGACACAATCCTGATAAACCATTAGAAAGCCTGGCTGAATATTGTATGAATTGTTACACAAACTTAAATTTAACGCAACGTGTAGATTTGCTGGAAAAATGTATTACCGATTATCACGCAGACGGGTTCTTAATTAATTCGATTAAAAGTTGCAACTCTTTTTCGGCAGGACAATTATTGATGATGAGAAAAATTGAAGAAAAACTGGAAGTACCCGTTGGATTTATTGAATCTGATTTGGTAGACCCAAGATATTTTTCGTATGCAAATATTAAAAACAGACTGGAATCGTTTTTCCAAATGTTGGAACAACGTAAACTAATTAATACAAATTAAAATTTGAATGATGTATAACGTATGATTGTATGGCTGAATGAATGTATGAAGATAGTTTCCGAAATGTACACGGAGTTTTGTGATTTTACACAACTCCCTATTTTAATTTCATACAACCATACACCGCTAAAGGCGAACATACATTCATACTCGAAATAAGTTTTAACTTTTTTAATGAACAGAAACATAATCGGAAATACTAAGGAATGAACAAATACTATCTCGGAGTTGACTTAGGATCAACAACTTCAAAAGCAATAATAATAAACGATAACGATGAAATAATTGGTCGCGGAATTACAAACACTCGTGCCAATTATAAAGTTGCAGCGGATATTGCCCGCTTGGAAGCAACGTTTGATGCCAGGTTTAATATACTTGAAAATAAATTGCACGATGAAATAGAAGCAAATCCGCAAAGCAAAAAATATATTGAAGATTTGAAAGCCATCTTTAAGTTTCTTCAATTTCAAAAACGGTTAAATTCACTTCATGCTGAATTCACAAAAACAGCTTCTTTGATGCCCCAAAATGAAAGAAATAAAAAAATATCAGTTTATATTGATGACATAATTAAGACAATCGAACCAAAAATAAAGGATGAGTTTTTAAACGGTGATCTTGGAAATAAAAATCAATTTTTCAGAGATATTATTAGTGAAAAATATAACGAACATATTGAATCATACGATAAAGAATTTTTTGAACCATTGATGCAGGTGTTTGATAAAAGCATCACCCCTGTAGAAAACGAAATGGTTGAATATGATTTTCAAGAACTTGTTCACGAGTCTATTAAAATTCTAAACGGAAAATATGAGAATATAAAAAACACTAAAAATGAAAATAAAAGTATTCATTTTGATGCGGAGCTTAATCTGTTAAAAGGAAACTATGATTCCATTTCCGAATCATTAAAAGTGCATATTGAACAAATATCAAATATGAAAATTCACATTGCAAACATGGTTGGAACAGGTTACGGCAGAGCGCTTCTTCCGTTTGCAGAAGACTGCATAAAATCCGAAATATTATGTCATGCTTTTGGTGCTCACGCAATATTTCCAAACACAAGAACAGTTTTAGACATTGGCGGACAAGACACTAAAGCGATACAAGTGGATAGCCATGGTTTGGTTACAAGTTTTTATATGAATGATAGATGTGCGGCGGGATGCGGTCGTTATTTGGGTTATGTTGCCGATGAATTTAACGTTTCAATAAATGAAATGGGACCTTTAGCATTAGATGCGGAAAAAGAAGTTAACATTTGTTCTACTTGCACGGTCTTTGCCGGAGCGGAGATAAGAGAGCTGCTTAATGTCGGCGAACGGCGGGAAGATATACTTGCCGGTTTGCATAGGGCTATTGTTATAAGGGCAATGTCTTTAATCGCAAGGTCCGGCGGGGTTAAAAATGAGTTTACATTTACAGGTGGTGTTGCCAGAAATCAAGCCGTTTTAAAATATATAATCGAAATGGTAAAAGATAGTTACGGTAACGATTTAACAATTAATATCCACACTGATTCAATATTTATGGGAGCTTTGGGCGGAGCAATGTTTGCCAGAAGAAATACGGCTGCAAAGGTTCCGTTAAATTAAAATTAATTATAATAATATGAACAAGAAATTATTGACACTTGGCATTGACGTTGGCGGAAGTTATATAAAAACTATTCTAATGGATTTTAGTAACAATTCTGAAATCTTGGACAAGCGAATAGAAAAAATAAGAAAAAGAAATCCTGTTACGGTTTCTAACGAACTTATTAATACCGTATTGGAGTTTAATAAGATTAATTTTGAAGCCATTTCTTATCTCGCTTCTACCGGTGAAGGTGAAATGGTTGAAAGAAAGACGGGGCATTTCTACAGTATGACAACACACGCAAAAGGCGGAATTTTTCTTTCACCCAACGCAAAAACCGTAGTAGATCTCGGTGCTTTATTTGTAAGAGCAATTAAAATTAATAGCCAGGGGAAAGTCCTCAATTATAAAATGACAGGACAATGTGCTTCCGGCTCGGGACAATTTATTGAAAACATCTCCCGTTATTTAGGCTTGGCTATTGATGAAGTTGGCGATATTTCTGTTAGCGCGACTAACCCGGAAACCCCTTCCGGCATTTGTGCAGTGCTGGCTGAGACGGATGTAATTAATATGGTTTCGAGAGGTATTACCACACCAAACATAATTAAAGGAATTCATTTGTCGGTAGCAAACAGAGTAGTGAGATTATTATCATCATTAAAAGCGGAATCTCCCATTATGCTTACCGGCGGAATGGCAATGAACAAAGGAATGGTTCAGGCGATAGAAGAACTTGCAAAAGAAAACAAATATAATTTTGAAATTCACACACACCCAAATTCTATCTATGCGGGTGCATTAGGGGCTGCTCTTTGGGGCGGTTATAGATATTTAAAACTTCACAAAAAAATGGCGGTTGTTAATGATTGATAATTCTTAATTTAATAAATATCTAATCAATCATAAAATTAAAATTATGGGAAATGATTCTTTTTTTTCCAATCAAAAAGATAAAAATGTACTTGAGTGTAAAAAGCAATTGGGTAAAGTTATTCCCAATATTGCTTTAATGCTTCAACAAAGTGCAGAAAAATTTGCCGAAAAAACTGCGTTTCAAGATAAACACAGCGATAAATATGTCGGAATATCCTGGACTCAATTTTATAACAACATTATAAATATTTCGTATAATTTAAAACAGTTCGATTATACTAAAGGAGACAAGTTTGTTATCTTTTCAGAAAACAGGCTTGAAATGCTTGAGTTTGAACTCGCCGTAATGGCTTCGGGCGGTGTTGCCGTTCCAATCTTTTTTAACTACAATAAAGAAACGGCGGAACAGCTTATTCTTCATACCGACGCCAAGTATCTCGCAGTAGGCGGAAATACTCAATTAGAAAAAATCGACAACAATCTCCCGTTAAAACAAATATTTACTTTCGATTCTTTTGATTCTATTAACTCCAACACTCTTAGTAATCATAAAAACATCAGCGAGTTTAAAACTCTTTTATCTAAATGTAATGATGAGAATTTTACTTTATCTTTTGAAGCCGCACCCGGAGATATATGCTTAAATATGTACACTTCAGGCACTATGGGTCATCAAAAATGTGTTCAGTTAACACATAAAAATATTTTGTCTCAACAAGCAGCTTTATCAATTTTATGGAATCTAAATGAAAACGACAGGTTTCTAAGTTTCTTACGCTGGCACCATAGCTTCGGAGGAATATTTGAAATTTTTAATGCTTTATATAACGGCGCTACTTTGTCACTTGAATCAAGTCTTGGATTAAACCCTGTTGAAATATTAGAAAATTGGAAACTTGTAAAACCAACTATCTTTTTCAGTGTCCCGATAATTTATCAAGCTCTGGTTGATATGATTATTGACGATAAAGAAGCAAAGGAAATGTTTTTTCATCCTGAACTTAAATTTGTCTTTACGGCAGCAGCACCTCTTCCCAAAAGAATATCGGATGAATTTGAAAAAAGGAATATACCCGTAATTGAAGGTTGGGGATTAACGGAAACATCACCTTGCTGCACACTTACGGATCAGAATTTAAAAAGAGAGCCAGGCGTAGTGGGTTTTCCCATGCCCGGAATTAAATTAAAAATTGCCGATGACGGAGAAATTTTGGTAAAAGGACCAAACGTGATGGTTGGCTATTATAAAAATGATAAAGCCAACGAAGGCATATTTACAGAAGACGGCTGGTTCAATACAGGTGATGTGGGCGAAATAACAGAAGGCGGTTTAAAGATAATTACACGAAAAGACAGAATTTTTAAACTTATGAACGCAGAAAAAATAGTTCCGACAAAAATAGAAAGTAGTATAACAGGAAAATGCAATTATATTTCTTATGCCTACGTTGCAGGAAGAGGTAAAAAATATCCTGTAGCAATATTATTTCCCAACCGTAAATTATTAAATAAAAGTTTAAACGGTTTTGATAAGGAGTTTGAAAACTGTAAATATCCGAAAACCCTAAAAGATTTATCCAATTGTTTACAACACTGTTTAAACGATGTTAACTGCGGAATAAAACAAAAGTTTTCAAGAATCGATACGGCTATGCTGATAGACAGTGAGCTTTCCGTTGAAAATAAAACATTAACACCATCACTAAAACTTGCACCGAATAATGTTAAAGAAGTTTATAAAGCATATATAGAAAAATTATATGATTCCGATACAAAATTAAAAGAAGAGGTCTATATAATTCCTCTAAATAATTTAAGTGATTAAATAACTTATTTATATGTATAAAATAAAAACTATATCTCTGTTAAAAGAAACAATGCAAAATTATTTTTCCGATTTAGGTAATGGGGAAAATAAAATTGCTTGGTGTTCAAGCGCCGGACCTTCCGAGCTTTTAAGAGCTTTTAATTTTAAAGTATATTTTCCTGAAAATCACGGGGCTTTGTTGGGAGCAACAAGAACAGCGGGTGATTATATTCCCGTAGCTACAAAACTTGGATACTCAAGTGATATTTGTTCTTATTTAACCGCAGACATAGGAGCTTACTTAAGCAAAACATCCCCGCTTTTAACACACTACGGGTTAAAAGAAATTCCGAAACCGGACGTCATTGTTTACAACACGAATCAATGCAGAGAAATCCAGGATTGGTTTTCTTTTTATGGAAATGAATTTAACTGTCCTGTTTTGGGAATACAACCGCCAAGGTATTTAACGGAGATAACCAAATCGGATATTGAAGACGTATCAAACCAATTTAAAAATATGGTTCCAACCTGCGAAAGTGTTTCGGGTGTTACATTCGATTTGGACTTATTCAAAGAAACTTTAAAGTTAAGTAAAGAAGCCACACTGTTGTGGAAAGAGGTACTGGAAACCGCTAAAAATTCACCGGTACCGATAAGTTTTTTTGACAGCACTATTCACATGGGACCGATTGTTATTTTAAGAGGAACACAGCAAGCAATAAAATATTACGAGGTTTTATTAAATGAACTGAAGGATAATATCAAAAACGGTAGGGGAATATTAGAACCGGAATTGTGCCGGATATATTGGGATGGAATGCCAATTTGGGGCAAGCTAAAAAATCTTTCCAATTTATTTATTAAAAATAAAACCGCTGTTGTTGCATCAACATATTGCAACAGTTGGGCTTTTAATGATTTTGACGAGAACAATCCTTTTGAATCCACAGCTTTGGCTTATACAAATATATTTATTAATAGAAGCGAATCAGTAAAGCTTGATATGATAAAATCATTTGTAAAAGATTTTAGAATAGACGGTGTGATTTTTCACGAAGCTAAAACTTGTTTTAATAATTCCAACAGCAGTTTTGGAATGCCGTTGCGTTTGAAAAAAGAAACGGGTGTTGAAACGCTTGTAATAGAGGGTGATTTGTGCGACTTGCGATTTTTTTCAGAGGGACAAACCACAACAAAAATAGAAACATTTATTGAACAAATTATTTAAATAATTATGAATGATAATAAATATAAAATAGGTATAATCGGTTTAGGTCCTGTCGGACTTATACTTGCATCGCATTTTAAAGAAGCCGGTTGTCAAGTCTTTCTCTGTGATATTGACAAAGACAAAGTAAATCTTATTAAAAGTAAGGGTGTTGAGCTTAAGGGTGCTATTGAAAAAAACATTTTCTTTAATCATGTGTACACATCAATAAACGAACTTTTAAAGAACAATATTGATATACTAATAAGTTCTATCAAAGCATATCACGTTGAATCTGCTCTTAATCAAATAGATAAAGACAGTTGTAAAAATATGTTTTTGTTAATCGCTCAAAACGGAATTGACCTTCAACAAATGTATGCTTGTAAATTTAAGGAAACACAAATTCTTAGAATGGTAATAAATTTTGCCGGCAATTTAAATGCACCAAATGTTGTTAACGTTACTTTTTTTAATCCCCCAAATTATGTTGCTTCAATAGATGATTCACAAACCGAAGTATCCGGTTGGATTGCGAATATTCTTAATGGTGTAAACCTGAACACGATCAGCAAAGATTCTTTTACAATAACAGATAAGGTTTGGGAGAAGACAATTTTAAATGCTTCCCTCAGCCCGCTTTGTGCCATATCAAAACTAACGATGAAAGAAGCTATGGCAAATCCGGATACCTTAGAAATTATCGAACAAATTATTTTGGAAACAATAGAAGTTGCTAAAGCCGAAGAAATAAAATTAAGTGACAATTTTTTTAGGATTTGTATTAGATATTTGAGAAAAGCCGGGGATCACTTTCCATCTCTCGCCGTCGATCTTTTAAGCAACAGAGAAACAGAAATAGAGTTTTTTAACAGTAAAATAGTGGAATATGGAAGAAAGCATTATATCCGAACTCCATTAAATCTTACTTTTACCAACCTGGTAAAAGCTATGTCACATAAAAATTCTCAAAAGGTAAATGAAAATAAACCGGAAATTAAAACAAGTATTTTAGATCATTAGTTTTATTATTGGGTAAAAATAATATGAACAGCTTAGAATTTAATTATCACAAACCAAATACTTTAGAAGAAGTTTGTAACATTTTAGATAACAGTGAAAATGCCGCAATCATTGCAGGCGGTACTGATGTTTTGGTAGAAATAAAAAAAGGATTGAGACAAAACGACGATATTGTTTCGCTTAAAAAACTACATGAGTTAAAAATATTAAAAAAAGAAAATGACGAAATAATAATCGGCGCCGCTGTTACACACAACGAAGTAAAAGACTCAACACTTATCAAAAATAATTTATCCGCACTTTCGGATGCGGCTTCAAATATAGGAACGGATCAAATCCGAAATACAGGTACAATCGGCGGAAACCTCTGCACGGGTGCATCTTGCTGTGATATGGCTCCTGTCCTGTTAGCTTATGGTGCTAAAGTAGAAATAGTTTCTTCTTCCGAAAAAAAAATCATCCCTATAAAAGATTTCTTTTTCTCACATAGAAAAACTTTGATTGGCAAAGGGGAAATTTTAACGAGGATAATCGTTCCGATTCCTCCACCAAAAACAGGGGTATGTTTTTTAAAATTCGGTTTAAGGGATGCAGCTTCCATATCGGTTGCATCTGTCGGGGTAATGATAAAATTAGTAAACGGTGTTTGTTCTGAAGCAAGAATTGCAATAGGGGCAGTTGCACCGGCTCCGAAATT
>VAPH01016807.1_pt1 | contig 10836 bp, 7 predicted proteins | sample 3393861 | NCBI WGS metagenome assembly VAPH01 (sample SAMN08290439, study PRJNA428436) | hydrothermal vent metagenome | isolation source: Deep-sea hydrothermal vent chimney | place: Atlantic Ocean: South-mid Altantic Ridge | reverse complement strand
CGATGCACATTTTACCGGGCAAACTGCTGTTCGTTCTGATATTACGGAACCGGGGTCATATTCTTCCGGAGTAATGCATGAAGAAACCCGTAGCTGGATGAAAAATGCTACACATTTTAAGCAACTAAATGTGCTTTTCAGACAGGTTCGTGATCTAACAAAAAAACAGGACTGATAATACAGGGTCAGGCTAGCTATCAGGTGAAAAATGAACACTTTTAATATACATGAAATTCTTCAGTATCTGCCCCACAGGTATCCGTTTCTTCTGATCGATCGGGTCACAGACTTTGAAAAGGATACATCATTAACGGCGATCAAAAATGTTACTTTTAATGAACCCTTTTTTCCGGGGCATTATCCCAGTCGTCCAGTTATGCCGGGAGTACTTTTAATCGAAGTGATGGCGCAGGCCGCAGCATTGCTGGCCGCAATAAGTTCTGATGTGAAAGGCGGGGACAGCAATCTTGTTTATTATTTTGTTGGCGTAGATAAGGTGCGCTTCAAAAGGCCGGTAGAACCCGGTGACCAGTTGAAAGTTGACGTAAAACTTACGCGAAAAGCGCGGGGCATGTGGTTCTGTTCAACTGTGATTACTGTTGATGGTGAGCGATGTACCTCATCTGAATTGATGTTTACTGCAAGAGAAGTCTAAGTGATTTCCCCTCATGCCATTGTTGAGGAAGGTGCTAGCATCGGCAAGGATGTTTCTGTCGGCCATTTTTCCATAATCGGTAAGAATGTAAAAATTGCTGATGGAACCAGGATAGGCCCGCACGTTACTCTCACCGGTCATACAAGTATAGGAAAAAACAACCGTATTTTTCAGTATGCCTCTGTTGGAGAAGTGCCTCAGAGTACTTCATACCATGACGAGCTGACCGAGTTGGTGATAGGGGATAATAATGTCATCCGTGAATTTTGCACGCTGCATGTTGGAACTAAGGAAGGCGGTGGTAAAACACGTATCGGCAATGATAATTTCCTCATGGCCTATGTGCATATTGCCCATGACTGTATATTAGGTGACAAAATTATTTTTGCAAACGGCTCCAGCCTTGCGGGTCACGTGACAGTCGGCGACCATGTCATCTTTGGTGGCTTCACTCTGATTCATCAGTTCTGCAGAATCGGTGCCCATGTGATGACAGGCATCGGTGCGGTGTCTTTTAAGGATATACCGCCTTTTCTCAAAGTAGCAGGGAACACGGCGCGCCCTTATGGTATTAATGTTACCGGCCTGCAGCGACGAGGATTTACTGAAGAAGATATCTCAGCATTGAAAATAGCCTACCGAAAGCTCTATCGATCAAAACTTAGTTTTCAGGATGCTATAGACGATATCAATAAATTGGCATTAGATAATTCGAATGTTAAAGCATTTGTAAACTTTCTGAGCGAGAGCAAACGGGGCGTTGTTCGCTGAAGCAACGCTATGCGAGAGACGAAATCATTCAAGATAGGCATCGTTGCCGGTGAAGTCTCCGGTGATTTGCTTGCTGCAGGATTAATTCGTGAATTAAAAAAACACCCCTACACTTTCGAATTTACGGGAATAGCAGGCCCGAATATGCAGGAACAGGGTTGTAAAAGCCTCTATCCAATGATGAAGCTGACCGTCATGGGGCTCGATCATCTGTTTGGTAAAATATTCGAAATTCTTAAAATCCGTCGCAGCCTGCTACAGTATTTTGAACGCGAGAGACCTGATATATTTATTGGTGTCGATGCGCCAGATTTTAATCTGAGTCTAGAAAAAAAAATACGTAAGGCAGGAATCCCGGTCTTGCACTATGTTAGTCCGACGGTCTGGGCCTGGCGAAAATATCGCCTCCGGTCCATGAGGCATTCAATCGATAGAATCCTTGTATTATTCCCTTTTGAGCTGGAGTTTTATCGCCAGCACAAGTTGAATGCGAAGCTTGTTGGCCACCCGATGGTCAGAGACATTCCCTCTGATCCAGATGTTGAATCTTTAAGAAAAAGGTATGGACTTTCATTACAGAAAAAAGTCATTGCCTTATTGCCCGGGAGCCGACGAGGGGAAATTCAGCGTATGGCGGGAGATTTTTTACAGGCCGCTGCAGAACTTTCGAATATGTACCCAGATTTGCAGTTTGTTACCGCTATGCCTGATGCAGAATTAATGGATGAATTTGAAGCAGTAGTAGAAAAAACAAATAAAAATGATATCGATCTGGTTCGAGTTGTGGGTCACTCAAGAGATATTATGGCATGTTCAGATGTATTGATGCTTGCCTCAGGTACGGCTGCCCTGGAAGCAGCGATTGTTGGTAGGCCGGTTGTTGTTGCTTACAAAGTATCCTGGATTACCAAGGCCATGGTGCAATTGCTGGCGAGTGTAAAATATTATTCTATGCCGAATAATCTGGTTGGGTATAGATTGGTGCCTGAGCTGATGCAAAAAGATTGTACCCCGGAAAATCTTGTGCGTGAGGTGGATCGTTTTCTTTCTGACGAGAGAGAGGTTAATAAGCTTACAAAAGCATTTTCACAAATACGGGAAAGCCTGGATCTGGATTCAGATACCCTGGCAGCAGAAGCAGTATTGGATATGTTGGGTGTAAAGCATGCAACAGCATTGGAGACGTAGTGCCCAAAATTTTAGTCGCGGGTGTTGATGAGGTGGGCCGAGGCCCGCTGGCAGGGCCTGTCGTTACCGCAGCGGTAATACTGGATGGAAAATATGCCATAGCAGGTCTGGCGGATTCGAAGTGTCTGACAGAGAAGAAAAGACAGGCACTGGATCATATAATCAGGCAGCACGCTCTATGTTTCTCGATAGGACTGGCCGACGTAGACGAGATTGATAAGCTGAACATTTTGCAGGCGACCATGCTGGCAATGCAAAGAGCGGTAGCGGGCCTGTCCCTGAGGCCTGATAGAATACTGGTTGATGGTAATCGTCTGCCGGCGTTTCCCTGTGAAGCTGAAGCCATAGTGGGTGGCGATGGCCTGGTTGCTGAAATTTCAGCGGCGTCAATAATCGCCAAAGTTTTTCGCGATCATATGATGAAAGACTTGCATAAACAATATCCTCAATACGGTTTTGATAGCAACAAGGGCTATCCCACTCGTGTACATAGAGATGCATTATTTAAACATGGTGTGACGCCGTTCCACCGACGCAGTTTTGCACCGGTTAAAAAGGCGATAGCTCTCCATGGATAAGAAACCCTTTATCCATCTTCATCTGCATTCTGAATACTCTCTGGTAGACAGTATTCTGCGTATTGAAAACATTATTGATGCCACAGCAGAAGAACAGATGCCGGCAATAGCTGTAACAGACTTATCGAATGTCTTTTCCGTAGTAAAATTTTATAAGGCAGCGGTGGCAGCAGGCATCAAACCCATCCTGGGTTCCGATGTCTGGATTGAGCGCAAAGAGCAGCCGGGAAAACCCTTCCGCCTGGTGTTACTGTGCCAGAATGAGCAAGGCTATCGAAACCTGACTCATATGCTGTCAGAGGCTTTTCGTCATGGACAGCATTTAGGTGGTCATGCCTGTATCTCTAAACATGAACTGGCCACACGCGCTGAAGGTTTGATTGCTTTGTCAGCGGCCACACAGGGCGAGGTTGGCAGTACCATGCTGCATGGATCTGCGGCACAGCTGGAGAATGTGGTTGATGAGTATCTGCAGATGTTTGGTGATCGCTTCTATCTCGAATTGCAGCGTACCGGGCGGCCTGGAGATGAAGAGCATATCGACAAGGCAATGAGCCTGGCGATGCGACGCGCTATAGCTGTAGTGGCGACCAACGATGTTCGCTTTAGAAGCGAAGAGGATTACGAGATACATGATATCCGTGTCTGCATACAGGACAGTCGGGTATTGAACGATCCTCGTCGACCAAAGCTCTACAGCAGCCAGCAATATTTTCGCTCCAGCGAAGAAATGGCAGCGTTATTTGCCGACATACCCGAAGCGATAGAAAACAGCTATCACATCGCTATGCGGTGTAATAGCCGCATGACACTGGGTAAAAACTTCATGCCGGAATTCCCTGTTGCTGAGGGGAAAAGTGTCAATCAGGTGCTGGTCGATGATTCAAATAGCGGTTTAGTAAGGATTCTTGAAAAAGTCCCGCCTGAGGTTGATCGTAAGCTCTATCAGGAGCGGCTGGATATGGAGCTGGGTGTTATCAGTGGCATGGGATTCCCCGGCTACTTTCTCATTGTGGCTGACTTCATTCGCTGGGCAAAAGAGCATGATATACCCGTTGGGCCTGGACGTGGTTCCGGAGCAGGTTCGCTGGTTGCTTATTGTCTGGGTATTACCGAGCTCGACCCGATTGAGCACGGTTTGTTGTTCGAACGTTTTTTGAACCCTGAACGTGTCTCGATGCCAGATTTTGATATCGACTTCTGCATGGATAAACGCGATCAGGTCATCGAATATGTCACTCAACATTACGGTGCCGACAAGGTATCTCAAATTATCACCTATGGCACCATGGCAGCGCGCGCAGTGGTAAGAGATGTTGGTCGAGTAATGGATGTTGGCTTTGGCTTTGTTGATCAACTGGCCAAGATGATTCCCGCAGAACCGGGTATGACTCTGGCAAAAGCGATTGATTCCGAAAAAGAGCTGCGCGAGAAAATTGAACAGAATGATGATGTACGTGAACTGATTTCTCGCGCACGCTCTTTGGAGGGCATGGCCAGGAACGCCGGTAAACATGCCGGTGGTGTCGTCATTGCACCGACAGCGCTGACCGATTTCACGGCCCTGTATTGTGAACAGGGTGTTACCCAGATGGTCACCCATCTGGACATGAAAGATGTTGAAGCTGTTGGTCTTGTTAAGTTTGATTTTCTTGGCCTGCGCACCCTGACAATCATCGACAATACCTTGAAAACGGTAAACCGCTTTCTGGAAAAAAATGCACAGGCACCGATGACATTGGGTGACATCGATCTTGGTGATGAAAAAACATTCAAGTTGATTCAGGCCTGCGGGACGACCGCGGTTTTCCAGCTCGAATCCAGTGGCATGAAAGATGTCATAAAAAAGCTGCAACCGGATAATTTCGATGACATGGTTGCCGTCGTCGCCTTATACCGCCCGGGACCATTGGGGTCTGGTATGGTCGATACGTTCATCGAACGTAAACACGGGCGAGAAAAGATCATCTACCCGCATCCTTCACTGGAAGAAATCCTGAAGCCCACTTACGGTGTGATTGTTTATCAGGAACAGGTAATGCAGATCGCACAGGTGCTTGCCTCGTTCACCTTAGGGGCAGCAGATATGCTGCGCCGGGCTATGGGCAAGAAGATCGCGGAAGAAATGGCAAAACAGCGTGAGAACTTTCGTGCAGGTGCTGAAAAAAATGGTATCGATAGCAAACAGGCCGACAGCATTTTCGATTTGATGGAGGAGTTTGCCAAGTACGGTTTCAATAAATCACATTCGGCCGCATATGCACTGGTCTCATTCCAGACAGCCTGGTTCAAAGCGCATTATCCGGCAATGTTTCTGGCCGCGACTCTTTCTGCCGATATGGAAAAGACCGATAAGGTGGTGACACTAATAGCTGAATGCCGGGAAATGGAGTTAACGGTGCAGCCGCCTGACATCAACAGCTCGGGTTATGCCTTCGAGGCAAGTTCAGAAGATACAATTGTCTACGGTCTTGGTGCAATCAAAGGGATAGGCCAGTCGGCTATAGAAGAAATCACCCGTGCACGGGAAGAGAAGGGGCAGTTTACGGACCTGTATGATTTTTGTCGTGCGCTGGATTTGAAGAAAGTAAACCAGCGCACATTAGAAACTCTAATATGTGGCGGTGCGCTGGATAAAATGGGTGTACACCGTGCGAGTTTGATGGCAAATCTGGCGAATGCGATGTCCCTGTCGGGACAGGAGCTTAGAAATCGTACAGCAGGACAGGATGATTTATTTGGCAGTAGCGATGAGCTTGATCTCGATATCGACTGGATAGAAGTTGCTGAATATTCAGAGGATGAACGCCTGAAAAGAGAGAAAAAACATCTAGGCCTGTACCTCACCGGTCACCCGATGAATCAGTACCAGAAGGAGTTGAGCAATTTTATCAGCTGCAGTTTGAGTGATGTTGAATCAGCAGAAGGGAAGCAGATTACCATAGCAGGACTTATTGTCGGCATGCGTACGATCAATACCCGTCGTGGCCGCATGGCAATCCTGACCCTTGATGATCAGTCAGCATGGTTGGAAATCCCTATTTATGCTGAGCTTTATGATGAAAACAAACAATTGCTGCAGGAGGATCGTCTGGTCATTATCAGTGGCAAGGCCGGTTACGATGATTACTCCGGCAGTACCCGGGTCACCGCAGAGCGTATCAACGACATGGACTCAGCCCGCGAAACCTTTGCTACAGACCTGCGTATTACGCTGAAAAAGGAAGCTGATGATGCCGTTGAAAGCCTGCAGCATACATTGCTACCAGTAAAAGGCGGCACAACGCCGGTGATAATTGATTATACGAATACGCAGGCCAGAGCAAGCATCCATCTCCCGCGTGAATGGTGTGTTCACCCCTCTGCCCAGTTGCTGGACGAGTTAAATAAACTCCCAGCCGTCAGCAAGGCCGTTTGCGAGTACAATGCGGCCGGGGCACGAATGAATTAGCAGGTCATCCTTAAAGGTGCCCTTTATCCTCCTGTCGGTATGGCGTTATACTCCCACCAGACTATGAATCTTTATCTCTGGAACAATAGATGAACCTCAATTTTCTCGATTTTGAGCAACCTATCGCCGAACTTGAAGCCAAGATCGACGAATTACGCCATGTTGGTGTCACCAGCAATGTCAGTCTCACTGACGAAGTTGAGCGACTGCACAGTAAAAGCATTAAACTGACAGAATCGATATTCTCCTCATTAACTTCGTGGCAGGTATCCCAACTTGCTCGCCATCCTCAGCGGCCCTATACGCTAGATTATATTGACCGGGTATTTACAGATTTTCAGGAATTGCATGGCGATCGTATGTTTGCTGACGACCCGGCGATAGTCGGTGGTCTGGCACGTCTGGATGGCCGCCCGGTGGTCGTCATAGGGCAACAGAAAGGGCGCGATACGAAGGAAAAGGTTTACCGTAATTTTGGCATGCCGCGGCCTGAAGGCTACCGTAAAGCAATGCGCCTGATGGAAATGGCCGAACGGTTCCATCTACCCCTGCTGACATTTATAGATACTCCGGGTGCGTACCCCGGGGTCGACGCTGAAAAACGCGGCCAAAGCGAGGCGATAGCGCGCAATCTCTTTGTAATGTCCGATTTGAAAACACCAATAATTTCAACTGTCATCGGCGAAGGTGGATCGGGTGGCGCACTGGCGATCGGTGTTTGCGACCGGCTTTTGATGTTCCAGTATTCAACCTACTCGGTAATCTCTCCGGAAGGCTGTTCAACAATCCTGTGGAAAAGTGCCGACAATGCTGCCGATGCGGCCGAAGTGATGGGCTTGACGGCACAGCGCCTGCAGGAACTTGGCATGATAGATGGCATCATCGAGGAGCCTTTGGGTGGCGCACATCGCGATGTAGAACTGGCGGCTGAAAACCTGAAAAAGGCACTGATTAGCAGACTCGATGCACTGCAAGAGATGGATATGCCGGAGTTACAGGAGAAACGATATCATCGCCTGCGCCAGTACGGTGTTGATAATTTCCAGGAATAGTTAAGGGCACCTCTATTTATTCATGAATATTCAGCTCACATCCAAAATCGCCCATCTCTGCGTTAAGAATCTTTGCAATAGCTAGCTCACGTGCGATCCTTGCCTTGAAAGGAACACAATGAATGCAATCTGATCTATCCATAATAAATAGAGCTGCCCTTAAAGTTGACCTGTAATGCCTGCGCCAGCTAATTTCTCTGTCGCCAGTCTCAGACAAGTTCTACAGGATCAACTCTCTGTAGAAGAGAAGGCCGAAGTTTCTCTGGCTTTTAGCGGCGGTCTGGATTCTCATGTGCTGTTGCATGCGCTTTCCGAACTTGCTTCTGATTTTCCCTTCAGGCTTACCGCCGTTCATATTGATCATTCTTTACAGCTGCAATCACCTGAATGGGCAAGTCACTGTCAGGCCGTATGTGATGAATTGTCAGTGCCACTAATAATCAAAACCCTGCATGTAGCTGTGAAAAAAGGCGAGAGCCTTGAAGCAGCGGCCAGGGAGGCGCGTTATGCGGCATTGGCGGAATGTCTGCCTGCAGGCGGCCTGTGCATGACTGCTCAGCACAGGAATGATCAGAGTGAGACTCTATTATTACAGCTTTTGCGTGGTGCCGGGGTACATGGGCTGGCGGCTATGCCTGCCAGTAAAGCTTTTTCTGCGGGTCGATTGTTGCGGCCATTATTGGCTTTCTCGCGTGAGGACCTGCTGAATTATGCCAACAGTCACAAGCTGGCCTGGGTAGAAGACCCAAGCAATCAGGACAATAGATTCGATAGAAACTTTCTGCGCAATGAAGTTCTGCCCGTCTTGCGCCAGCGTTGGCCGGGAATGGATAAGAGCCTGTCGCGCAGCACCCGCCACGCGGCCTCGGCTGCGGAAATGCTGGATGAGATGGCCAAATCAGATCTACTTTATTGCAAGGCCTCCAGCAATGGGTTTTTTCCACCAGCGATTGCCTGTCTGGCGGCTAATCTACTGGCCGGTCTGTCCTCCACCCGTCGCATCAATGCCGTGCGCCATTGGGTACGAATAAATGGTCTATCGGTGCCTGGTGATGAGCGTATGCAAAGTCTCAACCAGCTACTTGAGAAATCTTCAACACTGGGAAGTGTAAGCTGGCCGGGTGGTACGCTCAGACTGGATAACAACACCCTCTGGTTATGTAGAAATACTGTAGAAGTTGATGTTAACAACGAGCGCGTGGACTGGCTTCTGCCTACCCCATTGCAATTTCAGGGTTTTGAGCTGCGGGCAAATGATGCAACAGGAGAGGGCTTGTCAAAATCCTTGCTAAAGGGTTCAGCCTTACAGGTTGGTTTTCGCCAGGGTGGCGAGCAGTGCCGCATGCCCGGTGATCACGGAAAAAAGCCCCTGAAAACGCTGTTCCAGGATCTTTCCATCCCTTCATGGATGCGAGACAGGGTTCCACTGCTATTTTTAGATAACGAACTGATTGCTGTCTCATCACTCTGGAGCAACCCCCATTTCCTGCCCGGCCCGGAGCAAGATGGCTATGTGTTCTCCGTTCAGCAGATAGATTCTTAACTAACTCTAAGCATCGGGGCACATATGAAGTCACTGTTGTCCCATAAAGTCATCAATAGATATTAGTAAGTTATTGTCATGCTGACAGAATGCGAAATATGTGCATAGAAGAACACGAACAAAAAAACCTCCACACGTCATGCCTGCGCAGGCCGGCATCCATAAGTTATTGATTTTAAATGTCGAAAAAAACTGGATTCCGGCCTGCGCCGGAATGACGAGTATTTTGGTGCAGCAGTAATATGAAGAAAAACCTGTGTAATTCAGGATTGAAATCGATGTTCTGATTGTGAAGTATCGGTGGCTTTGGTATTCTATTCTCCCGTTCGGGGAACAGTCCCCGCACACTAACTCCTGAACGGTGAAATGACGAAATTTATCTTTATTACTGGCGGTGTTGTTTCCTCTCTGGGCAAAGGCATCGCCGCAGCTTCTCTGGCCGCTATCCTCGAGGCCCGCAATCTAAAAGTCACCATGCTCAAGCTGGATCCGTACATCAACGTCGATCCTGGCACCATGAGCCCATTCCAGCACGGTGAAGTCTTTGTCACCATCGATGGCGCCGAAACCGACCTTGATCTGGGTCACTACGAGCGTTTTATCCGTACGACAATGACGCGGAAGAATAATTTCACCTCAGGCCGCGTGTATGAACGGGTCATCTCCAAAGAACGCAAAGGCGATTACCTGGGCGGCACGGTTCAGGTTATCCCGCATATTACAGATGAAATCAAACGCCTGGTGGAGCGGGGTGCCGAAGGCTCAGATATCGCGCTGGTCGAAATTGGCGGCACGGTTGGTGACATCGAGTCGCTGCCGTTTCTGGAAGCCATACGTCAGATGGGCATAGAAAAAGGTCGCGATAACGTGGCTTATATTCATTTGACCCTGGTGCCCTGGATTGCCGCTGCCGGCGAGTTAAAAAGCAAGCCTACCCAGCATTCCGTAAAAGAACTGCGCAGTATCGGTATCCAGCCGGATGTGCTGATTTGCCGTAGTGAACGCGAAATTCCGGACAATATGCGCAAAAAGATAGCTCTGTTTACCAACGTTGCGGTTGATGCGGTTATCTCTGCCTACGATGTAGACAGTATTTACAAGATCCCGGCATCGCTGCATCAACAGAATCTGGATGCGATTATTGCCCGTCAGTTTAACCTGGATGTGCCCGAGGCCGATCTTTCCGAGTGGGATCAGGTGGTTTACAACCTTGAGCACCCAGAGTCATCCGTAACGATCGGCATGGTAGGCAAGTATGTTGATCTGACAGAATCCTACAAATCACTGTCTGAAGCATTGATTCATGCCGGTATCCATACCCGTACCAAGGTCAATATCCGTTATTTTGATGCCGAAGATCTGGAGGAGAATGGCACCGATAGCCTGTCTGGGGTGGATGCCATACTCGTCCCAGGCGGCTTTGGTTTGCGCGGGATAGAAGGGAAGATTGCTGCTGTGCAATATGCGCGTGAGAACAAAGTGCCCTATCTTGGTATATGCCTTGGGATGCAGGCGGCCGTGATTGAGTATTCTCGAAACGTCGCGGGCATGGCGGATGCCCACAGTACTGAATTTAATCATGACACCCCTTACCCTGT
>VAPH01051637.1_pt1 | contig 10841 bp, 9 predicted proteins | sample 3393861 | NCBI WGS metagenome assembly VAPH01 (sample SAMN08290439, study PRJNA428436) | hydrothermal vent metagenome | isolation source: Deep-sea hydrothermal vent chimney | place: Atlantic Ocean: South-mid Altantic Ridge | reverse complement strand
TTGTGACGGAGAAGCCTCTCTTTTATCAGGCTGCTGTGGTCAAAGAGGTATTTACATTGATTGTGTTTCATGGAGGATATGAGAGTCAACTCATGGAAGATGTCAAGAATCCATTTGTATATATCGTGTTCCTCCACCTGTCTTCTCAGGAGCCTCATTCTGTCTCTCTTTTCTTTTTCCGGCATCTTCAATGCCCTGTTTATACTGTCTGCAAAGTTTTCTATGTCATAGGGGTTTACAAGGATGGCGCCCTCCAGTTCATCCGCTGCCCCGGCAAATTCGCTCAGGATAAGTACCCCTTTTTCATCGGCCTGAGAGGCTATGTACTCCTTGGCTACAAGGTTCATGCCATCGTATATCGAGCTGATCAGGCCTATGTCGGCCATTCTGTAATATGCAACAAGCTCCGTATGCTCAAGCTTTTTATTGATGTTGATGATCGGCTTCCAGTCATCGGTTGCGTATTTTTTGTTTATCTTTTCTATCAGCTTCTCTACCGTCCTCTGATAACTGATGTAGGGCTCCTTCATTCTTGTCGGAACAGTAATCTGCAAAAAGGTGAACTTTTTTCTGTATCTCTCGTATTTGTCAAAAAAGAGGCTTAGCGCCTGCAGCCGCTTTATCAGTCCCTTGGTATACTCAAGCCTGTCCACGCCGACCCCTGTGTATTGAGGCAGGTTGGATTTTGACCTCAGTTTTTTCATTAAACCGGTGACCTTTTTCGAATGGCCTGTTGCATTGAATCTGTCATAATCAATGCTTATCGGAAAGGCCTTCAACCTTGTTGTCTGTCCCCTGTATGTAACGGTTGATTCGTCATAGTTGATCTCTGCATCAAGGGTCTCTTTCACGCAATCCATGAAATTTTTGGCAAAGAGTGGTATCTGAAACCCGATGATATCATTACCTAACAGGCCTTCCAGTATCTGTGTGGATTGAGGGCATACCCTGAATACACTCCAGTCAGGCCACGGTATGTGCCAGAAATGGGCTATTGTGAGTGAAGGTTTTTTCTCTCTCAGGATTCTGGGAACGAGGCAGAGGTGGTAGTCATGGATCCAGACAACACAATCTTCCTCAGCTTCCTGGAGGGTGGCTTCAGCAAAAAGATGGTTTGCCTTTTCATAATCCTCCCAAAACCTCCTCCTGAAGTAGACCCTGTCGAGTGCGATGTGACAGAGGGGCCAGAGTACCTGATTGGAATAGCCATGATAATAATTCTCGGATACCTTTTTGGCTAACCAGACCCTTTTAAGCGTATAGGAGGGGTTTTCCGGAGGGACTGCGATGCAATCATTTTCATCCACCGCCTCTTTATCACCGCTGCCGCTGCCCCAGGCTATCCATGTGCCCCCGGTTGCCTTCAGAACGGCATCCATGGCTGATGTGAGCCCCCCCGCGGGTTTATCAACTTTAGTGCCTTTAAGGGTCTTTTTATGAATATAAGGTTCCCTGTTTGAGACGATAAAAAGACCCTTGTCTATAAAATTATCCTCTATAAATGTCCTTAACCTCTTGGATTTCATAGCTCAAATACCGATTTTTCATTGTTTTTAATAGCATACCAGACGGAAAGATAATCACGTGCCTGCCGTGTTATAAGGAAATTATTCCTTATATACTCTTTACCTCTTTCACCCATTTTTTTTACCATTTCGGGGTTGTTCAGGAACTGCCTTACCCTGAACGCTGCTCCCTCAGATGTATGGACAAGGAACCCGGTAAAACCATGTACAATCTGTAGAGGTATTCCACCTGTAGCCCCTCCTATCACCGGTTTTCCCTTCCACATTGCCTCAGAGACCGTTAGCCCGAAGCCTTCCTTGAGTGATTTCTGCAATACTACTGTTGCACTTCTCTGCAAGGCGTTTATATCCTTGTCACTAAAGGTCGGAAGGAGAAGTATATGTATGTCGGGGTCATTGGATGCATAGTCCCTGACCTCGTTCAGAACAATCTCTCCCTCCGGGTCATCACTTGCAGGACTGCCGGCAAGAATAAGGATGCAGTCATTGTATCTTTTGACTATCCTGTACGCCTTTATAACACCGATGGGGTCTTTAAATCTGTCAAATCTTGATACCTGGAGCATTATCGGCCTGTCAGCCGGTATTTTATATTTTTCAAGTGTTTCTCTTATTTCATCTTCAGTCAGGTCCCTGTTCTTTTCGCTTAACGGGTCAATGGATGGGGGAATAATAAACTCATCTATTGACATTGCCCTGGCAAACTTTGAGACGGAGAATATGGCGGCGTCGTATTTTTCACAATATCGCCTGAGATAATCACAAACCTCTTTTACGGGATTTGAGACATCTATATGACATCGCCACAGCCATGGAACATTGCCGGATTCGGAGTAATCCTGAATCTTGAATTCAATCAGCGGAGCAGGTTGGGGGTCATGTATCAGAACTGCATCTGCTTCAAGATTGAGCTTTTTGGCGTTCCTCTTATTGACCTCGTAGTGGTACTGCCACATCTCTTCCGTTATAGTTTCAAAATTCCCCTGAATGGCATTATGAATCTTTTTTGTTATGTCAAAAAACCTTTCATCACCCTCTATGGTTTCCCACCTTGCATCAATGCCGAGGTCCCTGAGTATCGGTATCATCCGTTGTAATATTTCGGCAACACCACCCCCTGCACGTGTGGAATTTATATGCAGAAAGGACTTGTCACGGAATATTTCTCCCAGCTTCTGCAGAAGGATTAAGTCACCCTTTGGTGCTATTCCGGCATATTTAGCTATCATTCCTCGACTCCCGTAATTTCCATATCATTTTTAACCTTCTCATCAACGATCTCCATTATCTGTTCCCTGATCCCTTCAATGCTATGCATGAAGGGATCTATGGCCCATAGTTTTTTTGCAAGTTCCTGCTCACCCAGCACTTCATCAAACCATTTTGAGAAGTCATCAATTCCTCCGCCAAGGCGTGTCCTTGCCTCGTGGAAGTGATAGTAAATAGATGCGCCGTCAATGTAACGGATTGCAATAAGGAACTCAGCGAGATTTCTTGCCCTGATACGGGCGGGGAAGACAATGGTTATGGTTTCATTAAAGTAAAACTCTTCTCCGGCCAAAGCCTCCCTTGGTTCCGGAAAGTTTTCCAGATAATTGTCTACTACAGTAAGGAGGGCGGTTCTGAGTTCAGAGATGTCTTTGAACTCGTAGGGGTCAATGCTTGAGAGTTGTTCAGCCAGTGCGCTCTCTTCAAGGGATTCACCTACCCAGTGAGCAAAATCGTTTGTATATTCCCGTATTCGGCCCTTCAGAAAATACTGACAGGTATGATGAAATATAGACTCTTCGCTGACGGTAGCAATCAGGTCTCTCAATTCGCGAAGGTTTCTTGCCCTTTTTGCAGTTGATTTCAGGATACTTATGCACTGCATAAACTCAAACGGCTTTGCACTGTTTTTAGTGTTGTTCATGGTCCTCCTTTTAACTTTTGTATAAGGCGAACAAGTTACACAACTAAAGGTCTTTTTTTATAACAACCCTATTATAAAATTCACACTTTTTACAATCACCTATCTTCTGTGCAAATATTCCCCTGGCTCTTCCCTCGCAAAAAGTTCCTGCCACAGCCCAACAGATCCTTCCGTAATTAGGATAAGCCGGGCAGGCACTCTCATCGCCATCCCCCGCTTTATCAACCCCGCATTTATTATATTCCCAGCATTGTGTCTTGAATGCATCACTTGGCGGCACATACGGGAAGTAAAGGCTGAATGTTGACCCCTCTCCGACCGTGCTGGAGACACTTATAAACCCCCTGTGTTCGTCCATTATCTTTTTACATATTGAGAGCCCCAGCCCCGTGCCCTTTCCTACCTGTTTGGTTGAATAAAATGGCTCAAAAAGTCTTTCCAGCTTCTCTTCAGGAATTCCGGTACCTGTATCGATTATATCAAAAACCACGCAGTTAATATAGTTTTTTTGTTCCATGCGCGTTCTGATCGTCAGGGTGCCTCCCTTCTGCATTGCATCAAGGGCATTGATAATAAGGTTGTTGAGTGCCTGTATGACCTGATCCCTATCTATCAGGATTTTCGGCAGGTCTGAAGCTAATTCTTTCTTAATCTCAATTCCACGTTCCTTACACAATTCATTAAAGGCTTTTAAAGTCTCTGATGCGATATTATTGATGTTTTCGTAGTTGAGATGATATTTTGCCTCTCTTGAAAAACTGAGCACATCCCTCAGTATCCGCTCAAGCCTTTCCACTTCCGAAGATATCAACCTTGCGTATTCCTCTTCCTTTGTGTTTTTCTTTATGCGTTTCTCAAGTCTTCTTGCAAAACCACCTATGGCGGTCAACGGGTTCCTTATTTCATGAGCAATATCGGCAGTGAGCCTGCCGAGTGCAGAAAGTTTTTCAGCCTCTATGAGTTTGTGCTGCAACTTTCTCAGTTCATCAATTGATTTGAGGAGTTCCCTGTTCAGTTTCTCGATCTCTTCCTTGTCCTTTCTCAACTTCTCCGACAGCAGGCCGAGGGGCAAGGCTATCAGGAACAGGAAGGATACACGTAAGGAGAACTCGGTCCAGTGCAGGGCTGTGAAGTCAAAATTGCCGCTGAACATGTAAGTGATGGTTGATATAACGGCAACACCAAGGCCGAAAAGGTATCCGTAATAGAAAGCGTGCAGGGCTGTCAGGAGATAAAAGCCGATAAAGAAACTGTTGTTAAACCCGCCGGAATATTTTGTCAGGAGATAAACAAAGGAGAGGTCGAAACCCAGTGAGAGGACATAGATAGCCCTTTTTTTTTCGAATTTCAGAAATAACAGCAGGTAAAGCAAAAGACAGTATGCAATAAAGTATTGAAGTATTGAGGAAAATACCCCGATGTTCTCTTCATGTATCTGTGAAAATTTCAGCCAGCCGTACCCGCCGGCAAGTACAATAACCCTGAGAATCAGAAAGCCGAGGTCGGAAATCTCCCATTCCCTCTCAACCACATTCCACTTGTTTCTGAGTATCTTGAGGAAATTCTTCATCTAAACCTCGTCACTATATTGTACATTGTCATTTTACCGGAAGGATTCTTAAGTTGATATTTTACAATAATCCCTTCCTTTTTAACCAAACGTTGGTCGTATCCGGATTCGCCGTGTCGGCATGCCGGGGTTTGTTTTTGTTCTGTGGGCAGCGGGTTTTCGATTGCCAAAAGCCTCACCTAAAGACTATAATTATTTTCAGTATGAAAACTTTAAGACTGGCCCTTGCACAGATTAATGCCACTGTTGGTGACCTCGATGGTAATACGGAGAAGATTGTCCGTAATATTCAGAGGGCAGGGGAGGCCGGAGCCGATATCGTAGCTTTCCCCGAGATGGCGGTCACAGGTTACCCCCCTGAGGACCTCCTGCTGAAACCCAGGTTTATTGATGATAACCTGTCTGCCCTTGACGAGATCAGGAATTCCGTCGGGGATATAGTGGCTGTTGTGGGGTTTGTTGACAGGACGTCTGATATTTATAATGCCGCCGCTATTGTACACGATAAAAAGGTTGTTCATGTATATCACAAGATGTATCTCCCTAATTACAGTGTTTTTGACGAGATGAGATACTTTCAGGCTGGTGACAAGTCCCAGGTCTACAAGCTTGGTGATACTCTCGTGGGGGTCAATATTTGCGAGGATATATGGTATCCCGACGGTCCTTCAAGGACACAGGCACTTGCAGGAGCAGAGGTTATTGTGAATATCAACGCCTCACCGTATCATACGGGCAAGGCATGTTTCAGAGAAAAAATGATCTCAACAAGGGCATCGGACAGCTCTGTAATCATTGCATATCTGAATATGGTCGGTGGACAGGATGAGCTCGTCTTTGATGGCCATAGCCTGATATTTGATGAGTGCGGGAACCTGCTCTTCAGGGGGAGACAGTTTGACGAGGAATTGATAGTAATAGACCTGAACCTCGATGCCGTATTCATGAGGAGACTTCATGACCCGAGAAGGCGTCAGGAGGTTTTTGCCTTCCACGAGGATACTGTTTCTATCATGCCTGTGCATGACAGGGTTATACAAAAGAGGATGAAGTACAAACATAGTCCGTCATTGCCTTGTAGCGAGATGGAAGAGGTTTACTCTGCACTTGTTCTCGGTACAAGGGATTATGTGCTGAAGAACGGTTTTAAAAACGTTGTGATAGGTTTGAGCGGGGGCATAGATTCTTCCCTTGTGGCAACAATCGCAGTGGATGCCCTGGGAAAGGAAAGGGTAAAGGGATTGTTTATGCCCTCTCCCTATACTTCCGGGGAAAGCCGGGAGGATGTTTTCAAGCTTGCAGGAAACCTTGGCATAGAGGTGTCGGAGATACCGATAGACGAAATATTTCAGTCTTACCTCAAAGTACTCAGCGCTTTTTTTAAAGACCTGTCCCCCAATGTCGCAGAAGAAAACATTCAGGCAAGGATAAGGGGTAACCTCCTCATGTCCATGTCCAACAAGTTTGGATGGCTTGTACTGACAACCGGGAATAAATCAGAGATGTCGGTTGGTTACGCAACACTTTACGGTGACATGGCCGGCGGGTTTGCAATAATAAAAGACGTCCCTAAAACCATTGTCTATAAAATATCGAAGTTGAGAAACGAGAAGGCAGGGATGGCGCTTATACCTGAGAGGGTGTTGTGGAAGGAGCCATCGGCGGAATTAAGGCCTGAGCAGAAGGACACGGATACCCTTCCTGCATACGAGGTGCTCGACCCGATCCTTAAGGCCTACATTGAGGAAGACAGGAGTTTTGACGAGATTATAAACCTTGGCTGTGAGGTTGAGTGTACAAAGAGGGTTATTGATATGATTGACAGGAGTGAATATAAGCGGCGGCAGGCACCCCCGGGCATAAAGATTACCCCAAGGGCCTTTGGCCGTGACAGACGGTTTCCCATCACGAATAAATACAGGAGCTACTGATGGTGGATATTGAAGATATCAGGGTTAAAATCCCGGATTTCAGGTTTCTGCTTTTTTATATCGTTCTGATTCTTCTCTTCCCCGGATGCATCCAGAGCAGCTCTGAGCCGGAGCGCCCCTTTACCAAAACCGTCAATCCCGGGATTATCCAGCTTACGCCGAAAAAACCTGTAAGGATCGTCCTGAAGAGGACCTCCAGGGGTGATTATACATGGGAGCTGCGAGGGGATGATGCCGGGAATATAATCAATACAGACAAGAGATTGAGGAGATATTTGTCTGAAAATGATAGTAATGAAAAAGGACAGGCTAATCCGGGCCGTTTACAGAAATAAAGAGCTAAAGGAGGGACAGTTTATGGGAAAAGAGGGTTTTTCCGTCAGGGAGGTTGTTGAGCAGGCCGTAAGGACTGAAAAACTGGGGTATGATTTTTATTCGTCAATGGCTGAACGGTTTAAAGACAGGGTAGAGCTTAAAGACCTCTTTGAAACCCTTGCCAAAAAGGAACGGATACATGAGGAGAGGTTTGAAAGACTGGAGGAGAGTCTTGGTGATGAGGAGCCAGAGGGGTGGGAGGATGTCTCCGAGTATATGAGGGCCTTTGTGGAGTCGGGTCTCTTTCTCGGGTCGGACAAGGTCCTTGCAAGGATGAAGGAAATACAGAGCATTCAGGATGCAGTTGACTTTGCCCTTGCCTTTGAAAAGGAGACCCTGCTCTATTTTCTTGGTTTGAGAAAGACCGTTAAGGAAAAAGGGATTGTTGATGAGATAATAGACGAGGAACAGAGCCATATTGCGTGGTTGCACAGGTTTAAGAACAGATTTTTAAAATAGCTAAATGCAGCATTATTTAACCGGGACACAGGGTTTGAAAAACAGAAATCAAGACTGCCTTGGCCGCAGATTTTCGCAGATGAACGCAGATATTTAATAAAACTGATTTTAAAATCCTGACAATCTGCGTTTATCTGAGTGGCCGAAATTTTGATAAAAATGAATGGTATACTTTATATAGTTGCAACACCGATAGGAAACCTTGAGGATATAACTTTAAGGGCTTTGCGGATATTAAAAGAGGTTGATGTTATAGCGGCAGAGGATACAAGGCATACAAGAAAACTCCTCAGTCGTTACGGCATATCAAAGAAGCTTGTCAGTTACTGGGGTGCCAAGGAAAAGGCAAAGGCGGAAGCAGTGATTTCAAGACTCAAAGAGGGACAGGATGTTGCCCTTGTTACGGATTCAGGGACCCCGGGGATATCCGACCCCGGTGAGGTGGTAATAAGAGGGGCAATAGCAGAGGGGCTGAATGTTGTTGCGGTGCCTGGTCCTTCCGCTATAATTGCGGCCCTTTCAATCTCAGGGATAACGTCAAGGGAGTTTGTATATCCCGGGTTTCTGTCGCCAAAACATAATATGAGAGTAAAGATGCTTGAGGAACTCAGGCTTGAACACAGGACCCTGGTCTTCTACGAGGCCCCGCATAGATTACTGGACTCGTTGAACGATATTTATGAGGTGTTTGGCGACAGGTACTGTGCCGTCTGTCATGAGTTGACCAAATTAAATGAAGAGGTCTTGAGGGGCATGTTATCCGTGTTGATCGAGGAACTTCATCACAAGGTTATTGCGGGTGAGTATGTGCTGGTGCTTGAGGGTAAAGTGGTGGAGGGGATTACTGTGGAAGAGGCGATTCCCGAGGTATGGGGCCTGATGAAGAAGGGGCTCAGACGAAAAGAAGCTGCAAGGACGATAGCGCAACAGTATGGACTTAGTCAGAAGGCCCTTTATGACGAGAGTTTGAGGCAGGAAGACAGGGATGAAGCTTAAACCCCTCGCCCTTGGTGTGGCGCTTGGACTTGTATGGGGTGGTGCGCTCTTTTTTACCACCTGGATCAGTTACCGGACCGGTTATGGAAGGCTTTTTCTTCAGGCCCTTGCAGAGTCGATCTACCCCGGTTATTCAATCACGCCGGCAGGCAGTTTTCTCGGCCTTGTCTATGGGTTTCTGGATGGACTGACAAGTGGTTTCCTGATCGGGTGGATCTACAATAAAATTGCTCGTTAAGGCTTTTTTACAGGGAGTTATCCATGTTGAAAATAGGTGTGCTTGCATCAGGAAGAGGTTCAAATTTCCAGGCAATAATAAATGCCGTCAACACGGGTTATCTGACGGCAAGTGTTGAGGTACTTATCACGGACAACCCCGCTGCCTATGCAATAACACGGGCAGAGGACAACGGAATTGCCGGTCTTGTTATGAGGCCTGAGGAGTATTCTTCACCGGATGCATATTATGCGGCTGTTGCGGATGAACTGGGGGAAAGGGGTGTGGGACTTGTTGTCCTGGCCGGGTTTATGAGGGTTGTAGGAAAACCCCTCATTGATGTATTTCCAATGAGGATAATGAACATCCATCCGGCACTGCTTCCGTCCTTTCCGGGCCTTCATGCCCAGAGACAGGCAGTCAGTTACGGCGTCAAACTCTCCGGTTGCACCGTCCACTTTGTTGATGAGGGTATGGATACCGGACCCGTCATAATACAGGCGGCCGTGCCCGTCTATCACGACGACACGGAGGAGAGCCTTTCTGAGAGAATATTGAAATATGAACACAGGATATTCCCATATGCAATAAGGTTGTTTGCTGAAGGGAGGCTTGAGGTGAAGGGGCGGGTTGTAAATATCCAGGGTCGGATTAAGGATGAGGGTGTTGTTGTTAGCCCGTCCATTGACCGCTGAAAGATGGAAGATGATTGCAGAGCAGGAAGGTTTTCAGATAGCCGGTCCCGGGTGGGCGACATTAGCCATCTTGCGAAACTGTGAACTTGACTCTATCAATTCCGAATACGTTCCCTTAGCTGTAACCTCACCTTTCTCAAGCATATAAATCACATCGCATTCCTGAACGGTCGTTAAGCGGTGTGCAATCATGATAATGGTTTTTTTCCGGGATATTTTCCGGATTGCCTCCATAATGGCATTTTCAGTAATCCCGTCCAGTGCGCTGGTTGCTTCATCAAAAATGAGTACCTTGGGGTCATGATATAGTGCACGGGCAATCCCGATCCTCTGGCGTTGTCCGCCACTCAGCCTGACCCCACGTTCACCAACCACGGTATTATAACCATCGGGCAAGTCATGCATAATAAAATCGTGCAGGTTTGCAATTCGTGCCGCCCGTTCCACGGCTTTGTTATCAATTTCGTTATCTCTAACCCCAAAAGCAATATTACCTATGACGGTATCATCAGTGAGGTAAATGGATTGAGGGACGTAGCCGAGGTTTTTCTGCCAGCTGCGAACATTTGCCGGGGTGATTTCAATGCCGTCAACAATTAGTTGCCCTTTAGTGGGTGACAGCAGACCCAGCATAATATCCACTGTCGTGGTCTTTCCGGATCCCGTCACCCCAACCAATCCAACGGTTGTTTTAGACTTGACTTCAAGGTTTAATTTATTAACCGCAGGTATGGACGTATTGGGGTAGGAATATACGATATCACGAAGTTCTATCCTGTCTTTGAATTTCAATGGAGCTATTGTTTCAGCATGATCAAAGGCCGTGTCCGAGTCGCTATCCTGTGGGATAAGGTCGTTATGTAAGATATCCAGTGCAGGGAGGTTGTACCGGATAGTTGTCATTCCAATAAATATTCGCTGTAACGCCGGCATAAGCCGGTATCCTGCAAAGGCATATAACGAAATCAGCGGCAATGCCGTTTCAGCATTCTGTTTTACTCCAATCAGGTACAGCACGATCAGCAGTATTCCCCCAAATGCAATTGTCTCAAGTGCATACCTGGGTAATTGAGAAAATATCTGGCTTGTTGCCTCATAACCTGCAAACTGACGTGATGTAGTAAAGTATCGCTGGAGAAAGACGGATTCCCTGCCAAAGA
>VAPH01006592.1_pt1 | contig 10844 bp, 10 predicted proteins | sample 3393861 | NCBI WGS metagenome assembly VAPH01 (sample SAMN08290439, study PRJNA428436) | hydrothermal vent metagenome | isolation source: Deep-sea hydrothermal vent chimney | place: Atlantic Ocean: South-mid Altantic Ridge | reverse complement strand
CTTATCTAGCTTTTTACCAGCCATGTCTGTCATGATCTGCTGGACCATGCTTTCGCTCATTGAACCTTTGTAGGAGCGTCCGGATTTGAGTGCATCATAGGTGTCTGCTATAGCTAAAATCAGGCCTGCAACTGGAATCTCTTTGCCGCTTAGTCCCTTGGGGTAACCACTGCCGTCCACATTTTCGTGGTGAGCTGCAATATAACTAACTACCTTTTCAAACCCGATGGGAGCCAAAATATGCTCGGCAATCTCCGGATGTTTCATGATCTTGTGGCGTTCTTCATCGGTTAGGCTATCCGGTTTAAGAAGTACGTCGTCTCTAATACCGATTTTGCCTATATCGTGCAGAACTCCAGCAAGATAAATATCATGAAGCTCTTCTGCTGGAAACTTTAGAAAAGAGGCGAATCCCTTAGCCAGTCCGGCCACCCGTTTTGAATGGTCCCGGGTGTCTGTGTCACGGGCTCCAAGAGTCTCGGTAAGGGCTGCTACGGCTGCTCCTATTTTCTCCCTTTCGGCTTGGCGCTGAATTCTATCAGCTCTTTCCCTGTACCGGTTTTCAAGGGTCACCAGAACTCCGGAAACAGCAGCCAATATAAGAAAGCTCCCCATTTCACCAATCTGATTCATTCTTTCCATATCAGCCGATGGCCAATTCAAAAACATATGCATGCTGTAAATAGCTATAGCGGTAAAAGCGGTAATAAATGCTCCGTGAAGTCCGAACCAAACCGCGCCCGCTACAATGGGGATAAAATAGAGTTTTCTAAAAAATATGTGCCACACATGTAAACCCGCCAAATCGGTTCTTGTGGCAAAGTGGAGAGTGCTTACGATTACTAAACCAAGAAAAATAGTGAGAAGTCTCTTAAAGCGTAAAGGCATAAATCAAGTCCTCCTTATTCCAAACAGAGCGGCCCCGGAGCCAGGCATAAAGGCGTAAGTAATTGCATTAAGAACGTAGAAGTGAGCATCATGTACGGCTTTTTTCAGTGTACTCCCTATCGCAAGACTAGCCGTGAGCGCAGCGGAAAAGGCACAGCCTGTTCCGTGAAATTCTCCTTTTATTTTTTTCCCGCGAAGAAATGTACAATCACTGTCATCAAGGAAAAAATCCACGGTTTCACCCTCCCAGTGCCCTCCGGTTATCACCACAGCATCCGGCCCCATTCTTATGAGTCGCTCGGCCACACCGGTTAGTTTAGATTCACTAGAAATTGTTAAACCCGTGAGCCTTTCCGCTTCTGCAAGGTTCGGTGTTATAACGCGCGCAATGGGAACAAGCCTGTCCCTGAGCATTTTAAAACCCTCTTCATCAAGTAGTTCAGAACCGGATGAAGAGACGCAGACAGGATCAATCACCAAATTTGTCAGTTCATATTTTTTAATCGATAAGATTAACTGGTCAATGATTCTGGCATTATGCAGCATACCGGTTTTTAAAGCATCAGGCCTTATGTCTGAAAGAAGAGTATCAAGTTGAACTGCAAAAAAATCAGTCGGCACAGGATGAACCGCAGAAATAGAAGATGTTGACTGAGCCGTAAGTGCTGTTGCAGCAGATAGGCCGTGTACTCCAAAAGCGGCAAAGGTCTTCAGGTCGGCTTGAAATCCAGCGCCACCTGTAGGATCGCTTCCGGCAATAGAGAGGGCTGTTTTCACTTATTGACTCGCTCAAAAATAACTTAACATTTTTGCATTCCGTCTTCAGGCCGTCTTTGAGCGCACCCTTTGCAGAAGTAGAAATAAAAATAGGTTGCAGTGAAGACCATTCACCATTCACCATTCTTCATTTTTTATTCATTTTAAGCGCCCGCTCTACAGTACGTATAGCGCAGAATTCTCCGCACATGCTACAGACATCACTTTCAGATGGCGGTGTTTCAGCTCGCCAAGCTTTTACTTTTTCAGGATCAAAGCTTTGTGCTATCTGCCCGGACCAGTCAAGATTTTTTCGCGCACGGGCCATTTTTTTATCTCTGTTAACGGCTCCTTTTATTCCTTTTGCAATGTCAGCGGCATGAGCGGCAATCTTCGAGGCAATTACCCCTTCCCGCACATCATCAAGACTCGGAAGGCGTATATGTTCTGCCGGAGTGACATAGCAGAGAAAATCCGCTCCGGCCGCAGCCGCAATTGCTCCGCCTATGGCTCCTGTAATATGGTCGTAGCCCATGCCGGAATCGGTTACAAGAGGCCCAAGTACATAAAAGGGAGCTCCCTTGCAGATTTCTTTCTGAAGCCGTATGTTTAATTCTACCTGATTTAAAGGCACATGCCCCGGACCTTCGATTATAACCTGTACTCCTTGTTCTAGTGACCTATCTCGCTGTTCACCAAGTGTAAGAAGTTCTTCAAGCTGGCTTCTATCTGTGGCATCTTCAAGACATCCTGGACGTAGTCCATCGCCTAAGGAGAGAGTCATATCGTATTTTTTAGCAATCTCAAGCAATCTGTCGAAATCCTCATAAAGAGGATTTTCCTTTCCATTAAAAATCATCCACTCAAGCAGGAAGGACCCGCCACGGCTTACTATGTCCAGCACTCTGCCCTCATTTTTAAGACGCTCGACTGCCTTGAGAGTAAGACCGGAATGTACGGTTACAAAATCAACGCCCTCTTCAGCATGTTCTTCTATCACACCGAAAAGATCATCAGCAGTCATCCCGGCTATGCTGCGGTTCTGCTGAACAGTGCGAACCACAGTCTCGTAAATTGGTACCGTGCCCACAGCAATGGGAGATCTCTCCATTATCATTGCTCTGAGTTCACGAATGGGACCTCCGGTCGAGAGGTCCATAACAGCGTCTGCTCCGTACTTAACAAGCAGGTCGAGCTTAGCTTTTTCGGTTTCAAACAATACACTGTCTTTGGATGTACCGATGTTTGCGTTAATCTTTGTCGAAAGACCCCGGCCTATGCCGATCGGTTGTATTTTGTGCCTGTTATTTATAGGAATAACCGACAGGCCCTCGGCAATATCACTGGCCAATTGCTCGGCGTTAACACATTCACGTGCGGCAACAGCTTTGACCTCGTCTGTTATATCTCCTTGTTTTGCATGTTCTATTCTTGTCATATTAAATGTTTTAAGAGGTTGTTTTGTTTAAAAGCAGACGTTAATACGCTTGCAGCCCCTTCAGAAACTGTTCTGTCCTTTCCTTTATGTTGTCAGATGTTAGGATATCCGATATCAGTGCTACTCCGTAACTTCCGTATCGTTTTATCTTTTCCACCCGTTCGAGTTTAACTCCACCCAGGGCAAAGACCGGGATAGAAACTTTTTCGGCAACCTCCCTAAGCACTTCAAGCCCCACTGGTTTACCATAAGACAGCTTTGACGGTGTACCGTAAATCGGGCCGAAGGTTATAAAATCAGCTCCTTTCTCTGCTGCCAGGCGCGCTTCGGTCATGTTGTGGGTTGAGACTCCTATCAGGAAGTTTTTCCCTGTTACCTGCCGTACTGCATCTGTCGGCATGCTTGTTGTGGCCAGGTGCAGGCCATCTGCCTCAACCGCCAGGGCAATATCCAGACGGTCGTTTATAAATAACTTGGCATTGTAGCGGGATGTAAGTTCTCGCATTTTCTCGGCCATTCGAAGAAGGTCCCTGGTAGTAGTTGCAAGGTTCTTTTCTCTTAATTGAACCGCCTTCAGACCACCTTCAAGCGCCTGTTCCACGGCCAACTCAAGAGAACAGTTCTTGGGTAGAAGTTTTCTATCTGTAATAAGATAGAGACTGAAGCTCCAACCGGCATAATCACAATTTTCTTTACAGGAGCATTCCATCAAGAGGGCTTGATGCTGTAGCGTAGAGTTTTTTAGGAATTCGTCCGGCCTTAAAGGCAAGTCTGCCTGCTATTACTGCATGTTTCATTGACGCCGCCATTGTTATTGGATCTTTTGCCCCGGCTATCGCTGTATTGATCAATACAGCATCACAGCCAAGTTCCATGGCTACTGTTACATCGGATGCTGTTCCGACTCCGGCATCCACAATTATTGGAGCTTTAATTGTTTTAAGAATAATTTTTATATTATAAGGATTTCTGATGCCCAGGCCAGATCCTATAGGCGCGGCAAGGGGCATAACTGCAGCCGCACCGGCGTCAAGCAGGCGTTGTGCCATAATTGGGTCATCGTTTGTGTAGGGAAGAACGATGAATCCCTCCTTTGCAAGAATCTCTGTAGCTTCAAGCAATCCTACTACATCAGGAAAAAGTGTTTTTTCGTCTCCTATCACTTCCAGCTTTATCATGTCGGAAATTCCGGCTTCCCTTGCAAGACGCGAGTAACGAACAGCGTCTTCTACGGTGTAACATCCGGCTGTATTGGGTAGGATCTTGACGCGTTTAAGGTCAAGGAAGTCCAAGAGGTTCTCCGAGGATCTGTCAGTTATATTCACTCTTCGCACTGCAACTGTCACCATATCAGTGCCGGAAGCTTCCACCGCAAGAGCTGTTTCCTTAAAATCTTTGTACTTACCGGTTCCAACCCAGAGACGGGACGAAAACCGAGTGCCTCCTATTACCAGCTTTTCTTTTTCTTCTTCTTTTTCCATCACACAGAACCTCCGCCCACGAAATTTACTACTTCCACCTCATCACCTTCATGGAGTACGTGGGTTTTATAAAATTTCTTTTTTATGATATTCAGATTAACTTCTATCGCAACACGATCTTCAGATATGCCGAGACCTGCAAGCAGGTTTGAAATAGTAACGCCATCAGGCGCCTCGTTAGATTCACCATTTAGTCTGATTCTCATGGCACTTTAATGATAATGATAGTGATTGTTTCAAGGGGTCTTTCCGGTCTATTACTTTCGACTTTCGTAAACTCTCAGGTCTTATTGAAAACCTTCCCCACGATAGCCAAATTTTAACACGTTATCAAGACACGATGTCAACTTTTATTGTTATATATTTTTTGCATTAATGACATGAAAAATGTGAAGATACTCCGATCTGGTTGACACTATTTAGCTTTACTGTTTTAATACACAAATAAAGTGTTCGGTTACTGCTGATTGTAAGATTTAAGAGTTTATGTATGGCTAAAATTCTACACATAGAAGACAACCCGGAGAATTTACTCCTTGTGCGGAGATTGCTTGAGTCGGCTGGACACACAGTGATTGAGGCACCGGACGGACTAAGTGGAATAAAAATAGCCGGAGAAGATAGTTCTGACCTGATCTTGATGGATATCAATCTGCCCGGACTTGATGGAAGCGAAGCAACCACCATTATCAAAAGCACACCGGGTCTTCTGAATATACCCATAGTCGCTATTACCTCAAACGTTTTTCCCGGTTCGCGGGAACGCTGCTTGGTGGCGGGTTGCGACGGCTATATTCCCAAGCCTATTGATGTGGATAGTTTTGTCGCTACCTTGAATGCTTACCTTACCGGACACAGAGACGTTCTCCCCCTTGAAAAAAAGGCTCATTACCTTGGGGAATACAGCCGAGACTTGGCAGTGTCTCTGGAGGAGCAGGCTTATGCCCGTCATTTCCTTGAGGGAATTATAATACAGAGTCCTGTGAGTACTCTTATTACTGATAAAGATGGTGTCTGCGTTCTCCATAATAATGTTTATGCAAAAGTTTTTAATGTGGAGCAGGAGCGCTCTGTTGGCGCGTATCGAATTTTTGAGGACGCCCAACTTCGCAAGAACGGACACCTCGATATCATACGCATGGTTTTTGAAGAAAATCACCAAGCTGAGTTCCAGACGAACTATTATATTCCGGGCAAAGGAGAAAGAATCATTCGTTTCTCGGTGTTTCCTGTGCTGGATGCCTCTGGAAGATTGAAGAATGCAGTTGTTCAGCACATGGATATAACCGATGAAATTCAGGCTGTCAAGGAGCAGGAACTTCTTCGAAACCAGCTTTTTCAGGCGCAGAAGATGGAATCAATCGGGACACTGGCCGGCGGAGTGGCTCATGACTACAATAATCTGTTGGTGGGAGTGCTGGGTGGCGCAGAACTGCTTCTTAAAAATATGGATGTCAATGACAGTAAGCATAAGCTTCTTTGTATTATTCGGGATTCGGCTCTGAAAATGGCCGATCTGACCAAGAGTTTACTGGCATATGCACAAGGTGGTAAGTTCCTTCCTGAAAAAATAGATATAAATCAGTTTATCGAGGAAACCCTGTCCTTTATCTCGCGTATAATCGACCGTCAGATAACAGTGACTTCTAATCTCCAGCCAGGGCTTCCCATGATCGTAGCAGATCGCGGACAATTCCACCAGACGCTGATCAATATAATAATGAATGCAGCTGAAGCGACTGATGGAAAAGGCGAAATTATTATTACAACCAAGCTCGCTGAATCCATTCCTGAGGATTTTTCAGATGCTGAGTCAGATGGTGTCTACGTTTCCATTATTGTTCAGGACACTGGATGCGGAATGTCCCGGGAGGTGCTGGAGAAGGTATTCGAACCTTTTTATTCCACCAAGGGAACCGGTCGTGGGCTTGGCATGGCCGCCATATACGGAATTACAAGGCAGCACAAAGCAATGATTCATACAAAAAGCGAGCCTGATATCGGGACCACGATTGAACTTCTTTGGCCAACTACAATGCAGCTTCCAGATGACAATGCTTCAGAGTCCGTGATTGATACCGGCTATAAACAAGCTCCCCCTCCCACTGGTTCAGTACTTGTTGTTGATGACGAAGAAGTTGTGCGTGAAGTTGCGACAGACATCCTTGCCGGTTCCGGCTATAGTGTTCTAATTGCTGAGGATGGCGATGATGCTGTAGAAGCCATTAAAACGAATCCGGATATAACTCTTGTCATTCTCGACATCATTATGAAACGAATGAACGGCAAAGAGGCGTATGTGGAATTTAAAAAGATTAGGCCTGGTATAAAGGTTTTGGTCTCAAGCGGTTACGATGAAGATAGTCCGGTGAAGGATATTCTGAATATGGGAGCCGAGGGATTTATTCAAAAGCCTTATAACCTTGATGAACTTTTGTCCAAGGTGAGTAGTATTCTCAATAAATAGTAAGAATTCTACCACCTATCGATCACTTACCAAAGCGAAGGTTGTTTGTCGCTCTCAGTTACTTTGCTTTCCTTTTTTTGTACTACTTTCCCGGTATTGGCCTTTTCAGGTAAAGGCTGCTTGTCTCTATCAGTAGTAACTACATTATTTCCCTGCTTACTCTGCTTATCCTGACTTTGGGCCGCATTTCCGGCGCTTGGCTTTTCAGATGGTGGTGAGGGGAAGGTTCCAGACATGGCGTTCAAAATTATTTCCTTGACTTCGGAAGAGAAATCTTTTCTAAGCATCCAGTCTAGAAATCCGTTGTCGTGCTCAACAACCTCTTTTAGGGACTTACCTCGGTGAGGGCCGAAGTTCAAACAGGCCTCACCATCTCGCCATACCATCTTACCGAACCTGTCAACAAACAATGGGTTTTTCTGATCGCAGTATTTATGCAGATCCTCAGTAGTTCTTGGCACATCATCGTAGCGGTCTAGCTGAGCCTCTAGAATGTCAATCGTGGCCTCAACATCAGCAAGTGCCGCATGTGCGTTGTCATGGCTTTTGTTACAGTAGTAGCGAAGAGCTGCCTCCAGGGTTCGTGGCTCTTTTTTATGGAAAATCACCTGTGCGTCAACTAATGCCCCGTTTTCGATGGAGAAGGCAATCCCGGCACGTTTGAATTCCTCTATGAGCATAGGAACATCAAACCTAATAATATTGAATCCGCCCAGGTCGCAGCCCTCAAGAAAGGAAGCTATATCCTGGGCTATCGCCTTAAATACAGGTTTATCCCTTACATCTTCATCTGTGATTCCATGTATATTGCTGGCAATCGTCGGGATTGGAATTTGAGGGTTTATGCGCAATGACAAAGTCTTGCGGTCGCCATTAGGGAGTATTTTTACTATAGCTATCTCGACTATGCGATCTGTGAGCGGATCTACACCTGTAGTTTCCAGGTCGAAGAATGCTATAGGTTTATCGATTTTCAGGTTTTTCATCAAGCCTAGCATAGGGGGAGCAATAGAATTTTGTCAAACCGGTAGCAATAAAATTCTTGACATGATCTGGCCTTAATGCTAACGTTCTTCTAAATTCATACTGAATAATTAAGGAAGAGGAGGATCAGATTTTATGACAAAAGCAGAACTTATCGAAAAGATGGCGGAGGATGCAGACATCACCAAGGCGGCGGCTGGTAAGGCTTTGGATTCAATGACCGATAGCCTGGGAAAGGCACTCAAAAAAGATGATAAGGTGACTTTGATTGGGTTCGGAACGTTTTCAGTATCAAAACGCGCTGCCAGAAAAGGTAGAAATCCGCAGACCGGTGAAGAGATTGATATCAAGGCATCTAAGGCTCCGAAATTTACCCCTGGTAAGGCTTTTAAGGAAGCAATACAGTAGGGTGGACAGGCCCCTGTGCCTGCCCACGTGAGGGCAATCACAGGTGTTTTCATGTGAGGGAAACCACAGGGGGATGCCCCTACGTTTCCGTTTGTTTTTGTTTTTGTTTTTCGCCTTTTATTTATGAGCATACACGAGCGCTACATGCAGCGCACTCTTGCGCTTGCGGATAAAGCCAGGGGGAAAACCAGCCCCAACCCAATGGTTGGTGCCCTGTTGGTTAAGGGTAATCGGGTAATTGCAGAGGGATACCATAAAAAAGCCGGAACCCCTCATGCGGAAGCCGTAGCCCTTTCCCGTGCAGGTTCCAAGGCAAAGGGAGCCACGCTTTACGTAAACCTCGAACCCTGTTGCCATACTGATAAGAAAACGTTGCCCTGTACCGATGGTATTATCCGAGCAGGAATAAAAAGGGTTGTGGCAGCGATAAGAGATCCAAATCCCAAGGTTTCGGGTCGTGGATTTCGCAAGCTTCGTGAAGCCGGGATAGATGTTATCTCTGGAGTTCTGCGGCAGGAAGCGCGTGACTTAAACAGGGTTTTTATTCACTTTATCACCACTGGTCTGCCATATGTTACTCTGAAGGTAGCCCAAAGTCTCGACGGAAAAATAGCAACAGCAGGCGGTCAGTCCAAGTGGATTACCGGACCGGTATCCCGCCGAATAGTCCATCGATTGCGGTCGGAAAATCAGGCCATAATGGTGGGTTCGGGTACAATAAAAGTTGACAATCCCTCTCTGACAGCTAGAATTCGCTCTGGAAGAAACCCGGTTCGTATAATAGTGGATGGAAAGCTTGAGATTCCCGCTAACAGTAAGGTTCTCACAGACGGCGTTGCTCCCACCTGGATCGCCACAGTGATGCCTCCTGAACATCCTGCGACCAGTTCTATGTTGCAAAAAGGGGTGGAAATCCTTCATATCAGAGGCGAAAATGGAAAACTCTATATGAAGGAACTTATGCGTGAGATCGCCAACAGGGGCATAACCTCAGTGCTAATAGAGGGCGGTTCCGCCATCAATGCCGCAGCGCTCAGAGCTGGAGTTATAAACCGGGTGATGTTTTTTATTGCTCCAAAAATAATCAGTGGACGAAACGCGATACCGTCTGTAGGCGGTCCTGGCATTGATATTCTTGAAGAAGCTGCCAGGCTGGGGCCGATGTCCGTTACGCAGACAGGGAGTGACATTCTTGTAGAGGCCGAACTTCTCGGGTAGTTGCCTCACATGTTTTCAATTAGTTTTCCCCGGTTTTTTTCCTTTCGATTTAAAGTTTCTGCGATAATTTCTCTTATACTTCTATTTGTATCAATTGCTAATGCTTCATCCTACAACTGGAAGTTGGTTGCGTACGATGATTCGGCAAAATATTTCATAAACACGGATCACATAGAAAGTGATAACGGAACGATTTTATTTTGGGTTAAGACAAAATACAATTCTGGCAAGGTTACCTCCATCCAGTATCGTGTTTTTTGCAGCTCTTTTGAGTTTCAGAAAGAAAAATCGATGATCTACGAAAATAAACAGTCTTACACAAAAGACCTTTCAGTGTCGGAGCCGAGTTTTATTGGCGAGGTCCCTATTATGCTTAAATGTTTCGAGCTTTTCTGCGGTGAAAAGATCGAAACCGAGCGCTCAGACGGAATGCTCAAAGCGCAGGGCTGGATCTACAGACCTACGGCCACCAAGGAGGAAATCAAGGTCGGACGCTGGACCTACTGGTATGACAACGGTGTGAAAAGAGAGGAGCTTTTCTTTAAAAACGGAAAAAAAGAGGGCGTCTGGACCTTCTGGAACAGGGACGGAAAAAAGTGGAAGCAGCAGAATTACAAAAATGACCTCCTTGATGGCCTCTGGACCGTGTGGCATCCAAACGGTAAGAAGAGCATAGAGCGTAATTACGTAAACGACCGCCTTGAAGGAAGATCCACGCAGTGGAATGAACATGGAGAAATAATCCAGGAAAGCTGGTACAAAGATGGCAATCCCGTTAGTCCGCCCCCGAATCAATGAAGTAACGGTTACTCTACCAGGCCGGTGACTTTCGGGGTAGAAGCAAAGACAATTAGCGCTTGGATGTCTCTTTTAGCTTGTATGACGAATCACTGCAATATTAAACTTGGCCGATTTGGTTATTTGCAACGAGCAAAACATTGGGTGGATAAAAATTATTCAAACGAGCGGATATACGACATATCCTATTTGTCATGAGATATTAGGAGATCGGGGCCCAATGCGGGAAAGACATTTTCGATATATGAACCCCACACGGACATAATAGTAAAAGGGGTAGTGGGTCAAACCTGCAATTAGGCAGAAACTTTCGGGACGTTGTTGCATACTATGCATAACTTATGCGTTGTTAAGTTCCTCCCCTCGTGCAATTGCACGGGTAATAGTGGACGTGGCCACCCCTAAG
>VAPH01077335.1_pt1 | contig 10857 bp, 12 predicted proteins | sample 3393861 | NCBI WGS metagenome assembly VAPH01 (sample SAMN08290439, study PRJNA428436) | hydrothermal vent metagenome | isolation source: Deep-sea hydrothermal vent chimney | place: Atlantic Ocean: South-mid Altantic Ridge | reverse complement strand
TGAGCAGTTAAAAACTCACCAGTTGATACATCTAAAAATGAGATTCCTATGTGTTTTTTACCAAAATGCACCGCAGCTAAAAAATTGTTCTTTTTGGCTTGTAATACTTCATCATTTAAAGCAACTCCTGGTGTAACCAACTCAGTTACACCACGTTTTACAATAGTTTTTGTCATTTTAGGATCTTCCAACTGATCGCAAATAGCAACTCTTAATCCCGCTTTTACCAGCTTGGGTAAATAGGTATTTAATGAATGATGAGGAAAACCGGCCAAAGCTGTTTCCGTTTCACTTCCCGCTCCTCGTTTAGTAAGTACAATTCCTAATATTTTTGCTGCTTTTTTGGCGTCTTCTCCAAAAGTTTCATAAAAATCTCCTACTCTGAATAGCAACATGGCATCAGGGTACTTTACCTTGATCTTATTGTATTGCTTCATTAAAGGAGTAACTTTCTTTGCTTCTGTTTTTGCCAATTTTTGAAGTGTTTTTTATTTTAACTTTGTGATTATTGTAGAAAAAGGTTAGTGTACCCGATAAACGCAAAGATATAATATTAATAAGAAAATGGAAATGCAATTTGATCAAATCTTAAAGGAATTAAAATCTCTTTCCAGTCCTAGAATTAAATCCTATAAAGCTAAAAAATTTGGAATTGAAAGCGATAATTCTTAGGGAGTTTATCAAAAAGACATTTTATTTTTAGCAAAAAAAATAGGCAAAAACACCATATTAGGAGACAAGCTGTTTAACACCAATATTTATGAAGCACAATTGTTATGCGCAAAGACATGCAGCCCTGAAAAAATTTCAGAACAACAAATGGAGAAATGGATTACTTATTTTAACACCTGGGAAATTTGCGATTCATTTTGTATGCAGTTGTTTAAATTTCATTCTTTAGCCATTGAAAAAGCTTTTTTGTGGTGTGAAAGAGAAAAAGAATTTGAAAAGCGGGCAGGGTTTGTATTGATGGCAACCTATGGTTTCGCAAATAAAAATGCAAATAATGAAGTTTTTGAACAGTTTTTTCCTCTTTTAATCCGGCATGCTTACGATGATAGAGTATATGTAAAAAAGGCTGTGAATTGGGCATTGAGGCAAATAGGAAAACGCAATATTGATTTACAAAAAGAAGCTATAAAAACTGCGAAAATAATTTTAAATCAAAGCTAAAAATCAGCCCAGTGGATAGCAAAAAACGCCTTGTGTGAATTACAAAGTGAAAAAGCAAATATTTTAGATTATCCCAGAAATATTTATAGATAGTAAAGATAATGTAAAATTCGATTCAGGAACATATTTTATAGTTTTAGATCTGCAAAATCTCCATAAAATTATATTCTTTTATCCTTTTTTCTTTTTTACTTTGCAAACGATTTGAAAATGTTAAAGATGCGCAAACTAAAAAACAGTGAATTAGGAAGATTAAATGTTGAGCAATTCAAAAAGGAAGACAAAATTCCTTTGATTGTTATTTTGGATAATATTCGAAGTTTAAACAATATTGGTTCCGTTTTTAGAACTTCAGATGCCTTTTTAATTGAGAAAATATTTTTATGCGGAATTACTGCTAAACCACCTAACAAAGAAATTCATAAAACTGCTTTGGGCGCTACAGATTCTGTAGATTGGGAATATGTAGAAAACACAATAGATTTAGTAAAGAAATTGCAAAAAGAAAATATCAAAATTGCCGCTATCGAACAAACCGAAAACAGTACTATGTTGCAGAATTTTAAAATAGTTTCGAATCAAAAATATGCTGTTATTTTTGGAAATGAAGTAAAAGGGGTGCAGCAAGAAGTAGTTTCTGCATCTGATTTTTGTATTGAAATTCCGCAATTTGGAACCAAACATTCTTTAAATATATCAGTGAGTTGTGGAGTTGTTTTATGGGATCTGTTTAATAAAATGAATTTGCAAAATGGATGAATTACAATTTTATTTTAATATTGGATTACGACATGTATTAGATTGGAAAGCTTATGATCATGTAATGTTTTTAATCGTGTTGACAATTTACTACAGTTTTAAGGAATGGAAGAATGTAGTTTGGCTAGTCACCGCTTTTACCATTGGACACACGTTTTCTTTGATCCTGTCAGCATATGATATCATATACGTAAAAATGAAAATAGTGGAATTTTTAATTCCGTTAACAATATTAATAACAGCCGGATACAATATTTTTACTATAAAAGATACACGCAAAAGTATTGTATTTACTTCTATTGTTGCCATGATATTTGGCTTGATTCACGGATTTGGATTTTCCAGTTATTTTAAAATGATGGTTGATGATACAGAAGATAAATTATTTCCATTAATTGAATTTGCAATTGGCATTGAAATTGCACAATTACTAATAGTTCTTTTAATTTTAAGTGTTTTAAAAAAATCAAAGCGAGATTGGATATTGGTTATTTCATCTATTGTAATAGGAGTTATAATTCCCATGTTGATTGAAAGAAAATTTTGGTAATTTTTAACAGCTTTCTTTTTAAAGTTTTATATTTTCGCTGTTAATGATTTATTGAAAATTTAAATGAAGCAGAAAAAACAAGAAAGATATGATTTAGCCTATTTAAAGATGGCAAAAGAATGGGCGAATTTATCTTATTGCAAGCGAAAACAGGTTGGTGCTTTGATTGTTAAAGACAAAATGATTATTTCCGATGGATATAATGGAACTCCAACAGGTTTTGATAATTGTTGTGAAGACAAAGACGGAAACACCAAATGGCATGTTTTACATGCTGAAGCCAATGCCATTTTAAAGGTAGCATCTTCCACTCAAGCTTGTAACGGGGCAACCCTTTATATTACCTTATCGCCCTGTAAAGAATGTAGTAAGTTAATTCACCAGGCAGGAATTAAAAGACTTGTTTATTCAAATGCCTATAAAGATAATTCAGGATTAGAATTTTTAAAAAAAGCAAATATCGAACTTTTACATTTATCTATTGATGAATAAAAAAACAAAAATATATCTCCCTTTGTTGTTAGGATTGGCAGTGGCGTTTGGGATCTTTTTAGGCAGCTCACTAAATTATCAAAAGAGGACTATGACCTTTTTCGGGGGAACTCCTCAAGAAAAAAAAATTAAGCGATTGATAGACTATATTCAATACGAATACGTGGATGATGTTGATACAGATAGTTTATTGGATGGTACTATTAAAAACATGCTGAGTAAGTTAGACCCACATTCAGTTTATATACCTGCTAAAGAACGTGAGCGAATTACTGAATCCATGAATGGTAAATTTGTTGGAATCGGGATACAATTTAGAATGTATAAAGATTCTTTGACGGTTATTAAAGTACTGGATAATGGCCCGAGTAAAAAAGCTGGTATCAAAGCAGGAGATAGAATATTGATTGCAAATAACGACACTCTTTTTGGTAAAAATATTAGAGATAGCTACATTTTAAAGACTTTAAAGGGCGAACCGGACACAAAAGTGGATTTAACAGTTTATAGAAAATCTGAAAATAAAAACTTACCTTTTACTATAATACGTGGAGAAGTACCAATAAAAAGTGTTGACGCCTTTTATATGCTTAATGATGATTTAGGTTATATTAAAATAAACAAATTTGCAGCTACTACCTACGATGAATTTAAAGAAGCTTTAGATGATTTATTGGAAAAAGGCATGAAAGAACTGGTTTTGGATTTAAGACATAATCCGGGAGGATATATGCAAGTGGCTACTGATATAATAGATGAATTTTTAGAAGACGGTGAACTAATTGTATTTACTAAAAATAAAAGGAATAAAATTGATAAAACATTTGCCACTAAAAAAGGTGAGTTTGAAAACGGGCATGTTTTTGTATTGATCAATGGAGCATCAGCCTCAGCTAGTGAAATTATTGCCGGAGCCTTACAAGATAATGATAAAGGAACTATAGTGGGCAGAAGATCATTTGGAAAAGGACTGGTTCAGCAAGAAATGGAATTAGGAGATGGATCGGCAGTAAGATTAACCGTATCAAGATATTATACCCCAACAGGGAGATCTATACAAAAACCATATGATCATAAAGGTAATACAGAATATTATAAAGAATTTGCAAAAAGGTATGATGAAGGCGAATTGATGAACGCTGATAGCATTAAGGTGAATGATTCATTAAAATTTGTAACTCCAAAAGGAAAAATAGTTTATGGAGGTGGAGGAATTGTTCCGGATGTATTTGTAGCTATAGATACGACTATGTATTTTGACAATATTCACTACGGGAGGTTGAATAATTTTATTTTTGATTATTTTGATACACATCAGGATAGTTTTGAAAATTGGACATTTAATAATTTTAGGAAAAAATTTGATTTAGACAGCAAAATATTTAATACTTATATGAAAACCTTGCCGGCTGATTTTCAAGAACTTGATCGATTGGAAGAGAAAAATCTAAAAATGTATTTAAAAGCTTTATTTGCCCAACAATTATTTGATGCTAATGCGTATTACAAAATTAGAAATGAACAAGATAATATGTTGGAAAAGGTTTTAGAACTTAACAGAAAAGGCTATCCAATTGACCAATAATAAGGTGTTCCAACGGTTTGGCTCGTATGTTAGCGATTATACATAATTAAATCAATTCCTAAAAAAGAAAATGTATATGTATTCCTTGTTTCAAATTTCGTATTGTTTAATTCCATTCTAAATTTGTTTAGTCAGCAAAAATAATAAATCAAGTAAAATGCAAACACATAACATGTAAAAAGGAAAATGTATTTTTGTAAAGCATTTTTTATTTATATTACGTGTTCCAGTTAGGAAAAACCATAGTTTCAGAAGATATTATTGAAAAAGTTTTTGTGTGCAACTTAACGGCCTGTAAAGGTACCTGTTGCATTGATGGAGACGCCGGTGCACCCTTGGATGAAAATGAAATTAATATTCTTGAAGAAATCTATCCAAGTGTAAAGCCGTATTTGAGGGAAAATAGTATTGAAGTGATTGAAAATCAAGGAGTTTATATTACTAATAAAGACGGTGAGTGGGAAACGCCTCTTATTGATGGAGCAGAATGTGCGTATGTAATGTATGACGAAAACAATATTGCTCTATGTGCCATTGAAGAATCGTTTAATCGAGGAGAAATAGATTTTATAAAACCTGTATCTTGTCATTTATATCCGATTAGAATTCAAGATTACAGTAAGTTTGCTGCGGTAAATTTTCATAGTTGGCAAATTTGCGATAATGCTTGTAGTTTGGGTGAAAAATTACAAATGCCCGTCTACAAATTTGTTAAAAAAGCATTGATCAGAAAGTTTGGAAAAGATTGGTATAATGATTTGGAAGAAGTAGCAAAAGAATACCTGAAAAAAAAGCTCTAAATTATGATTTATTGATATCATATATTATTAAATTAATTCTTCGTATTATTATGAAATGTAAAGTATTATAAATGTATTTTAATTTTTTATGTCTGTGTTAAGGAATAATGTACATATTCTTCTTTTGTTATTATTACCATTTTGTATTTTTTCTCAAAAAATAGACGATGCTTATATATATAATAAAAACGTTAAAGCCACCGAACTGATAAGAGAAGGTAAATTTTCTCAAGCAAATTCAATACTTGATAATTTGCTTAGTGAATTAATTGCAAATAACGAAGCTCCTAGATATTTCGCAATAACCTATCAAACCATGGCAAAAGTCCTGAGAAGCCAAGGACTTTATGAAGAATCTATACATATTGCTCGTAAGTCATTAGCTTTTAATTTAAAAAATAAAGATAGCGTTAATATTGCTGATAATTATAACACAATTGGTGTTAACCATTATTTACTATCTGATTTTGATAGCACCAGAATTTATTACGAAAAATCATTTGAAATAAAGAGAAAAATAAAAACAAATCCATACGATTTGGCAATTTCTGCTTATAATTTGGCTATTTTATATGATGATTTAGCTCAACCTGATAAAAGTTTAGAATTGTATTTGGAAGCAGAACAGAATATTTTAATAAGCAAGAACCCTAAAAATTTCTTATCGGATGTTTACGTTGGAATCGCACATATTTATTTTGATAATAATATTAATAAAGCTGAAGAATATGCAGAAAAAGCATTGGATGTTGGTTTAAAAACGTACGGTGAAAATAATCCAAATATGACCTTTGCATATACCTTGTATGCAACTATTTTAGAATCGAAAAAAAAATATAAAGAATCCATTAAACTTCTTGAGAAAAGTTTAAAAATTCGAAAATTAACATATGGTGAAAATCATAAGTGGACTTGTGAGTCTTATTATGATTTAGCGAATGCTTATGTGTTAGATAAACAATTTGACAAATCAGAAGACTATTATAAAAGGGCCATCAATTTAGGAGAAAAGATAAATAGTTCTCATTATAAGGCGAATGCTCAAACTTATTTGGCTAAAATGTACCTTGATCAAAATATAAAGCTTGATGAGGCAGAAAGGTTATTATTAAGTGCTTTGAAGGTAAAAACAGGCATTTTAGGATATAAAAATGATGTTATTGCCGAAAATTATTTATTCCTGGCAGATATTTCTAAAAAAAGACAAGATAATGACAAATTTTTCACTTTTATTGATTATGTCTTTAACTCCTCCGCATATAGTAAAAATAACCTTAGTGAAGTAATAGCCCCAATTGAAGTTTTAGATGCATTAATTATGGTTGGTGATTGGTACGATGAAAAGTACAATAGTTCCCAAAATATCGAATTTCTTCAAAAGAAATACGATCTAATTGATGAGGGAGTAAAATTAATTAAGTATACACAAAAAAATTCCCTTTCTGATAATTCTAGAATTGAAATCGCTAATGAATACAGAGACGTATTTGAAAAAGGTTTGAATACTAGTTGGAAATTATACAACAAAACAAATGATGATAAATATTTAGAAAAAGCATTTGAGTTATCCGAAACTAATAGAAACACTACTTTATTGGAAGGTCTTCAAGATATTAAATACAAACTTTACAGTGGAATCCCTGATGACTTATTAGATATTGAAAAACAAACAAAGCAAAAATTAGAAAGAGTTAAATTGGACTTACACTTTGAAAAAATTGCGAGTAATCCTGAGAAAGAATTTATTAGCGAATTATTAGATCAAAGAATTTATTTGAGCAATAAATTAGACAGTTTGCACAAATATTTTAATACTAATTACCCGAGATACGCAAATTTTAAATTCAACAATAAAAAAATTGAAATATCGGATGTTCAAAAAAACATTGACAACAATACGCAATTATTAACTTATTTTTTGGGAGAGAAAGATCTGTATACTTTTAATATTACCAAGCAAAAAACAACTTTTTTAAAACAAAAGGTTACTAAAGATCTACTTGAAGAAATCAAGAATATAAAAAACAATATTGTTCAAAGAATAAACATAGAAGATATCAGTAAAAGATTATATTTATTTCTATTGAGCAAACAAATAGAAGACAGTAAAAAAGATATGATTGTTATTCCGGATAACATATTGAATTATATTCCTTTTGAAATTCTTCAAAGAGAAAACAGTAAATATTTGATTGAAGATTTTGCAATAAGCTATTCCGGATCTGTTCGTTTGTTTTTGGAATTGCAAAGTGACTATTTTAATTATGAATGTGAAAATTACTGGGCAGGATTTTCACCAAAATATAAAAATGATGAACAATTACATTCTAGTTCGGATGAGATTTCTGCCATTTCAAAAATAATTGATGGTAAAACCTTTATTGGAGAAGATTCAAAAAAACAAACTTTTCTTGAAAACAATAAGAATTTTTCAATTTTGCATTTGGCGATGCATGCAGAAATTGATGATGAGAACCCCATGTTCAACAAGTTGATTTTTTCTGATGGGGATTTAACTTCGTCCGAAATTTATATTTCCGAAAGTAAAGCTAATTTAGCAATCTTAAGTGCCTGTAATACTGGGTCGGGTAAATTGGAAAAAGGGGAAGGCGTAATGAGTATGGCAAGAGCATTTCATTTTTCTGGAGTTCCTTCTGTTATTATGAGTTTGTGGAAAGTACCGGATAAAGAGACTAAGCAAATAATGGTTTATTTTTACAAACATTTAAAAGAGGGTAAGTCAAAGAGTGAAGCCTTAAAAAAGGCCAAATTAGATTATTTAACAGCAACACGCGACATCAATTTAAAACATCCATATTATTGGTCGGGTTTCGTACTTAACGGGAATACAGCGAATTTAAAAACATCAAAAAATAAGGGATATTATTTCTTTGGAGGTTTAATTATATTTGGGTTGGTACTGTTAGGAAGAATAATTTTAAAAAAATGATATTAATTTAATGCATTTAAAATTTTTGTTGCCTCTTCTTTTTTAAATGTATTTGTGGGGTGGTTTACAATAAGAGAAAACTGGGAAATAGCTTTGTTATTTTCATTCATTTTTAAATAAGCTAAACCCAAATACCAATTAGCCAGTTCATCAAAATTCAAATCGGATTCTTTATAATTCTTAGAAGTTGCAATAGGCAACAAAATATTTATTGCTTCTGAAGTTTTATTCACTTCTAAATAACTCATGGCTTTATAAAATAAAATATAAGTATCTTCTGAATTATCAACAGAATTAAACAAATTAATTGATTTGTAATAATTACCTCCTTCATAAGCGACAAAAGCCTTGAATTCAAGGCTATTTTCGTTTTCTCCTCTCTCAATAGGTCGAACTATATTTCTATAAGGCTCAAAATGTTGTGAAAAGAGTTGTTCAGAAGAAATGAAATAATGGTTTTTTACAAACCAAAAACCCAATCCAATCAATAAGGCTAATGATGCTGCAACCAACCATTTTTTTGGTATAAATAAAACAGTTGATTTTTTTTGAACATTTTCTTCAAATTGTTGAAGGGTTGATTTAAGATCTTTTTGTTGTTGAATTGAAATAATTTTTTTCAAATCTTTTTGAAAAATAAATTCCTTTTTAAAGTCTTTATCACTCTGTAATAAATCATTAAATAGCAATTGCTCTTTCGGATTTAAAGAATTACTGAAATATTTATCTATTAATTCTAAGTTTTTCATAACTTTTTGTTAGCCAAATCTCTTAATTGTTTAACACAACGTGATTTTTGACTTTTTAATACTTTCTTGCTGCTATAATTTAATACTTCTTTAATTTCATCTAAAGAATACCCTTGATAATAGAACAATTTTAATACATTTTTACACCGATCACCTAATTTACTAAAATATTCATTCAATAGTTTCTGTTGATTAGTTAATTTTTCATCTAAAAGGTTAACATCAAAATCAATATTTTTTTCATCTAAATTGATTTCATTGTTTAATTCGATTTTAGATTTTAATCGATAAGAATGGAAAATTTTATATTTTCCTATAGCAAATAAATATGTTGATACACTACTGTTTAGGTTATTTATTTTACCATTTATCGCATTTTCCCGCAATACTAAAATGGCATCTTGATAAATATCAACAGCATCATATTTTTCAATATTATACTGTTTAGAAAAATTTATAAAGGCATCTCTATTGTCGTTATAAATTTTTTCTAAAGTTCTATTATCCCCTTGCTTAAGCAAATCTATAATATTTTTTGAATTATTAGCGCTCATTTATAACAAAAAAGATAAGAAACATTAAATTTTTATTGCGAATATACAAAACGTTTGATTTAATTATTACGCCTTTAATTGAAACGATAAATTCAATAAAAAACGAAAATTAAATTAGTAATTATAAATGATAATTAAATAATGATTTACCTTGCTTTAAGTAATGGAATACCTTATCCATTTATGGAGATTGCATATGATTTGTAACTATAGAATTTTTCTGGTCTAGAAAGGCTCTATTATTTATGAAAAGACACCATAATAAGAAAAGTTAGTATTAATTATTATTGCATATTAAATATATTTTTGGTTAAAATTTAAATTAGCATGAAACTTTGCATTATATTATTAGCAATCTTTATTACCTCAAATGAAGTAATTTATAGTCAAGAACTAAAGGAAAATTTAATGGATTCAGAAAAGGGATTGGTTTACTTTTTACGAGGAAAAGGGTATTCGGGTTCTGCGTCTTCATTTAGTGCTTTGATTGATAAAAAGAGAGTTTGTAAATTAAATAACAGAAGAAATTCAGCCCATGAAATTACGCCCGGACTTCATGATTTCGAAGCTCAGTTCAGTGGTAAAAAAGGTAAAGGAAAAGTAGAAATTGTTGAAATAGAAATTGAAGCAGGTAAAACTTATTATATACGAATGGTTATGCAAGAATCATTTCTTTTGAATGATATATCAGCGGTTGAAATTACAAGAAATTCAGCTTTAAGATTATTGAAGGACGACAAATTGAAACTTGATAAAAACTTTGGAGAATAGATGCAACACCTTTAAGAAGCTCGATATGTTCAAGTTGAAGGGAAACCTGGAGATAAGTATGACAAACTTAAAAAGATTAAACTACTCATTTGTAAAAACTAATATTCAATTAATTACAATCATTACTAATTTAGTACTCACCGAATTGCTCACTTTCATCCGGTTAAGGTGGTTCAGTTTGATCGGCTTATCCACTAATATAGTAATCAGTTATAAATTTAAAAGTCATGATAAGATTATTATTTAATTGATTATTGGGAGAATTTGCTTTTAAAACAATTATCGAATGCATGTGAATATCCCGAGTATGTAAAATTAATATTTATCATAGAAATTCAATGCTCCATTGATAGTTTCTATTCGTTGTTCATCTTTTTCGATTAATAATTCATGTTGAGCATTTTCCACCACGTAAGCAATACGAACTTTGCCTGATTTTTGAGCAGCATCTATAAATTTTTGATGTGCGTAGGG
>VAPH01055432.1_pt1 | contig 10879 bp, 9 predicted proteins | sample 3393861 | NCBI WGS metagenome assembly VAPH01 (sample SAMN08290439, study PRJNA428436) | hydrothermal vent metagenome | isolation source: Deep-sea hydrothermal vent chimney | place: Atlantic Ocean: South-mid Altantic Ridge | reverse complement strand
TGCTTGAGTAATGAAAGATTTGAAAATACTACGAATAGGATAACCAAAATACCATGATATTTACTGTATAACATGGCTGCCATAGAAAATCCTATGAACAGCGTGTTTTTCATGTTTTGGTTTAATAAAAATATTTTATAGGCATATAAGAAAACGGATACAAATAATAAAAGCGGGGTATCAGGAGTACTGATAAATCCAAAAATATTTAAAAACGCCATGGAAATAATCAACAGAAAGAATAACCAAACATGTCTCCACTTATCTTTATGGTCAATAATTAACCAAATAAAAACGAGCATTAGCGTAAAACTAATGCTTGAAAAAAACCGAACACCCATCTCACCATTAAAGATTAAACCACTAATCTTAATCCAAATTGCAACCAATGGAGGGTGATCAAAATATCCGAAAGCTAAATTTTTTGACCAAACCCAATAATACGCCTCATCTTCAAATAATGAGGTATATTTACTTTGCAACAAATTCATAACAAAGAAAATAATTAGAAAAAAAAGAAATTGATATTTTGGTTTTTGCAGTAATTTCATAAAGGTTATTTGCTATTGTATTTTAATTAACAACATCAAGTCAAAATTAGCAATAATTTATTTTACATTTGCTTAACAGAAAAAAAGAATTATGCAGGATACTCTGGTCATTATACCAACCTATAATGAAAAGGAAAATATTGAAAATATCATAAGAACTACTTTTTCACAAAAAAAATCATTTGATATTTTAGTAGTAGATGATAGTTCTCCTGACGGTACCTCAGAAATTGTAAAATCACTTCAGAAAGAGTATCCAAAAAGTTTATTTTTAGAAATAAGAAAAGAAAAAACCGGATTAGGAGTCGCGTATATTCACGGTTTTAAATGGGCTATTGAAAGAAAATATGATTATATAATTGAAATGGATGCAGATTTTTCACACAATCCTAAGGACTTAGAAAGATTGTATGATGCTTGTGTTAAAAAAGGTGCAGACGTAGCAATTGGTTCGAGGTATTCAAAAGGTGTAAATGTTGTTAACTGGCCTATGAGCAGGGTGTTATTATCTTATTTTGCTTCTAAATATGTTCACTTTGTTACTCGATTACCACTACATGATTCTACAGCAGGGTTTGTTTGTTACAGCAGAAAAGTTTTGGAAAAAATAAAGTTAGATAAGATTAAATTTGTTGGATATGCCTTTCAGATAGAAATGAAATACAAGGCATGGAAACATGGTTTTAACATCCGGGAAGTTTCTGTAATTTTCACGGATAGAACCTTAGGAGAATCTAAAATGAGTAAAACAATAATTACGGAAGCCATATTTGGAATTATAAAAATGCGATTTTCAAGATTACCAAAATAAAATATAGCAATAGGTCTACCAAAGTGTAAGTCAAGGGCAAATAGTTAAAAATGAACAGAACCACTTTAATAAAAAATGCGCAAATCGTAAATGAAGGCTCAATTGAAAAGAAGGATATTCTAATTGAAGGTGAGTTTATTTTAAGAATTGAAAAAAGTATTTCTGATCTTCCCGAACACACAAATATTATTGATGCTAAAAACAAATATTTATTACCAGGTGTTATTGATGATCAGGTGCATTTTAGAGAGCCGGGATTAACGCATAAAGGTGATATTGCTTCAGAATCTCGTGCTGCTGTTGCAGGAGGGATCACTTCTTATATTGAAATGCCAAACACCCGACCACAAGCTACAACACAAAAAATATTAGAAGAAAAGTTTAAGATAGCAGCTAAGAATTCATACGCTAATTACTCTTTTATGTTTGGCGGCACAAATGATAATTTAGAGGAGCTGTTAAAAACTAACCCAAAAAAAGTTGCAGCGATAAAATTATTTTTAGGCTCTTCAACAGGAAATATGCTCGTAGACGATGAAGAAGTTTTGGAAAAAATATTCGCGTCGACTAAAATGTTAATTGCAGTTCATTGTGAAGATGAAGAAACTATAAAAACCAATCTTAAAAAAAATATTGCAATTTATGGTGAGGATATTCCCATAAAGTTACACCCGGTTATTAGAAGCGAAGAAGCATGTTATATATCTTCTTCAAAAGCTATTGCTTTAGCAAAAAAAACGGGAGCTAGATTGCATGTGTTTCATTTATCAACAGCTAAAGAAACACAACTTTTTACGAATAAAATTCCCCTTGAGGAAAAACGTATCACAGCCGAAGTATGTATACATCATCTGTGGTTCGATGACAAAGATTATTCAACAAAAGGAACATTAATAAAATGGAACCCCGCTGTAAAATCAAAAAACGACAAAGAAGCCTTGTGGAAAGCTTTACTCGATGACCGGTTGGATATAATTGCAAGCGATCACGCCCCACATACACTTACCGAAAAACAACAGGTTTATACAAAAGCCCCCAGCGGCGGACCTTTGGTTCAACACGCTCTCATTGCTATGATTGAAGCTGTAAAAAGCAAAAAAATCACATGGGCAAAGATGGTTGAAAAAATGTGTCATAACCCGGCAATATTGTTTAAAATAGAAAAAAGAGGATTTATAAAAAATGGATTTTATGCTGATCTGGTACTGGTTGATCCTAATAAAAACCAAATGGTATCAAAAGATAATATTTTGTATAAATGTGGGTGGTCACCTTTTGAAGGAACTGAGTTTAGTTCAACAATAACACATACCTTTGTAAACGGAAATTTGATGTTTGATCAAGGAAAATTCAATGAGCGTATCAAAGGAAAAAGATTAATTTTTAACAGATAATGAAAATTGTTTTTTACATAGGTTTAATTTTACTATTTATTTCTTGCGAAAGTAAAGTAAAATATGAAAAACCGGAAGATTTAATACCCAAAGATCAGATGATAGATTTGTTGTATGAGATGCATTTAGCAAATGGAACAGCCGGTGTTAAAAATAATGATTTGGAAAAAAACGTGAACTACATGGCTTTGGTCTTTGAAAAATATAAAATTGATAGCACCAGGTTTGCGGCAAGTAATTTGTATTATATCGCAAATATAAACAAATATGAAGATGTTTTTGAAGAGGTAACTAGACGGTTAGACACATTAAAATCGGAATATCAAAGGAGCAGAGATTCACTTAAACAGGAGTTATATAAGAGTAAAAAAATTTATACGCCAAAAGATTTAATACAAGTTGACTCTCTAAAATAATTAATAATTAAATTCTGTTGCAATATTTTCAATTGCTTTCTCTACATTTTCAAACTTAAAATTTAGCGCAGATATAATTTTTTGGGAAGTAAAATAATTTTTTGATTGAGACGATCTTGAGGTGTTTTTGGTCATTAATGGTTTTGTTCCGGTAATTTTACTTTTTATATAATCTAATCGCCATAAAATTTCACTTAGTAATTTTGTAACATTAATTCTTGGTCTTTTTTTATCTAGTGAATCTGCAATTGTAAAGAACAGGTTTTTAAATGGTACATTTTCCGCCACCAAAATAAAGCGCTCATTTTTAATTTTACTATGCATTAGCGTATGCATTATTTCAACCACGTCTTTCACACTTATAAGCCCCGCAACACCTTCCGTATAAAAGTTAAACCCTTTGTTTATTAAAGTAAACAAATTACCGCTTCCTTTATGCCAAAACCCCGATCCTAATATAATTCCGGGGTTAACAATAATAACATCTACTCCTTCTTGTGAAGCTCTCCAAATTTCCATTTCGGCTCCGTATTTTGTGATGGCATAACCACTTTTATAAATTGCACTATTCCAGGACTCAGATTCGTCAATTGTACTATTACTGCTTTTTTCAACTGTAGCAACTGAACTAACAAAACATAGCTTTTTAATAGAATTGCTTATACATAAATTTACAATATTGGTTGTACCGTCTATATTAATTCTGCGCATTTTTTGATAATCAGCAGGGTCAAAAGAAACTAAAGCCGCACAATGATAAACGTATGTTACCTCTTTAAAGGCATTTTGTAGATTGGGAATGTTATTTAATTCGGCTTCGACCCAAACTATCTTTTTAAAAAGCGCTTCAAAGTCGGAAGTGTAATAGCCAAATACTTTTTTAACAGCATTTACATCACTTGTTTTTTGATAAATTGCCTTTACGGAATCATTTTTCAATAACAAATGATATAATAAATGCGAACCAACAAGACCGGTACCTCCAGTTACTAAAATCATACCGCAAAAGTAAAAAATTGGATTGTAACCTGAGATATGGTTTACGTATTTTTTATAAAAACAGAAAAGTAAAAGAATATTAAGCAACTTTGTCAAGTATTTTATTAATGTAAAAGGTTTCTTTTTATCTTTGCGGAAATTTGTTGAAAATGACAAAAAACTTTGTAGAAGAATTACGTTGGCGTGGACTCCTGCACAACATCATGCCCGGAACGGAAGAACAATTACAAAAAGAACAAACTTCAGCATATATTGGGTTTGATCCAACTGCCGATTCCCTACATATAGGTAGTTTGGTACAAATTATTTTGTTAATGCATTTTCAAAAAGCCGGTCATAAGCCCATCGCTTTGGTGGGAGGCGCTACAGGTATGATAGGAGATCCTTCTGGAAAATCAACAGAAAGAAATTTATTAGACGAAGAGACTTTAAATAAAAATATAGCCGGCGTAAAAAGAACTTTAGAAAGATTTATCGATTTTTCAGGCGATATTGATAATGCCGCCGAAATGGTTAATAATTACGATTGGATGAAAAATCTCTCCTTCCTTGATTTTGCACGTGATATTGGTAAACATATTACCGTAAATTATATGATGGCAAAAGATTCGGTTAAAAACCGGATAAATACTGAATCCAAAGAGGGGATGAGTTTTACCGAGTTTACTTATCAATTGGTTCAGGGCTATGACTTTTTGCATCTGTACACCCATAATAATTGCAAGTTACAAATAGGCGGAAGTGACCAATGGGGTAATATTACAACCGGTACCGAATTGATTAGAAGAAAAGCTCAAGGGAAAGCTTTCGCATTGACCAGTCCTTTGGTTTCAAAGGCAGATGGAACGAAATTTGGTAAAACCGAAGAGGGTAATGTTTGGTTAGATACCAAAAGAACTTCTCCTTATAAGTTTTATCAGTATTGGTTAAATGCCAGTGATGTTGATGCCGAAAATTATATCAAGATCTTTACTTTTTTAGACAAAGAAACTATTGATTTATTGACCGATGAACATAAAAAAGCACCACATTTAAGACTTTTACAAAAAAAAGTAGCCCAGGAAGTTACTACCATGACCCATGGTAAAGAGGCCTATGAAAATGCTGTACAAGCATCGTCTATTTTATTTGGAAAATCAACAGCGAATGATCTAAAAAATTTAGATAAACAAACATTTTTAGATGTTTTTGAAGGAGTACCCCAAGCAGAAATCAGTAAAGAAGACCTGGAAAGGGGTATGGATATAGTAACAGCCTTAAACGAAAAATCAAGCTTTTTAAAATCGAACGGAGAAGCTCGAAGAGCATTAAATGAAAACTCTATTTCGGTAAATAAAGAAAAGGTAAATGATGGATTTGTTTTTACTAGCAAAGACCTTATTGCTGACCGGTTTATTTTGCTTCAAAGGGGCAAGCGAAATTACTTTTTGTTAAAAGTGATATAAGAATATTTTTTGTCATTCTTTCCAAAACGTTAATTTGTTTGTACTAGCAATAATGATTCTATTTCAAATAGGCTTGTGTTGCATTTTTAAATCGCTATTATTCCAAACCTATGGTTATCAGGTGTTATTGTACGATAATAGTGTATATTGGTATGTATATAACAAGTTATAGCCAATTACAAAATTATACAGAAAAGATATTCACAATCAACAAAATCAGATTAAAATGGGCTTACATATAAAAACAAAAGAACAACAACATATCGTTTCTATTTTTGAAGGACGACTAATTGAAAACAAACCTTTAGCAGGAGACCCATTATATTCAAATCTTATTTATTGGGCAAATGTTGAAGCGGTTGAAGAAGGCACTTTCCCAATGCATCCGCACGAAGGAATTGAAATACTAACCTTTATCTTTAAAGGTGGATTAGAACATTTTGATACGGCAACCAACAAATGGACACCCTTGCCAGCAGATGCCGTACAACACATTCAAGCAGGAAGTGGATTACAGCATTCAGAAAAATATATAAAAGATTCAAGAGCATTTCAAATTTGGTTTAACCCAGATTTTAGTAAATCGTTAATAAAAGCACCTTATTATAAAGATTATCAAGCAGATTCTTTTAGTTGGATAAAGGAAAATGAATTAGAAGTAAAACATTATGTTGGCAAAGATGCACCTATTCAAACAGACGCTCCCGGAATATCAGCGAAACGATATAAAGTTCCTACAGGAAAACATTCATTAAATATTGACTCTAACAGTTTTCACTCTTTATACTTAATGGAAGGGGAAATTAACATTGAAGGAAGTAATATGAATAAAGATAGTTTCGTAAAAATAAACGGTATTGAAAAAATTGATTTTATTGCTTCAGAGAGTAGTGAAATATTCATTTTACAATCACCTTTAAAAATTAATTACGAGAGTGGACATTAAAAAAAAGGTTACAACAATGGCTATATTCTATTGTGATTCAGTGCATTAACAAAGTAAAAGCTAATTTACATAATTAATAGTGGAAAAATTTGACAACTTTAGTCCACAACAGAAGCATAGCCTTAACGTATACCATGCAAAAAAAGAACCACCACACATTTTAGCATATTTGATTTTTGGCAATACGCAAACCCACCCTCTGAAAAACATAAAACTAAAACCTCCCCAGCGCTTCTAAAAACAATTTCAAATATTTGCCTGTAATTTTATTTACCGGCGTTATTTTGTTTTCTAATATTTACCAAAATTTGTTATCTTTGGTAATATTTATATTTGGGATGCTCAAAATTATAGAAAATGAACTTCTAGAGGAATTCAAAGACAGAAATGCTTTCTCAAGAGAAGAACTATTTGACTTTTTCAGGTATTTCGAGCCTGATTTAAAAGAAGGCACCTTGGGATGGAGAATTTATGACCTTAAGAAAAAGAATATTATAAAACCTGTTCAAAGGGGATATTACAAAATTTCATACAAATCGGAGTACAAACCTGAGATTTCGAGAAATCTTTTAAAATTGGCAAAAGTAATCTCAAAGCAATTTAAAGATGTGAAATATTGCTTATGGGACACCGATTGGATTAATGAGTTCTCACAAAATCAATCGGGTAAAAATTTAATCATAATTGAAATTGAAAAAGACTTTGTTGAATCACTCTTTTACGAACTTAAAGATGCTTTTCGATTTGACTTCTATCTAAATCCTGATGAAAAAGTCATTGACTTTTATATATCAGAAAGCCAAAACCCGGTTATCATAAAAAAACTGATTACAAGATCTCCAATTACAAAGCAGACAGAAAAGAAGATTAAATTTTACACCCCCCCGCTTGAAAAAATATTAGTAGACCTTTTTACAGAAAAAAAACTATTCTACTTCTACCAAGGAACTGAACTGATGCACGTATATGAAAACGCCTTAAAAAACTACACGCTTAATTATACCAAATTATTCAGCTACGCGAAAAGAAGAGAAAAAGAACAAAACATAAAGCAATTTATGATTAACCATATGTATCACCTTGTAAAAGACCTAATCAATTGATAAGAGAACATTGCTTTACAGAAAAATGATTTTTTAACACTTAATTTTATATGTAAAATGCTCTATTTTATATAAATAACTAATACCATGAAAAAATAATATCAAATGGGTTTAGCTTTACTTTTAGAGACAAAGAAATGTTTTTTGTAATTGAAAATGACTGTATTAAGGATTCTGATGGAGTAAAATACTGCAATAGTTCAAATAGTTAAATGAATTAATAATATCAACTAAAAGTAGCTACCGGTTAAGTAACTTGTAGTGAAATTTTGGCAGGAGTTATATATTCCTATATTTATTCTTTACAGATTTATAATTTTTTTTTCATTTTTCTGCAACAAAACTGCTAACAACAAGCTCAGTTACATTCATTTTTTTTCTTTTAACAATAAATTGTGATACGATTTTCAAAAGAAAGGAATAAATTTGTATAATCTTAAAATAACCAAGAAAAAAGAGATTTATAAATTTTAATAGATTAATTATGGATAATACAAAAAGCAGGCGTTTAATTATGGCAATCGTAGTTATTGCTGTAGGCGTTGGAGGCTATTATTTTTTAACGAATAAAGATGAGGTCAAAATAAGTGAAGTAAAATCAAATAAGACTAAAACAGAAGAAGTAAAAACGAACGAAATTAAAACAAATGAAGTCGAAGAAAATGTTGGACAAAACCTCGCCACACAAGATAAAAAAGTAATAGTGTACAGATCACCGAACTGTGGTTGCTGTACCGGTTATGCAGACGAACTAAAAAAACAAGGATATGAAGTGGAAGTTGTTTCTTTAGATGATCTAAACCCGATTAAAGATAAATATGGAATTCCTGCTAATTTACAAAGTTGCCACACAACTGTTGTTGATGGTTATTTTATAGAAGGACATGTACCAATAGAGGTTGTTGAAAAACTACTGAAAGAAAAACCGGAAATAGATGGCATAGGATTACCCGGAATGCCAATAGGAACTCCCGGAATGCCAGGAGCAAAGCGTGAGCCCTATAGAATATATAAATCTGTTGACGGAAAATTTACAGAATATATTACTATTTAACCCAACATAATTTCCTCTAAGTCCACTTGTTAACAAGGAAGGTCTTACTTAGAAAATGGTTTTTATTAAGATCTTAATAAAAACCATTTTTTATCCTATTTTATTTTAGTATTACCTCCTCTGATTATAATGGTTCACTTATCTCAAAATCACGAAACAATTTTGTTAAAATACAATGATGTAAAACAAATGTTATCCGGTGATTTTAAGGGTTAAATTGTATATTTGTGAGTATGTTGCAAGTTAGGCTTCATACCAAAAACGGAACCTGAATTCAAGAAACTTTAAATTCAATTACCTCCAATTAATTTTTATGAACCTCTTGTTTTTGACAAATTCTTTAGGAGTTTTTTCTAAAATTTCTATTCTTAATGCATCTATCAAAGCATCTTTAGAAAAAGAATGGTGTGTAACAATACTTACTTCTCTTACCGGTTTGGGTTCAGTAAATTGAATATTACAGCCAGTATCATTTTTGTTAATTGCCATTTCTGGGACTAATGTAAAACCTCCATAATTATCAACCATTTTTTTTAAAGCCTCAATTGAACCACTTTGAAATTTAATATTTTTATTATTATTTGAATTATTACAGATATTTAAAACTTGATTTCTAAAACAGTGCCCACTTTTCAAAAGCCACACATTATCCAATTTTTCAATTTCCTTTACTGAGATAGTTTTCTTATTTTCAGTAAAGTCTTTTTTTTGTCCATAAAAAATAAATGGTTCATTATACAGTTTTACCTCTCTAATAAATGGTTCATTCAATGGAGTAACTAATATTCCAATATCTATTTCTTTCATTTGTAATGCTGAAATAATATTAGAAGTTTGCATTTCATCAATTTTTAGAACAGTATTTGGATGTTTCTCAGAAAAAGAACCTGAAATTAAAGGGATAAGATAAGGGGAAATAGTAGGTATTATACCTATTCGAAATTCCCCTTCCATTTTATCCAATTCTGTACTTACCATATTTTTTAACTCACTAACTTCACCCAATATTACTTTTGACTTCTTTATAAACATTTCCCCTAAATCTGTTGGTTCAAATGGAGATTTACTCTTGTCAAAGATTAAAAAACCTATTTCATCTTCTAATTTATTAACTTGAATAGAAATAGTGGGTTGAGTTACAAAGCACTTTTCAGCAGCAGTTACAAAATGCCTATATGTGTCTAGCGCTATAACATAATCTAATTGTTGTAAAGTCATCAATATTGATTTTATTAATACAAATATATAAATTATTAATTTGATTAATATAACATAAGTGTATATTTTTGAACCATCTTAACAATTAAAACATTAAAAAATGAAAAAAATATCCACATTTATCATTTTGTTATTACTTCTTGCAGCTTGCAAAAATGAAAATAGTAACAAAACAACAGATGGAACTTCAGGAGCAACCACTACTGAGAAAAGCAACTTAAATAAAAGAGACGCTACTAATAGCGACTGGTGGCCTAATAGATTGAATTTAGATTTACTACGCAAGCACTCTGCATTAACAAATCCTATGAATGAAGAATTTGATTATGTAAAGGAGTTTAAAAGTTTGGACTATTTCGCATTAAAAAAAGATATACGTGCATTAATGTCGCAATCACAAGATTGGTGGCCTGCAGATTATGGAAGCTATGCCGGTTTATTTATTAGAATGGCTTGGCACAATGCAGGAACTTATCGTTCAGGTGATGGGCGTGGTGGTTCAAGATCTGCTCAACAAAGATTTGCACCTCAAAATAGTTGGCCTGATAATGCTAACTTAGATAAGGCAAGAAGACTTCTTTGGCCAATAAAGAAAAAATATGGCAATAAAATCTCATGGGCAGATTTAATGATTCTTACAGGTAATGTAGCGCTTGAATCTACAGGGTTTAAAACCTTTGGTTTTGCAGGAGGAAGAACAGATGTTTGGCAACCAAATGAAGATGTTTATTGGGGAGCTGAAGACAAATGGCTAGATGATAGCAAACGTTATGAAGATGGTCGAAAACTTGAAAACCCTTTAGCAGCAGTACAAATGGGATTAATTTACGTAAATCCGGAGGGACCTAATGGTAATCCAGATCCGCTTTTAGCTGCAAAAGACATTCGTGAAACTTTTGGAAGAATGGGGATGAATGATGAAGAAACAGTTGCATTAATTGC